>Ga0209417_1005603_pt1 | contig 13689 bp, 10 predicted proteins | sample RifGroF2_FD_184002 | JGI IMG/M metagenome (GOLD analysis project Ga0209417, IMG submission 184002) | Groundwater microbial communities from Rifle, Colorado, USA - Groundwater F2 (SPAdes) (version 2) | ecosystem: Environmental > Aquatic > Deep subsurface > Groundwater | place: Rifle, Colorado... | reverse complement strand
CAGGAACAATATGGCATCTGCTCGCTTTACAGCACGCTGGGCACGAGAATAGCTGTAAAATTCGATGCTGTCGGCGAGCTTGCTTTTTTTACGAACTCCGGCTGTGTCTACTATGATGATAGTTTTGCCGTCTTTTTCAAACCTAACATCAATGGAATCGCGGGTTGTGCCCGGTACCTCGCTTACAATGACGCGGTCTTCGCCCACAATCGCGTTTGTAAGGGTGCTCTTGCCTGCATTGCGTTTGCCCACGATGGCCACGCGCATTATTGCCTGGCGAGGTTTCTCGCTCGGCGGCAGATGAGCAAGCCTTTCAAGGATCTTTTCCTTAAGCACTCGGTGGTTCACATTATTAGCCGCTGAGACGCACACAGGCTCACCGAACCCGAGTCTATTAAATTCGCCTGCTGCCGGAAAGAGTTTCACTTCGTCAGCTTTATTGGCTACGCACATTATATTGAGGTTTTCCTTGCGAAGCATCTCCGCTATCCGGACATCCAGCGGCACAATTCCATCGCGGACATCTACAACAAAAAGCACCAGATCAGCCAGTTCTATTGCCTGGAATATTTGGCGGGAAATATGTTCACCAAGGTCGTCACGGTCCACAATACCGTAGCCGCCGGTATCGATCAGCTCAAAATAGCGGTCCCCGACGTTGATGATCGTGCTTACGCGGTCGCGCGTAACGCCAGCTGTCGGCTCGACAATGCTTATCATTTCCCCCGCAAGGGCGTTAAGCAGCGAGCTTTTGCCGACATTGGGTCTTCCTATTATCGCGACTACCGGTAATGCCATTTAATATCCTTCATGTAAATAATCGCGGCATTATACCCTAATTTGACAAAAATTCAAATATAGTTATTGTTTACCAGCCCCGCCGATGGCAATCGGGGGTTGTACGCCATATATACATTGAAATCTTAAACAACTTGAGTTCCACGCTTGAAAAACCGCGCCCGGCGCTATATTGTGGGCTTTTTGTCGTTTTAATTCTGAATAATGGATTGGAAAAACTCTTTTTATGAATGAATTGCACATAATAAAAGTAGCCGCCGAGCTAAACATTAAAGTCAAACAAGTCGAAGCCACCGCCGCTATGCTCGCCGATGGTGATACCGTCCCTTTTATCGCCCGCTACCGCAAGGAAGCCACAGGCCTCCTTGACGAAGTCGCAATAACCGCCATCCGCGACCGCATGGCTCAATTAAAGGAACTCGACGACCGCAGAGCCGCAATAATCGCCTCCCTCCAGGAACGCAATCTCCTCACGGATGAACTAAAGGAAAAGATAGAAAACGCCCTGACTCTGGCTGTGCTGGAAGATATTTATCTTCCTTTCCGCCCAAAACGCCGCACCCGGGCAACAATTGCGAAAGAAAAAGGCCTCGAACCGTTGGCCACGTTCATCTTCGCACAGGACCCGCTGGCAAACCCCATTACTGAGTCGGCCAAGTACCTTGACAAGGAAAAAGGCGTCGAAACAGCCGAAGATGCCTTAGCTGGTGCTCGCGATATAATCGCCGAATGGGTAAACGAAGACCAAACAGCCCGTGCGCGAACTCGCGAACTCTTCTTCAAAGAAGCCTCCTTCGTCTGCAAAGTAATCTCCGGCAAGGAAGAAGAAGGCGTCAAATACAAGAATTATTACGACTGGTCGGAACCCGTCGCCACAGCCCCTTCGCACCGGGTTCTTGCAATGCGCCGCGGCGAAAAAGAAACTTTCCTCACCCTCCGCGTCATCGCCCCCGAAGACCAGGCCCTGCGAATTCTCGAATCGCTGTTTGTAAAAAACGCCGCCCCTTGCGCCCAGCACGTCAAGACCGCCGTCGAAGACTGCTACAAACGCCTCCTTAGCCCCTCGATGGAAACCGAGATACGTCTTGCGACAAAGCAAAAGGCCGATGTAGACGCGATCAAAGTATTCACTGAAAATCTTCGCCAGCTCCTCCTTGCCTCGCCTCTTGGCCAGAAGAATGTCCTCGCCATCGACCCCGGCTTCCGCACCGGCTGCAAAGTAGTGTGCCTCGACCGCCAGGGCAAGCTGCTCCACAATGACGTTATCTACCCCACGCTTTCCGATAAACCCAGCCCCAATGACGCCGCCAAGATACTGGCCTTATGCCAGCGTTTTAATATTGAAGCCATCGCCATCGGCAACGGCACCGCCTCCCGCGAAACCGAGACATTCGTCCGCTCCATAGGCCTGCCCGCCTCCATCGCCGTCGTCATGGTCAACGAATCCGGCGCATCCGTGTATTCCGCCTCGGATGTCGCCCGTGAAGAATTCCCCGATTGCGATGTAACCGTCCGCGGCTCCGTCTCCATCGGCCGCCGCCTTATGGACCCGCTCGCCGAGCTTGTAAAGATTGACCCAAAATCCATCGGCGTTGGCCAATACCAGCACGATGTCGATCAGGTCATGCTCAAAACCTCACTTGACGACACCGTCGTCTCCTGCGTCAACAGCGTCGGTGTTGAAGTCAACACCGCCTCAAAACAGTTGCTCACCTATGTATCGGGACTTGGCCCCACACTCGCTCAAAACATAATCAATTACCGCAACGAGAATGGCCCATTCAGTTCACGCCAGGACCTTACAAACGTGCCTCGCCTCGGAGCAAAAGCATTTCAGCAGGCCGCCGGCTTTCTTCGTATCCGCGAAGGCGCAAACCCGCTCGACACCTCCGCCGTTCACCCCGAAAGCTACCCCATCGTCGACCGCATGGCCAAAGACCTCAACTGCGCCGTATCCGACCTGATGAAAAACGACGACCTTCGCCGCAAGATAGACCTGCACAAATACGTCTGTGAAACAGTAGGCCTGCCCACCCTCACCGACATCATGTCCGAACTTGCAAAACCAGGCCGCGACCCGCGAAAAGGTTTCGAACAATTCCAGTTTGCCCAGGGCGTCGAAAAATTGCAGGACCTAAAACCCGGCCTAAAACTCCCCGGCATCGTTACAAATATTACCGCCTTCGGCTGTTTTGTAGATATCGGCGTCCACCAGGATGGCCTCGTCCACATATCCCAGCTGTCCAACAACTTCGTCAAGGACCCAAATGAAGTCGTCAAGGTGCACCAAAAGGTAACCGTCTGGGTAGCCGAAGTGGATATAGCCCGCAAACGCATTGGATTAACTATGAAAGGTGATCCGACCGCCGGGCCCGCCGAAAAGCCACCCGAACCCAGACGCGAGCCTGCCAAAAAGCCCGCCCCGAAGGATAATCCCAGGCCCGCGCCGCAGCCTCCAAAATCAGGCAAACTGGCCGACCAGTTAAAACTTGGCTGGAACTAAAAGACATTTTGTGTTACCTTGTGGAAAATCTTTTTTAATTGGTGAAAAATGCCCGATACCATCAGCGGCGTTATAAAAAAAACTCCAAAAGGTAATTTCGTCCTTCGCGACCCGGCCCGCTCGTTCAAAACTGCTGGCAAGGACGTGATAGTACCTTTCCATATCTACCGAAAGTTCTCGCTCATCGAAGGCGCAACCGTAACCGGTGCAATTCGCAGCGACAAAGGACTAAACCTTCTCGACAGCGTCGACACCGTCTGCGGCCTTACCCCAGAGCAGTTCAAAAACCGCACGGGCTATCAGGATCTCACCGCTGTGCCGCCGCATGAACGGTTCAATCTTGAAAAGTCCGGCCTAATAGCCATGCGCATAGTTGATCTCATCGCCCCCATCGGCAAAGGAACTCGCGGCCTGATCGTCTCGCCCCCCAAGGCAGGCAAAACAACAATGCTCGCACAAATCGCCCAGGCCATTACCATTGATGACCCCTCAACACAGGTGATAATATTTCTAATAGATGAACGCCCTGAAGAGGTCACCCACTTCAAACGCACCGTCCCCGGCGTAACCGTTGTGGCCTCATCGATAGACCAGAGCATCGACGAACATATTGAGCTTGCCGAAGTGCTGCTGGCTTATATAAAGGCGCACCTCGAATCCGGCCTTAATGTAGTTGTGCTCGTCGATTCGATAACTCGTATGGGCAGGGCTTTTAACCGCAAAGGCACCGGCACAGGACGTATAATGTCCGGCGGCCTCGAAGCAGGCGCACTGGAAATTCCCCGCAGGTTCCTCGGCATGGCCAGAAAGATCGAAAATGGCGGATCGGTTACGATTATCGCAACCGCGTTAATAGACACCGGTTCAAGAATGGATCAGCTTATTTTTGAAGAATTCAAAGGCACTGGCAACAGCGAGATCATGCTCTCAAGGCAGCTCGCCGAACGCCGCATATTCCCCGCTATCGATATTCCCGCATCCGGCACACGCATGGATGAAGCCCTTTACGGCAAAACTAATTCAACAAAGCTGCATAACCTTCGCAAGGCCCTGGCCAACCACAACCCCGCCGAAGCCATAGACACAATAACAAAGATCTGTCAAAAATATTCCAGCAACGCCGAATTGTTGAGAATCCTGCCCGGCTAAACCACTCACGCTGGCTGAAGGATATGAACGCGATTCTTGCCCGCTTGTTTAGCGATGTACAGTGCTTCATCGCTTTGTGAAGTTATATCTTCGGGACAGAACGAACCGTCATACTGGCCCACTCCCGCGCTGATTGATAGCGTTATCGACTGGTCATCATATAACACCGGCGACGACGCCACGTTGTCAACCATGCGCTGCGCAACATTCACCGCATCAGCCAGTGATGTATTTGGCAGTATCACCGCGAATTCATCTCCGCCGTAGCGAGCTGCCGTATCAACGTTTCGAATGCACTCGCTCACGCGTCGGCTGATGGTCCTTATCGCCAGGTCTCCGCCGCGATGGCCGAAGCTGTCGTTGATCTTTTTAAGTCCGTCCACGTCTATCATGATGAGTGATATATAGCCGCCATAACGATGATTGCGTTTTAATTCGCGTTCGAGCGTTTCGTAAAATGTGCGGTGATTTGCCAGCCCTGTCAACCCGTCCGTCTGGGCCTGCCGCTGCATACGTTCAAAAAGCTTTATATTTCCGATCGATGCGCCCAGGAGCTGCCGAAACAGTTCTATTATCGCGACATCATCGCAGGAAAACGCCGTATGCGATGTCTTTTCCGAAATATTAAGTACGCCTTCCACCCGCCCCTGGCAGATCAGTGGCGCGATTATACAGCTGTTATTTGAATAATTCTCAGAAAAACGCCGCTGGGATTTTTTTATCACTGGCTTTCGATGCGTATCGATATCACTTATCAGCAGAAGCTCTTTTGAGCGTATAGCCATCACCATCGGCGATGGCGGATTGGCGTTGAGCGATACAATATGATTGATAAGGAATGGGTGATTATTTTTCTGCAGGTGCAGTATATCCGAAGCCTCATCCAGGATATATAGCGAGGCCCGGTTCGCTTCTATGAGTTTTGGTATATCGCCCACGCATATATCAGCAATACGGTCTATATCCAGGCAGTTAATCTGCTGGGCCAGGGGCGTAATGTGCTCAAGCCGGCAAAACGCCGTACTGCACGATGAATTTTTTGTATATGCTGCTTCCATATTAAATATCTATGCATAGATTATCGGATTTTTTTCGGTGTGAGTTTTGCTAAAACGACGCGATTTGATAAACGTACTATAAATAGATTTGCATTGCATGTCCGATAAAAATAGAATCGCGTTATCAAACACACTAGAAAGGGGGTCTTATGAGAATGATGATGTTGATCGTAATGGGCGCCGGCATCCTTATGTTGCCTGGTTGCAAAACCGAGGAGATCGAGGTGGTTCCGGTTGATGTCGAGAACCAGCGGATACTGGAGAACCAGAACATTGTGCAGATTGCCGATACCTCGGCCGAGTTCACGACATTTGCCAAGCTTATCGATGCCGCTGGTCTGCGGGATACGCTTTCAGCTTCCGGGCCGTACACTGTCTTTGCGCCAACTGATGACGCCTTTGACAGGCTCGGCAAGGAAAAACTCGACAACCTGATGAAGCCCGAAAACCAGCAGCAGCTCCGCGACATTCTTACATATCATGTCGTGAGTGGGAAACTCAAGGCTGCGGATGTAATGCGATCTGACAATCTTACCACGCTTAATGGCAAGATGCTCGGCGTCCACACCGTTGGCACAAAGGTGATGGTAGATAACGCCGATGTGATCCAGACCGATGTCATTGCCAACAACGGCGTGATACATCCGATAGACACGGTACTCATGCCAAAGGATGTTAAGAATTTCTGATTAAGCGAATATAGAAACGGCAGGGGGGCACGCACGCCCCCCATTTTTTACAGCGGTGGACACAGCATGCCATCGCTCGTATAATGCACCCCTATGGCTGGTCAGCAATATCACGATGCAAGCAATCTTTTTGCAAAGGCGGAGCAGGACAGGATAGAATCCAATGCGCCGCTGGCAGTGAGAATGCGCCCGCGCAGTCTCGATGAATTTGCTGGCCAGGCGCATTTCGTCGGCCCCGGCAAGTTGCTCAGACGCATGCTTGAGGCAGACAGGCTCACAAGCGTATTATTCTACGGCCCGCCCGGCGTAGGCAAAACCAGCCTCGCGCGCGTTATCGCAAACCAGACCCGGTCGATATTTAAATATTTATCAGCGCCAGCCGCCACCGTTGCCGACATTCGTTCCATGACCGCCTCTGCCAGGAACACGCTGCTTGCGTCAAATCAAAAAACGATACTTTTCATCGATGAGATACACCGGTTTAATAAGGCCCAGCAGGATGTCCTCCTTGACGATGTCGAGACGGGTGTGATTACCCTTATCGGGGCCACCACAGAAAATCCTTATTTCAGTGTAAACAGCCCTCTTATAAGCCGAAGCACGATTTTCCGCTTCGAGCCGCTCACGCAGGAAGATGTGGTATGGGTTTTAAAGCGAGCCGCCGAGGATAATGAGCGAGGCCTTGGAAAATACAACATCAATCTCGAAGATGACGCCGCCGCGTATCTTGCTACCATGTGCGATGGCGACGCCAGGAAAGCCCTGACGGCGCTGGAAATTGGGGTGCTCAGTTATATAAAGGAAACAGGCTCTGCCGGGGTACAATTCAATATTGAGTTGGCCCGCCAGTCGATCCAGCAGAAGATGATCGTAGCCGACAAGACCGGCGACACGCATTACGACCTGGCAAGCGCATTCCAGAAGAGTATGCGAGGGTCGGATCCGGACGCGACGGTTTACTGGCTTGCAAGGCTCATAGCCGGCGGAGAAGACCCGCGATTTATCGCCAGGCGCATAGCCGTTTGTGCCGCCGAGGATGTGGGTAATGCCGACCCGATGGCAACAGTTCTGTCTGCCGCCGCGGTGCAGATAGCCGAATTCGTGGGTCTCCCCGAGGCCCAGCTTCACCTTGCCCAGGCCGCCATATATATCGCATGCGCACCGAAGTCAAACGCGTCCGCCAAGGCCGTTTGGGAGGCTCTTAGTGATGTAAATAACGGCAGAACTATACAGGTGCCGCCCCATCTTAAGGATTCCCACTATAAGGGTGCTAAAAAAGAGGGTATTGGGCGAGATTACAAATATCCCCACAGTTTCGAATCGGGCTATGTCAAACAGGATTATCTGGGCGTCCAGCTTAATAAACATTATTACCAGCCCACAAACCGGGGCCGCGAAAAAAATATCGGGGCGTATTTACAAATGCTCCAAACCCTGTTACAACATAACTCCATGCCCGACAGTGGTAAGGATAAATAATGGATAAAAATCAGCTACGCAATGCGCTTAGAACTCGCCTCCTCGAGATCGGGGCCGATATACGCTCAGAAAAAAGCAAAAAAGCCTGCCAGAACCTCATCGAGACGCCCGAATTTCAGACCGCCTCTGTGGTGATGATCTATCTTTCTCTGCCCCACGAAGTAGATACAGCAAGTGTTATCCTCCACGCCTGGCAAAGGGGCAAGACCGTCGCCGTGCCAAAAGTCTCTTTCCAGCAGAGACACATGATTCCCGTAATTCTCACAAGCCTTGAAACAGGATTTTCAACAGAAGTCAGCGGCCTGCGCAACCCGATAACCGGCGTGCCCATGCCGATGGAAGAAATCGATATAATAGTAACCCCCGCGCTTGGCTTTGACCGCTCAGGCAACAGGCTAGGCCGCGGCGGCTCGTATTATGACCGGTTCTTTGCAAATAAAGACCTCCGTGCCATCAAGTGCGGCATGGCGTTTAAAGAACAGATCGTCGATAAGGTACCGACGGTCGAACATGACGTAAAAATGGATATGCTCGTCACGGATGACGAGGTGATCTATAGTTCAAGCCTAGAAGGAAGTAAGAAGTATGGCAGCGGTTCCCTATAAGCCTTATCAGCCCGGCAAAAATGGACGAAAAATAACACTTCTAGCCCTCGCAGCGGCAATAATAATCGTAGCGGGAATTTTTGTTGCAAGGGCATTCTTAAAAGACCAGCCCGCGACGGATGAAAACAACGGTACTTTTCCGCAGCAGCAGCCTTTGATGCCGCCGACTTTTTCTGAACCGGTTAATGAACCCGTCAGGATCAAGCCTGAACCCAACTCAACCGCTCTTTCAGATGAGACAGCCAAATTGATCTCGCAAGCCAAGGCCGATATCGCCGCCGGCGAACTCATAAAAGCAAGAGATGGCCTCAGCGATGCCCTTTCGATGCTCACAAACAAACCCGAGGCTCAGGATGTAAAAGCCATTATGGCAGAGCTTTCCCAGAACTGGCTTTTCAGCAAGGAAGTCGCTCAGGGCGATTCGCTTTGCACGGTCTATGAAGTAAAGCCCGGCGACCTGCTCCAGAAAATCTGCACAGCCCACAAGGTTCCTTATGAACTTATAATGGAGCTTAACGACATACAAAAGGCCTCAAGCCTCCGCGCCGGCCAGAAAATAAAAATGGTCAACGGTCCTTTCCACTGCTTTATAAGCAGGTCGGCTTTTACGATGGACCTCTACCTCCAGAACACTTACGTCCGCACCTATAAGGTCGGCCTGGGCACCGAAGGCAGGGAAACCCCCACCGGCATCTGGCGAGTCGCCCCGACCGGCAAAATGGTAAAGCCCCCGTGGACAGACCCCGACACCGGCAAATATTACGCCAGCGATGCCCCCGATTACCCCCTCGGAGCAAGGTGGATAGCTCTTGACGGCATTGGCGGTTCAGCCGTAGGCAGAACAGGTTTTGCCATCCACGGCACCAACGAACCGCAAACAATAGGTACCAAAAGCTCACGAGGCTGCATCCGCCTCCACGATGGCGACGTGATACAGGTCTATAAACTCCTCGTACCCGTCCATTCCGAAGTCCGCGTAGTTGATTGACCCAAGAGCAAAAAATGATCGTCACCACAAAAAACAATTTCGTAGGGTGGGCAACGTTTTGCCCACCTCTTTTTTTTTCGCCCCGGCTTTTTCAGAAACTAGCCCACATCGCAAGCTATAGGACCCAGCTCCCTTTCCTTAATCAGCGAAATCAGCGTAATCTGCGTTTAAATTATCTTCGTGCTCTTCGTGGTGAAATTACCCTATGACCCCCACAAGCCCAAAATCCTTGGCCCTGACCATTTCCATCGCACTGCACTTAATATTGCTGGCCACCTTTGCAGCCATCAAACTTTCCTCACCAAAAGCCGAACGTGCCATCCCCCAGGCTTCTATTACACAATTATCCGCAATGGCAAACGCCGAGCCGATTACGCCAAAGCCAAAAATCAACAGATTATTTGTTGCTGATACTAAACCGGGCCAAAACTGGCAGTTGCCCCTCGAACAACTCAGCAGCCCTGATGTCAACATCACGCCTGAAATAACAAAACTTGAACTTCAAAACCACAGCCCCGCAAGATCCGAGCCGTTGCCCCGCACCACCCAGTTCTTCGGCAACCGCACCAGCCAGAAAAAGATATGCTTTGTAGTCGATTGCTCAGGCTCCATGAAAGGTTTTTTGAAAAAGGTGCAGAATAAGCTCTCCGAAAGCATATCCCAGCTTGAGCCAGACCAGTTCTTCGCGATCATCTTTTTTGGCAACGGCAGGATCACCGCCTTTGAGAACGCCGCCATGTCTCGCGCCACAGAAATAAAAAAACAAAAAGCCATTGCTTTCATCAACACTATAACCCTCTCCGGCAAAACCGAACCGCTACTGGCCCTGCAAAAGGCCATGTCCGTCCGCGACTCTGTCAATTCCGCCCCCGGCATGATATACCTCCTGACCGACGCCACCTTCGAACTCGATTCCAAAAGCGCAAAAGACTTTTGCGACAAGGCCTTAGCCCTCCGCGCCAAGTTAGCCCCCGCAACCCAGATTCACCCCATCATGTTCTGGCCTCAGCAGGCCGACAAAGAAGTCCTCAGCACCCTCGCCCAAAAAACCTCCGGCCAGTTTACCGCTATTGAGTAGCAAAGAGAATCTTCGTCCTGCTGTTTTTGGCCAAACTGTCGATCTTCTTTTTAGCCAATTTTGAGGGTTGGGCGGTAATAATAGCCTGGACGTTATCGAGAGAGCAGAGATACGCCAGCGCGATCTTATCGAATTTGCTCGAATCTGCGACGATATACACTTCCTTTGCCGCTTCGATCATTCGCTTTTCCGTTTCCACTACGAGCGAGTTGCTGTTATACAGGCCCGACTCAGTGACCCCGGCCACACCGATAAAAGCTTTCTGTGCGCGTATTCCCCGCAGCATCTGTTCTGCGTAGGGCCCCAGGAACACGCCGGTGCCGGCAAATAGCGTTCCCCCGGTGCTGATGACCTGCACGGATTGTGAATCGGCAAAATAATTTGAAACGGGTAAACTGTTTGTCACTATCTGCACGTTCTTGTTCTGTAGATTTATCGCGACCTGGTAAGGAGTTGTGCCGCCATCAACGATAATTGTTTCCCCATCTTCGACAACGCCCGCCGCGAATCTGCCGATAATATTTTTTTCATCCGCCATATTGTTCTGACGATCGCGGAAGAAGGGCAGGTGGTTTTTATCCGAGACAAGCATAACGCCCCCATGAGTCCGGCGCACCAACCCCTCGTTTTCGAGTGCGTCAAGATCGCGGCGCGCCGTTGACACGCTTACGCCGAGATTTGACGCAAGATCGCTTAGCTGGTAAAAGCTGTGCCTTGAGAGGATCGAGAGTATATTGCTTCGCCGCTGTTCAAAAAGCATGTCTAGCCTTCAAAATCTACCAAAATCTAGCATGAATATATGCATTTCTGATGCGATTACAAGCAAATTGTACAAATTTGCCCAAACTTTTGGAAGATTTTGGAAGATTTAGAAAGGTATTGACAGAATTTGCCCAAAAGATAAGATAGTGGTTTAATGTACTAGGAAGAAAAGCGAAAAGAGAAAACATGAGTAATTTTATAGCTGTAGATATGGGTGCAGAGAGCGGGCGTGTGATCCTGGGAAGCTTTTTGCATAATAAGCTTGAGCTGACGGAGCTTGGAAGATTTGAGACCGGTGCCCAGCCTTACGGGGATTCCATAAGGTGGGATATTGATCGTATATTCGACGAAATATGCACAGGTATAGGCAAAGCCTGCGAGGCAGCAAAAGGTGAGATCGCGGGCATAGCGGTGGACAGCTGGGGCGTGGATTACGGCCTGCTCGACAGCCAAGGCAAGCTCATCGACAGACCTTACCACTACCGTGACAGCCGCACCAACGGGATGCTGGAAAAAGTCTTTGCCCAGGCCGGTCGAAGAGAGGTTTACGATAACAGCGGCATACAGTTTATGCAGCTCAACACGCTTTACCAAATCTACGCCGCGAAAGAAAAGCAGGATGCATCGCTCGCAAAAGCCAAAACGATGCTTTTCATAGCTGACCTTGTGCGATATTTTTTGTGCGGTGATAAACGTGTGGAATACACGCTGGCAAGCACATCTCAGATCATGGATATGCGGACGGGAACTTGGTCGCAGCATCTTATAAACAAGCTCGGACTTCCCGGGACAATATTGCCGGAATATGTGCAGGCCGGCACGGTAGTGGGCCAGTTGAAGCAAGAACTCGCAAAACGCTTTAATGTCAAACCCTTTGCCGTTATCGCCGCCGGCTCGCATGATACCGCCTGCGCCGTTGCGGCCGTGCCTGCCAAAGGTAATAATTGGGCCTATCTTTCCAGCGGCACTTGGAGCTTGATGGGCGTAGAGGTTCCTAAGCCGGTAATAAATGATAAAACCTATGAATACCAGTTTACCAACGAAGGCGGCGTGTGCAACACGATACGGCTGCTCAAAAACATAATGGGCCTCTGGATTCTGCAGGAATGCAGAAGACACTGGCAAACCGAAGGGACGGATCTTAACTACGAACAGATCGCAAAAATGGCAACTGACGCCAAACCTTTTGCCGCTCGCATAGACCCGAATTATTCGGAGTTTTTGGCGCCTGGCGATATGCCCGCGAAGATAAACAGGTACCTCGCCAGCACAGGCCAGCCGCAGATTACGGATAAAGGACAGATGGCAAGGATCATACTTGAGAGCCTCGCGCTTGCGTACAGGCAGACTATCCAGATGCTCGAATCGCTGTCCGGCCCGATAAACACGCTGCATGTCGTTGGCGGAGGCATCAAGAACGAATTACTGTGCCAGTTCACCGCAGATTCAACTGGCAAGAAGGTTATAGCGGGGCCGGTCGAAGCGACGGCGATGGGAAATATATTGCTCCAGGCAATGGCCCTGGGCGAAGTGAAATCGCTTGAGGCGGCAAGAGCAATAGTGCGAAACAGTGTAAATTTAAAGGAATATGTGCCCCAGTCCAATCAGCAGTGGCTGGCGCAGTATAATAAGTATTATGGAAGCAAAGCATAACATGAAATTAGAAGAATTGGAAACGAGCCTCGACAGCAACGACCCCGTGATCAGAAGACAGGCAGTTGCCGAACTTGGCGACAAAATTAAATCGGGTGAGATTAGCGTAAAGCCCGCCGCCACAGATGTGAACCTGCATTGCCATACGACATACTCGTATAACGCGTATGGCTATTCACCGTCGAAATTCGCATGGCTTGCGCGTAAAAGCGGTTTTGCGGCAGGCGGGATCGTGGATTTCGATGTGGTCGATGGAGTAAATGAATTCCTTGAAGCTGGCCAAACGCTTGGTTTGCGTGCTGTTGCCGGCATGGAGAGCAGGGTGTTTGTGCCCGAGTTTGCAAGCAGGGTGATCAATTCGCCCGGCGAGCCTGGGGTATCATATCACATGGGCATAGGATTTGTTTCGAGCCAGCTTGGGCCAAACGAAAAAAAATTCCAGCAGCAGATACAGCACACCGCCCAGCAGCGCAATCGTGAGCTAATAGCGAAGGTGAATTCGTTCTTGTCTCCCGTGGAATTGGATTACGACAAAGATGTTGCAAGCTTAACGCCCGCCGGCAATCCGACCGAGAGGCATATCTGCGCAGCTTACGCCGACAAGGCAAAAAAATTATTCAAAGGCCCTGATCTGGCAAAGTTCTGGTCCCAAAAACTTGGGACGACTTTCGAGGATAAAGACCTCGACGGCGCCAAGCTGATAAACGCCATACGCGCCAAAACCATGAAAAAAGGCGGCGTTGGATACGTTCAGCCCGGCAGTGGCTCTTTTCCGAGTATGGCCGCCATGAACGAGTTCTTTCTTGCTTGCGGCGCAATACCGGCGATAACCTGGCTTGACGGCACCAGCGATGGCGAACAGGCAATCGACGAACTGGTAAAAGTTTGCTTGAGTTCTGGCGCCGCTGTAATAAACATAATACCGGA
>Ga0209417_1005602_pt1 | contig 13691 bp, 11 predicted proteins | sample RifGroF2_FD_184002 | JGI IMG/M metagenome (GOLD analysis project Ga0209417, IMG submission 184002) | Groundwater microbial communities from Rifle, Colorado, USA - Groundwater F2 (SPAdes) (version 2) | ecosystem: Environmental > Aquatic > Deep subsurface > Groundwater | place: Rifle, Colorado... | reverse complement strand
TAAACATGGTGGATTTGAATATATTAGCGTGCATATAGGTGGTTTTTATTTGTGTGCAAAAGTACAAAAAAAATCATAACTCCCCAATCATCCTTTTCATATCTTTTGTGACTTTCATGACCAGAGTTGTCATACAGAATTTTTATACGAGCTTTTTGCCTGACTTATGTAAAAGCATATCAATTTTTGCTGTTGTAACAACACATCCGTAACGCATTGACTCTAAGTCGCGTTTTATTGTCTCGTAAAATGAATATATGCTATCTTCTTTATCAATCATTTCAATGACAACCGGAAGTTTCTCAGATATCTCCCAGAATTTATACGAATTTATCACTGAACTAGCGCCGTAACCTAAAATGCCCTTTAAAACGGTAGAACCTGCAATACCAAATTCTTTTGCTTTGAAGGTAATATGTTCATAAAGCAATTTATCCTTGTATTTATCGGTTGAACTGATAAAAATGCGCATGATGATGTAATCAGTGGCTTTATTTTCCATATCATATTAATTTTATGATTAATCTTCCAAAATACACGGCAACAGGCCCTAATATAAAACTTAGTCCCGAATACAAAAAGAAATTGAAGAACTCCCTGTTTTGCAAAAGCATAAAGGCTTCGTTGGAAAGTGATGAAAAGGTAGTGAAACCACCGCACAAGCCCACTGTGAGAAATAATCTCCAGTCGGGCGACATAAAGTCCCCTTTTTCGGTAAGACCGAAGATGATACCAATCAGCAGACTTCCCGAGATGTTGATAAGAAAAGTGCTCCACGGAAAAACCGTCGTGTAATTCAACTGAACATATCTTGAAATGATTAAACGAAGCGCTGTGCCGATGAACCCCCCGATACCTGCAATGAAAATAGATTTTATCATATAATGATTTTTGTTTAAATAATTGGACTGAACAAACGGGCAAATGACTCCTTCAACTTCTGACTCCTTTTCCTGTTGTTCCAGTCGTCAAGTGTAATTTCGATGCAATTATCCTGATCACTAATGAAAAGCTGCCTGAGTTCCACGGATGTTTCGGTGTCGTAAATAAAAGCGTTGGCTTCGAAGTTCTGATTGAAACTCCTTTCGTCGAGATTGGCCGATCCGATGATAGATATGAAATCATCAATGACTATGGCTTTACTGTGAAGAAATCCTTCATTATACTGATATACCCTTACGCCGGCTTCCAGAATTTCGCCCAGATAACTGAAGGTGCAGGCATCGGAAAGTTTTGAATCGGATGCTGTGGGTATCATCAGCCTCACATCGATTCCGCTGAGTGCAGCAATCGATACGGCATTCAGGATTACATCGTTGGGGACAAAATACGGAGTATGCATATAAACGTATTTGCCTGACGACATGATGGCCGATGCAATTCCCTGCATAATACTTTCCCAATCCGAATCGGGACCGCTGCTCACAATTTGTACAAGATTTTCGCTGTATTTTTCGGGTTCGGGATAATACTTTAAATCGGTAATTAATTTTCGTTCCACAAAGTACCAATCAGTCAGAAACAATGATTGAAGGCCATGTACGACTGCTCCTTCAAATTTAACGAAAGTATCTCTCCATTTACCCAAAGTATTTCCGAAAATATATCGGTCGGCAAAATTCAGTCCTCCCGTAAACCCTAATTTTCCATCTACAATAAGTAGTTTTCGATGGTTTCTGAAATTTATTTTACTTCTGCGTAATCTGAGTCTCAATGGCAGAAAGGGTTTTACATAAACGCCTGCATCACGAAGCGATTGCAGATATCTTTTCGATAAATCGAAACTGCCGAGGTAATCATAAATCATACGTACACGAATTCCGTTTCTTGCTTTGTCAATCAATAATTCTCTCAGTTGATTCGAAATTTTATCGTTGCCAAAAATAAAAAATTCAATATGAATATGATCCTGAGCTTTTTCTATTGCCTCAAACATTGAGGTAAATGTAGCTTCTCCATCGGCAAGGACTTCAATTTTATTGTATCCATAGGCAGGAGCATCACTGTTCTTATTCAACAGGTTGATAAGGTTTAGAAATTGTGTTTTGCCGATAAACTCTGAAAAATCTTCCGGATGAAACTCTGTCTTTGGGAGTTTGGTGTTGTGACGGATACTTTTTTTTGAGATAATCTTTTGCTTGCGATAATTCTGACCGATAAGGAGGTATAAAACAATACCGATAATAGGTAATAATACCAGTACAATGACCCATGACAGTGATCGCACCGGATTTCTGTTTTCGAGCAGTAGTACCGAAATGGCGCTGACAATCATGTACAAATATAATACAATCAATAGGATGATAATCAGACTATTCATGTTTAATATATGTCAGAATTTTTTATGCATATTTTGGTAGTTGATCCACCAGTGATGATTATAACGACGGGCTTTTTTCACGCAGTTTCCTACCTGTGGTGCCGGTACACCCGTTCCAATATTCTCTCCCGATATTTCTACATTGGCTTCATCCCATAATCCGGCTTCAATAAAACTGTTCAATAGTTTTGAACCTCCTTCAACCAATACCGAATGGATGTTTTTTTCGGCAATCAGTTTCAATATATTTCTTAAACTGTTTTCATCGAATGTGACTGGTTGATACTCAATTTTTTCTCTGGATTCCTGCGGTTGCTCAGTAAAAATAATTGTTCTGACCGACTGATCGAATATGGATAAGTTTTGGGGAATCCTTCCTGAGCGGTCGATTATTAATCTCACCGGATTTTTTCCGGCCCAGTTCCTGACGGTAAGTGACGGGTTATCAAGTAATACCGTATTCGTGCTTACCATAATGGCCTGATGTTCCGCCCTTATTTTGTGTGTTAATTGCCGCGTAATACTATTGGATATTTGTAAGGGTTTGATGCTTGCATCGGTCCTTAGTTGATCCATAAATCCGTCGCTTGTTTGCGCCCACTTCAGCAGTATCCAGGGCCGCTTTTCTCTTTGCCAGATAAAAAAACGGTGATTCAATTCATTACATTCATTTTCAAGTACACCAACCGTGACTTCAATCCCTGCTTTTCGGAGAATTTCAACGCCACGACCCGAGACTTTAGGATTAGGATCCAGGGTGCCGATTACTACACGGGGTATGCCTTTGCTGACAATTAAATCGGCACAGGGAGGCGTTTTTCCGTAGTGGGAGCAGGGTTCCAGATTGACATACAAGGTGGCGTCTTTAAGAAGTCCGGCGTCGGTAACCGCATTGATAGCATTAGGTTCAGCATGAGCTTCGCCGTACCTGTGATGATATCCTTCTCCGATAATCCTGTCGCCACTGACCAGTACAGCGCCAACCATCGGATTAGGAGCCACATAAGCGCCACCGAAAGCTGCCAGTTGTAAACAACGATGCATGTATTTTTCTTCGTAATCCATTTTCATTATCTTTGCAGGCATGCAACAAGCCATTAATTATCTTAAAAGTGAACTTGCCCCGATTTATCAGGAGCCCGAACTGTCGTCCATTGCCCGTTTAATTGTTTCAAAAATAACCGGTTACAGTTATACAGAAATTTTAGTTAACAAAAATACAATATTTTCCCAATATCAGAGGAATTTGTTGGAGTTTTATTTGGAAAAACTGAAAAAAGGGATGCCGGTTCAGTATGTGATGGGCGAAACTGAATTTTGCGGTCTCAATTTTGTTGTCGGTGAGTCGGTATTAATTCCCAGACCTGAAACTGAAGAACTTGTAGCATGGATAGCGGAAGAAACTAAACCTGATGCGTTGATACTTGATATCGGTACCGGTAGCGGATGTATAGCTGTCAGCCTGAAAAAATTCATACCCGGAAGTGAGGTGTATGCCTGTGATATTTCAACGGAAGCATTGAATATGGCCCGGTTGAATGCCGAAAAAAACAATCAGCAGGTGAATTTTTTTGAGATGGATATACTAAACACATCAACTGCAGAGAGAAAGTATCACATGATAGTGAGCAATCCTCCTTATATTCCTGAAAGTGAAATTGATACTATTCTTCCACAGGTAAAGGATTATGAGCCCCATCAGGCTTTGTTTGTTACCGATGATGACCCGCTCATTTTTTACCGGAAAATTGCCATTTATGCACAACAGCATCTTTATCCCGGAGGAAAGCTGTTTTTTGAAATACACAGGGATTATGCCAACGCATGTGTATCAATGCTTAAGGATAAAAACTTTGATAATATTATAATGAAAAAAGATATATCAGGAAACGACAGAATGATCAGGGCTGAAAAAAAACTGTAAAATGTTTTAAAGTTAAAAAAATATTATTGATTCATCAGAGATTAAACCTTCCTTTGTATTTCTTGTCTGACCTATTGATTCCAAAAACCTAATATTCAATTCAGCCATCTGATCATGCACAACTTAGATTAATTTTTATGTCGGGAAAAGAAGATGATTTATTATCGCAATTAGCCGATCACAAAACCAGAGAAAAAGCTTTCTCGACCGTTGTGCGCCTTTATCAGGAACGCCTTTACTGGCATGTCCGTAAAATGGTGCTCTCACATGATGATGCCAATGATGTGCTTCAGAATACTTTTATGAAAGCATGGAACGGCCTGGCGAATTTCAGGGGAGATGCACTGTTATCTTCCTGGCTGTACCGGATTGCCACGAATGAAACGATGACTTTTCTTGCCAATAAACGTATGAAAAACGTTTCGAGCATGGAGGATGTTGAAAATACCTTGCTGAATCAGCTGCATGCCGATACTTATTTTAGTGGTAACGAGGCTGAAATGAAACTTCAGGAAGCTATACTAACCCTTCCCGAGAAACAAAGGCTGGTGTTTAATATGAAGTACTTTGATAGTCTGACTTACGAAGAAATGGAAAAAATTCTGGAAACGTCAACAGGAGCACTTAAGGCATCTTATCACCACGCAGTGAAGAAGATAGAGAAGATATTATCCGACGAAACCTATAAATTCAATATGGTTTCGGAGTTAAAAGATTCAATTTAATTTTAAACCTTTTAACTTTATTTTGGTCTAAGAAGACGTACAAAATGATTATGGAAACAAATAGTAATAATAGCTTAAAAAGTATAGGAAATAAAGTTCCGTTCGATGTACCGGAAAATTATTTTGAAAACTTTGCTGCCGGTATGGATGCAAGCATACAAACCAGACCGGTTTCAATCAGGAGACTTGTAGCTCCGTGGATGTATATGGCTGCCATGTTTGTGGGCCTGTTCGTAATAGCCAATGTTTTTTATAGTGTTTATCAGCAACGTAAAGCTCATGAGGCTGAAATGTATGAGTTGTATGTTTCGTCGCAAACGGATCCGTCGATTCTTTTCGATTATTACAATGAAGCACCAGTAAAAGAAGAAAAACAATTAAACTAAAGTGAACATGAAAGTCAGAATTATACTTTTTTCGATTATTGTACTCACTATCGGAGAATTGGCCGCTCAGGATAAACCACGCCATTTCTCAAAAGAGGATATCATTGCCCGAAAATGGAGCTTTATAATGGAAAAGGCAAAATTGTCGCAGGCAGATGTGTTGAAGGTGGAACCGCTTTTTAAAGAAACGGAATTAGAAATCTGGAGTCTGATTGAAAAAAACAGAGCAGCTTTCAAAAATAGTCGTAAGAAAGATGCCAATGTGAAAGTTGATTATGAAGCCATCAATGATGCCATGGTTAATTTTGAACTCGAAAATGCTCAGATACAAAAGAATTATTATCTGAAACTAAAGAAAGTGATTGCGCCGGAAGTGATAAACAGGATATTGAGCGCTGAAAAAGCATATAAAAGAGAATTAATACAGAATGTTCCCAACCATAAAAGAGGGATGAATCCGCCCCCGAAATAAGGATTAAATTGATTTGTGTAAGTTGCCAACAATGATTTTGGGTTCATTGTTGGCATCTTTTTTTGTGAAAATATCAGTTTTTATTTCTTTGTAACGATGTGCTGCTATTGTTAAATTAAAAATTTCGATTATCTTTGCACTCCGAAATCAACTGGTACTTTGGCCGAGTGGTTAGGCACCGGTCTGCAAAACCGTCTACGGCGGTTCGAATCCGCCAAGTACCTCAAAAAGAGGCTGAATCATTTTTATTTGATTCAGCCTCTTTCCATTTTTACTTCGCTTATTACATTTACACTTATTATTTAACTACAATTTTCTTCCGCATGGTATAGCTTTGGGTATTGTCGTTCACTGTGATGATGTAGCAACCGCTTACAGGTACCGGAATATCGAAATTATTACTACCAGTACGTTCGGCAATCCGCATGCCCTGTAAATTATAAACAACCACATTCAGATTGTTGCTGCCTTCATTTATTATTCTCACCTGTTGGCTTCCCGGAAGGACTGTTACATGTGAATATTCGTGATTTTCGGTGCCAGTGGGTTGATTTTTCACATATTGTCCGTTACTCTTCATGTATTGAACATTACTGTAGTAGAAGTGTTGACCTGCATCGGTGCAGTATTGGTCGGTATAAGGAGAATATGTTTGAATTTTCAGGATGTGGTTTTCAGGATCCATATCAACAATTCTTAATCTTCCATTGCGTTCTGCCTGAGTGCCATCGACACCTCCCTGGTAATTTGCCAGATACTGATACACCTTGTTTCCATTATCCCCTGTACTTATAAGATGTCCTTCTCCATCACCCAGAATGTGTCCGCAGAAAACAAACATCACGTTTTTGTAAAGTTTTGCAAGTTTATTCCAGATACGTTGACCATCATTGGCAAAATCGTCGCCTGTGAGATTTCCGATTTCCTGAGGTATACCATCATTTAGCAATCCATTGCCTGAACCAAGATAGGCATGGGTGTTGATAATAACATTATGGTACGGATGGGCTTCGATAACATTCTTTGCCCAGTCGATAACAATGTTTCTCGGACCATATTCCAAAGAAAGTATGAGGAAATTGTAGTTGCCGTGAGAGAAGGTATGCCATGTATTGTCAACCGTATTGGCCGGATAGGCGCCACCGAATGATTGCTGACGGCTGTACCTTGAATAAGGTAAATAGCTGTTCATCATTGATGTGTTGCGTGTGTTGGCAAAGCCGGGACTTCCCATGTCATGATTACCTGAGCAGAAAGTGTAGGGTAATTTGCCATCCATAATGGTGAGTGCGCCGGCAGCGATCGACCATTGTGCAGCGCCGTTGGTTTGGGTCATATCGCCCTGTTGCAGTACAAATTTGATGCTGTCGGAATTATTTGCTACCCATATTGTTTGTGCGGCATATACTTCGTTCCATTCAGTATTGTTGGCATATGTCTGTGCATCTGGAATTAAGATGAGCTTCAGCGGTTTGTCGGCTGGCTTTGCAGGGTCATATGAATTTACTACAACTTTATAAATATGTATGTTTTTCGAAGCTCCATAAATTCTTAGTTCAACACTTGTATTGATGTTGAGATAGTTTTCGATTTCCTGTTCGTAATTTCTGTCGAAATGAGGAGGTGCATACAGTGTTTTAATGGTTTGCCATGTGCTTCCGACTTTTTGTTGCAAATAGAAGGTTCCTTCAATGGATTCGTTTCCATTTTTACAAAAGATGGTGAGTTTACCAATGCTCGGCAATACCGGTAGTTTAAGATAGGAAGTTCCGTTATTGTCGATTCTGAATGCCCAGCGGCGTTTACTGTTTTGATTGTCGTTGCGGATGGGTTGTGCTCTTACTCCACTTCCGGGATCAAACTTGCCGAAAGTGCCTTTGAAGCTAATTCCATCAATTGCCAGACCATCAACAGATACCGAGAGGTTGTTGCCGTTTACAACTGTTGCAGGGAATTCGCTTTTCCAAAACGTTGAGTCCTTGGTGAAATCAATTTTCATCAGTTCAACAGGAATGACGCTTGCCTGAAATGCTGTAACGGCACTGTTTAGTGTTGATAAAGCACCCACTACCTGTGAACTTGTAGCAGTAGCATTGTTGTAAACACCGCTGGCAGTGCTAATCGCTGCCGAGAAAGTATCGTAGGATGACTGCGTATACTGTCCTAATGCTCCGCCAATATTGCCTGCATTGGCATTTTTAAGTGATGTGGCATTATTAATTCCTGTTTGCAGATCGGTTTTGTTGATGCTTGCCTGAAATGTTGCAACAGCAGCATTCAAAGTTGTATATGCATTAACAACCTCTGTACTTGTGGCTATTGCGTTGTTATAAACCGCTGTGGCTGTTGCAATGGCAGCATTAAGGGTATTGTAAGATGTTTGTGTGTATTGTCCCAGCGATGTTCCAATATTTCCTGCATTGTCGCTCAATAGTGTGGTTGCATTAGTAATACTGGTTTGCAGACCTGTTTTGTTGATACTTGCCTGAAAGGTAGCCACGGCAGCGTTCAGTGTTGTGAGAGCTGCATCTACCTGTGCCTGAGTAGCTGAGGTGTTGGAGTTTACGCCCTGGGCTGTAACAATCGCTGCCGAGAAGGTATCGTAGGAGGCTTGTGAGTACTGCCCGAGACCCGTTCCAACATTTGCTGTATTGTTGTTTTTTAATGTTGTGGCATCATTGATACCAGCCAGCAGGTAAGCCTTGTAATGTGCCTGAATATCCACCCTGAAAAGGTCGATAAACTTCGAACCGCCGACAAGTCGCAATTTGATCGGTGTCGTAGAGTTAATATCATAGGTTTTTATCTCATCGACAGAGGTAGCGGAGTAATTTTCAGCTTTATATATTGTGTAGTTTTTTATCGTGGTCCACGTGCTGTTTTCATATTTCTGCAAGTACAGGTTGGTGTTAGTTGTATTATTACAGTTTCTTACGTGTAAAGTAATAACGCCGGCGCTTGAAATCTCCGGAAATTCAATGTAAGTGTCCAGTACCGGGGCTGTACCGCTTCTGAAACGAAAAGCAACAGCTACACCACCATTGTCGGGATTGCGGTGAGTGATGTTTACATCAGCACAGTTTGGCGGTACATCGCGACTTTCGATGGCACCGTTCAGATAATACTTGCCCATGTACAATGAAGTACTGTTGAGCGTGGTGAAAGCTGTGTTGGCAGCTGGTGTAGCATAGGTCGGATTAACCCTGATAAGTTCCGCTTCCCATGCATTACTAGAGAAGTCCTCAGATATTAATGTCTGAGAAAATGTAGAAAAATGAAAAGATGCTAATAGCATCAGAAAGAAAAAGCAAAATTTTCTTTTCATAATGAATAAATTTAATGTAAATAAAAGGTTATTTTTTATTCTTAAGATAAATTATAAGAATAGATACAAAATAATGTTATATATCCTTAACATTAATTTCATTATGTGTTTATATTTATCACTTATGTTCAAATTTTATTTATAATGCGAATCGGAAATCGAAAGGATATTATCAAAAGTACTTGAAATATGAGCGAATGTATTCTTGCTTCGTTTACGAAGCACAGTTTTGTAACCAGTAAGCTTGCTTACTGGAATAAGGAGACCACACTACCTTACGGAGCTGCCGTATGCAGCGACACATAAGTTTGGATAAAAGTTGGCTTCCTCTGGAAGCCCTTGGTCTCGGGTATATCTTTTGGCCAGTAAGCAAGCTTACTGGTTACAAAACTTTGCTTCCTACGGAAGCAGAGAGTAGCACTTTTCAAGTTCTGATTCGCATAAATAATTAGGGGCTGGCTGGGTATAAAGGTTTTCAATCGTAAAAAAAGGGTATTTATAAAGAAAAAATGCGTAAACAAATCATCCTTTAAAGAAATACTGTCTGAGATGTACTTTTCAGCAAACGTTTTCGATATATTACACTCAAATCATATATCAGAGTGTTCGGTATGCTGTTTTTTTTCGTAATTTTGCGGGTGATAATTAAAAAGTCGCATGTCAGTTAAATTCAATATACATTTTATCACTAAATGGGGGGAGAAAATCCGCTTGTTATTACTATCAGTCAATACTGATGGTGAATCACAGCGTAGTTCTGTTGAAATGACCTGTGATAAAAACTTCATGTGGACAAGTTCTGTTCATCCTGAAGAACATCAAAGTGAAATCTTATATAAATATGAACTGATCACTGCAACCGGCGATCATATACTGGAGTATGGAGCGTATCGAAAGCTGAACATTGCCGACTACCATCTTAATATCAATGTGATAGATTCGTGGAGGGCCTCGTTTGGTGAAAGTCCGTTTATGACGACCGTTTTTCAGGATTGTTATTTCAAAAGAAATCCAACGGAAAAATCAGACGGTAATAGTGCCGTTGCTGACTTCATATTACAGGTATTTGCGCCGCAAATGGAGCCTGACCGGCATTTTGCTATTGTTGGCAATCAGGATGTTATAGGAAACTGGGATGTTGACAAAAAAGTACGGCTGAATGAAGAACGTTATCCTTTGTGGTCAGTCAGTTTTCGTGCTGATGAAATAAAATTTCCGCTTGAGTACAAATACCTGATTGTTGATACCAAAACAGATGAGGTGCTGGTATGGGGTGGGGGACCAAACCGAAAAGTGGATAGCGTACTCCCCGGTTGTTTAAATATTGTTACTGATGAGAGCTTTCTTCGCACGATTCCTTCCTGGAAAGGCGCGGGGGTTTCTATTCCGGTCTTTTCACTACGCAGTAAAAAGAGTTTTGGTATCGGCGAGTTTTTTGATTTGAAGTTGATGGTCGACTGGGCAAAGCTCACCGGACAGAAAATGATACAGACCCTGCCGATCAACGACACCATCCTGTACCACAGTAATTACGACTCCTATCCCTACAACGCGGTTTCGGTATATGCCCTTCATCCTGTATATCTGCATCTTGATGCTCTTGGAAAATTAAAAGATCCTGAAAGAAGAGCGTATTTTGCCGCAAAAAAGAAATCATTAAATGCAAAGTCATTTTCTGATTATCAAAATGTTATGAATGTGAAACGGGAATACTGCCGTGAAATTTATAAAGAGACTTCAGGAAAATTATTTAAATCGGAAGCGTATAAGTCCTTTTTCAATAAAAATAAATCCTGGCTGGTTCCCTATGCAGTCTTTTCGTATCTGAGAGATAAATACGGAACTCCTGATTTTCGAAAATGGGAAGAACTGAGCACTTATAATGCTGAGGCAGTTGAGGCTTATGCATCGAAGGAACATGATTTTTATGATGAAATTGCACTCTGTTATTTTGTGCAATACCATCTTGACAAACAGTTGACTGAGGTGCATGATTATGCCGGAAGTCATGGTATCACCATTAAAGGTGATATTCCTATAGGAGTAAGTCCGCGTAGTGTGGATGCCTGGATGGAACCTGAAATGTTCAATACAACTATGCAGGCAGGAGCACCGCCCGATGATTTTTCGGTAACCGGTCAGAACTGGGGATTCCCTACCTACAATTGGGAATTGATGGAAAAGGATCATTACCGCTGGTGGATAAAGCGATTTCAGAAGCTGGCTGAATACTTCGATGCTTATCGCATAGATCATATTCTTGGTTTTTTCAGAATCTGGGAGATTCCTCAGCAGGATGTATGGGGACTAACAGGCAGCTTTAATCCCTCACTTCCATTAACGGTGGAGGAATTACAGCAAAAAGGTTTGTACTGGGATGAAAACAGGTTTTTGAAGCCCTATCTGAAAGAACATGTATTACATGCCACATTTGGAAAATATACGGCTGATGTGTTGAGGGAATATTTCGATCAGGACGGATGGCAGAACTACAAATTTAAACCGGCATTTGATACGCAGAAAAAGGTGGAAGCGCATTTTGCTTCGTTGGGATATAACTTTGGAACCAAAGAAGTGATGATCCGGGATGGCCTGTACATGCTGCATTGCGAGGTACTCTTTATCCGTGATGCCCGTCAGCCGGATAAGTTCCATCCACGTATTTCCATGCACAGCTCGGCTACTTTCCGCGATTTACCTGAGGATACACGTCGTTTACTCGATGGTATTTATGTGGATTATTATTATCACCGTCATAATGAATTCTGGAAAAAACAGGCGATGAAAAAACTCCCTGCCCTTATTGCATCAACAAAGATGCTTGTTTGCGGGGAGGATTTGGGTATGGTTCCTGATTCGGTACCGGATGTGATGAATCAACTGGAAATACTGAGTCTTGAGATTCAGCGTATGCCGAAGAAACCGCACCATGAATTTGCCATGCCACAGGATGCACCTTACCGGTCGGTTTGCACTACTTCTACACACGATATGAATCCTATCCGTGCCTGGTGGCTCGAGGATAGAAATATAACGCAACGCTTTTATAATAAAGCACTTGGTATTCAGGGACAAGCACCGGAAAAGTGTGAGCCGTGGATAGCTGAACGAATCATCAACCAACACCTGGAGTCGAATGCCATGCTCGTAATTCTGCCGTGGCAGGACTGGCTGGCCATTGATGATAAACATGCGCACGAAGATCCTGAATCGGAACGCATTAATGTACCGAGTAATCCGCGTAACTTCTGGTGTTACCGTATGCATATCGGGCTTGAGGAGCTGCTTAGGCTGACCTCGCTGAATGAGCGAATCAGGAAGATGATTGTGGAGAGCGGGAGAGGGAATATAGAAGAGAGATAAGAAATATTTACCATATAAGTCATATAAGTGACATATAAGCTTTTCAGATTTATGCAGTATGGTAAATATAAAATAGTTAAACTTTAAATAAATAAAACTTATATGTCACTTATATGACTTATATGGTAATATTATAATTGTAAGTAAAAAAGTAAAATATTCATGAGTGATCAGAGGTATAATCTAAGGGGAGTTTCGGCATCAAAGGAAGATGTGCACAATGCCATTAAGAACATCGACAAAGGACTTTATCCAAAGGCTTATTGTAACATTATGCATGCTGATGGAGCGGGTACGAAATCGTCGCTGGCTTATATCTACTGGAAGGAAACGGGTGATCTGAATGTATGGAAAGGCATTGCTCAGGATGCCCTGATCATGAATATTGATGATTTGCTGTGTGTGGGAGCGACCGACAATATCCTGCTGTCGTCGACCATCGGACGCAACAAAAACCTGATTCCGGGCGAAGTGATTTCGGCAATTATCAATGGCACCAACGAATTGGTTGAGGAGCTGGCATCCATGGGCGTAAATATCTACCCAACGGGTGGTGAGACGGCTGATGTGGGCGATCTGGTTCGTACCATCATCGTCGACAGTACGGTGACTTGCCGCATGAAACGTTCGGAAGTGATTGACAATGCGAATATTCAGGCGGGAGATGTGATCGTCGGTTTGTCCTCATCGGGACAGGCTACCTACGAAAAAAACTATAATGGCGGTATGGGCAGCAATGGCCTGACTTCGGCGCGCCATGATGTGTTTGCCAACTATCTGGCGGTAAAATATCCTGAAAGCTATAATCCTGAAATTCCGCAACACCTGGCTTATTCAGGGTCGTGCGAACTGACACAAGAAATTGCCGGAACTGGTTTGGATGCCGGTCAGCTGGTGTTATCGCCTACAAGAACATATGCTCCGGTGATAAAAAAGATATTGGAGGAGTCAGGTCGTGAGATTCATGGAATGGTGCATTGCTCAGGCGGCGCTCAAACCAAAATTCTTCATTTTATTGACCATCTGAGGATTGTTAAAAATAATCTATTCCCGGTTCCGCCATTGTTTCAATTGATACAGAAGGAATCGAAAACCGACTGGAAAGAAATGTACCAGGTATTCAATATGGGTCACCGCATGGAAATTTACCTTCCCCGTGAACATGCTGATGAGATT
>Ga0209417_1005600_pt1 | contig 13694 bp, 14 predicted proteins | sample RifGroF2_FD_184002 | JGI IMG/M metagenome (GOLD analysis project Ga0209417, IMG submission 184002) | Groundwater microbial communities from Rifle, Colorado, USA - Groundwater F2 (SPAdes) (version 2) | ecosystem: Environmental > Aquatic > Deep subsurface > Groundwater | place: Rifle, Colorado... | reverse complement strand
AGCGCGCAATTCCCGCTGCATACCTGGCTTCCTGATGCAATGGAAGGTCCCACTCCGATTAGCGCTTTAATCCACGCTGCTACAATGGTTGCAGCGGGTGTTTATTTGATAGCAAGAGTGTATCCTATTTTTGAACTTTCGCATGACGCTATGACTGTTATTGCTTGGACGGGTGCAATTACCGCATTAATGGCTGCTACAATTGCTATAACACAGCAGGATATTAAAAAAGCCTTAGCCTATTCAACATGCAGCCAGCTCGGATTTATGGTTATGGCTATGGGAGCTGGAGCTTACACCGCCGGACTTTTCCATCTTATGACCCACGCGTATTTTAAAGCTATGTTGTTTCTCTGTTCGGGCGCTGTAATTCATGGATTGAACGACCAGCAGGACATGAAATATATGGGCGGCTTAAGAAAGCACATGCCGGCGGTTGCATATACTTATTTGATAGGATGTTTGGCTATTTCTGGAATTTTCTTAAGCGGATTCTGGTCAAAAGAAGAAATTTTTACAGGATTGCTTGAGCATAATCAGATAGTTTTACTTGTAATTGCAATGGCTGTTGCCGGTATGACTGCTTTTTATATGTTCAGGACATATTTCCTTACTTTTGAAGGCGAATATAGAGGGCATGAACATCCTCACAATGCTTCAAAGACAATCACTTTACCTTTGATAATTCTTGCAATTCCTTCTGCGATAATTGGTTTTACGCTTTGCGGAAAGTTCGGATTGCCGTCATTTGACGCTTTTATGAGAGTAACAGAAGAAACAGTTTCTCATAGCGAAAGTTTATTAATCCCTGCGGTATCTTTAATAGTTTCATTGCTGGGTGTCGGGCTTGCAATGGTCTTATATTTAGAAAAATACAGGAACATGTTTAAAATAAATCTGGATAAATTTATACAGAAAGTAAAACCTGTTTATGATTTTTCCGTAAACCTCTGGTACATCAATAAAACTTATTATATGTTTATTGATTATGTTGTTTTGCCTGTATCCGAATTTATGTCAGCTTTTGACAAGTTTGTTGTCGATGGAATCGTAAATCTGGCGGCGCTTTGGGTGCGTTTTTGCGGTTGGATACTCAGACTGTTCCAGACTGGAAATGTTCAAACTTATGCCACAATTCTCTTTGGCGGATTGATGTTTTTAACGTTCGTATTTACTATTTACTGGTTGTTGTGACCAACTTAAATTTGTTTTCGGGGAAATAAAACCTTAGTAGAAGATGATTATGACTATTCCGAAAACTTGAAACTCCACGAGGAACGATAATCTAGATAAAAGAAAGGTTCGTGATGTCTTTAATATTACTGGTTTTACTGCCAATTATAGGCGCAATAATTATATTTGGTCCGTGGTTTCCACAAAATGAAGTAAAAATAAGAAGATTTGCCAAAGGTTGGGCAGGGCTGGTTTTTATATATTCATTGTTTTTTATTGCGTTTTTTAATCCCGCGCAGACCGGCTTTCAGTTTGAAAATATATTAAAACTTCCAGGCGGTAAAGATTGGATCGCTCCATTAGGAATAAATTTTGCGTTTGGAGTTGACGGAATATCTATTACGTTGCTTGTTTTAACGACTTTTTTAGTGTTGATTTCACTTATCGCAAGCAAATACAGTATTACTAAAAGACATAAGCTTTATTATTCAATGATATTTGTATTAGAAGCTGCTATTTTAGGCGTTTTTACCGCAAAAGACTTGTTTCTATTCTTTTTGTTCTGGGAAATCGAGTTAATTCCTATGTATTTCCTTATTTCAATTTGGGGAACAGGCAGAAAAGAATATTCCGCAATGAAATTTATCCTGTATACGTTTACGGGAAGTATCTTCATGCTGGCTTCAATACTTGCAATTGTGTTTTATCACTATTCTCAGACAGGAATTTTGACTTTTGATCTTGGAGTTTATACGACTATAAAAGATTACAGCTATCCTATGATTTTCTCTATACTTGCCTTCTTTGGGTTTTTCGCCGCTTTTGCCGTAAAACTTCCAATAGTGCCGCTGCATACATGGCTTCCTGACGCGCACGTCGATGCGCCGACTCCTGTAAGTATGCTTTTAGCAGGCATTCTTTTGAAAATGGGCGGGTATGGACTAATAAGAATGAATTTGCAAATTTTGCCCGAGGCGGTAAAAGTTTTAGCGCCAATGCTTATTATTTTAGGTGTAATAAATATAATTTACACGGCTTGTATAGCTCTTGTCCAAACTGACCTTAAAAAACTTATTGCATACAGCAGTGTAAGTCACATGGGCATTGTTTTAGTCGGTCTTGGCGCATTAAATGCCGCCGGAATTTCTGGAGCTGTTTTCCAAATGGTTGCTCACGGCATAATTAGCGCCGGACTCTTTATGATAGTCGGTGTTATTTACTTGAGGACACATACAAGAGAAATCCCTATGCTTGGAGGAATTGGACAAAATGCTCCGAGAATAATGTATTTTTCTCTTATGATTGTCCTTGCAAGTTTAGGGTTGCCCTTGTTAATAGGATTTGCGGCGGAAACACTGGCTTTTTACGGCGCGTTTACGTCTTACGCGTTTGACGGATTTTCTGTATTTGGCTGGTATTTGCCTGTTTCAATACGAATATTAACGGCTGTCGGTATTTTTGGAATAATTTTAACGGCGGCATATTTGTTATGGATGTTCCAGAAAGTGTTTTACGGAAATATTCTTCCAAAATGGAAAAATTTTCACGATGCCACACCGCATGAAGTCGTTATATTACTATCATTAATACTAATTATAGTCGTTTTTGGTTTTTACCCGCAAGGTTTATCAGGTATTTTTGTACCGACAGTCAATAATATAGTGAATTTAATATAATCTGTAAGGTAATTTGTTTATGAATAAAGAAGGTTTACAAAAAGAAATTGATTATTTGCTTGTTGCTAAAAACAATCTTTGGACTATATTTATTGCAACTTCCGGTGGAACGTTAGGTTTATTGTTTAGCTCCAATCACATCCTGAAATGGTTTTTAACCCCTATAGGCTCTATATTAGCTATATTTTTTTTAGATGCTTATTTAAAAAAAGATGATAAAATAGAAAACATAATAAAAAGATTAAAAGGAGGAAACTAATATGTCTTTTGATGATATATTTAATTTTGTAGTTATTTTGTTCTTTTTTATTCTCTTTGCGTATGCAGGATATAGAATAAACAAGACCGATTTTTCAAAAGATGAGATATAGAAATGAATTTATTGTTTGATATAGCAAATGCACTACTGCCGGAAATGTTACTGGCGATTTTAATTATTATATGTTTGGTTCTAACCTTTAGTTTGAAGGATGATGACCAGAATTTGGTTTTTGTTGCTGCCATAACAGGACTTATATTCATATTGGTTTCTTTTGTGTTTTTACCTCATTCTCAAGAAAATTCAGCGTTTTTTGGCGCTTTTATTTCAAACAGTTTTACTATTTTGTTTAGAATCCTTATTTTACTGGGCGCAATTTTTACGGTTCTGTTATCAAAAAGATATGTTTGCAATTTTGGCAACAGTATCGGAGAATTTTATACTTTAATTCTTATGGCGACCTTGGGAGCAATGCTTTTAACAGGCGCGAATGATCTTATAATGCTTTTTGTAGCAATAGAAACCTTAAGTATTTCCAGCTTCGCTCTTTGCGGTTATACAAAACTGGATAAACTCAGCAACGAAGCCGCGTTAAAATACCTAGTAATTGGGGCTGCTTCAACTGCTGTAATGCTTTACGGTTTTTCATTCCTTTACGGGATTACAGGACAAACCAATATTGACGATATAGTTTATGCTTTATCACATTATGAAGTCAGTATGGCTTTAATTATAAGCTTTATTTTTGTTGTGGCGGGATTTGGATACAAACTCTCCGCTGTGCCTTTTCATACATGGGCACCCGATGTTTATCAGGGAGCGCCTATTCCTGTAGCAGCTTATTTGTCTGTTGTTTCAAAGATAGCGGCGTTTGCGGCTTTGATAAGGTTTATGACACTTATTTACGCGGATATTTCTATTTTTACCGCAGTAATTGCCGTAATCTCGGTAATTACAATGACAGCAGGAAACTTAATGGCAGTCGGACAAAAAAATATAAAACGTTTGCTGGCGTATAGTTCAATTGCTCAAGCCGGATATGTTTTGCTGGGACTTGCTGTTCTTACAACAGAAGGAATTTCCGGCATGATATTTTATTTGATAGTGTATTTATTTATGAATTTAGGCACATGGGCGGCTGTTCAAATTTTTGCAAGCCAGACCGGCATGGATTCTATAAATGATTATAACGGACTTGCGCATAAAAACAGATATTTTGCTTTATGTTTGTCGATTTGCTTATTATCATTAGCGGGAATTCCAATTACGTCAGGATTTTTTGCAAAGTTTTATTTGTTTAAAGCAATTCTTTTTGCAGGATATGAATTTATGCCTCTTTTGATAATTGCTTTAATTAATACGGTTTTTGCGGTTTTTTACTACTTGAAAGTTATAAGAGCAATGTATGTAAGACCTGTCGGCAAATTCGCAAAACAAAATGGCGAAGTGAAAATTTCTTTATCTTTGCAAAGTGTTTTAATTGTTACTGTTTTAGCGACAGTGTTCTTAGGAATTTTTGCAGGACCTGTTATAGATCTTTCCAAAGCCGGCGCGGATAGCTTAAGGATAAACAAAAAGCCGCAGATTGAAAAAATTACAAATATTACTTCCTGTTTAAGACAGTAATAAAAATAATATTTACACCTCGTAATAATTGCCCATAAAAAAGGCAATTATTTTGTTTATATAAACTTTAAATATATAAGAGGTATTTATTTTACTTAATTAAAAATTAATATTGGCAGGAGAAAAAATTATGGCAATCGGACCACAAGACTATATAGATCAGATGCTGGCAAAAAAATATTCTGCGGAAAAAGTTAATAATGTTACAGAAGATGTTAGCAGATTGGCAATGTCTACAGAAAGATACTGGGAATTGCAAAAAGACGTTGCAGAAGTTCAAAGAGCTCTTGTAATGGTTAGTACAAAAATGAGAGTCGGCGGAAATTTTAAACAGGCTGCCAGTAGAGCATAAAATTAAAAATAATTTTAAAATAAAAAAATACTGCGTAGTTGCAGTATTTTTTTTTGTATTTTATGCTTTAAGAAGGATTTTTGTGTGGGTGTTTAATATGAACAAAAAAATTATTCTTGCTTCGGCTTCGCCGAGAAGAAAAGAACTTCTTAAATCAATGGGACTTGAGTTTGAGGTAATTCCTTCAGAGGTGGAAGAAAATATAGGAAATGAGTCTTTTTCACGGGAATTGATAGAAAATCTTGCTGCTGAAAAAGCTGCTGATATTGTAAATAAAATAACCGTCCCCTCTATAATCATAGGCTCTGATACTGTCGTTGTAATTAATAACAAGATTTTGGGCAAGCCGAAAGATAAAAAAGATGCTTTTAACATGCTTAAAATGCTCAGCGGAAACACTCATCAGGTTATTTCCGCCATTGCTGTTATTGACACAGAAACAGCAATAACACTTAAAGACTCTGTTGTCAGTGATGTAACTTTTAAACAGCTTTCGGATGAAGAGATAAACGCTTATATAGAAACAATAGAGCCGATGGACAAAGCAGGTGCTTATGCAATACAAGGTTTAGCCGGCATGTTTGTTAAATCAATCAATGGCTGTTATTCTAATATTGTAGGAATTTCAGTATTCAAACTTGCTGAAATGTTAAAAGAACTCGGAGTTGAATTGCTATAATGCGTATAATTGGAATTGATCCCGGCATGGCTATAGTTGGCTATTGTTTTATGGATTCATTCCCTGAAAGATTTGATAACCAGAATGTTTTAGTAAATTGCGGATCTGTTCAAACTAACAAAAATCTTAGTCATTCAGAAAGATTGCTTGAAATTCATAAGGATCTTTCGCAGCTTTTGAAAACTTATAAGCCAGACATTGCAGCGGTGGAACAGCTTTTTTACTTTAAAAATGCTAAAACAATTATTCCTGTAGCCGAGGCGAGGGGGGTAATTCTTATGACTCTTGAAATGTTTAATATTCCTGTTCATGAATACACTCCGCTTGTGGTAAAACAGACTATAACAGGCTATGGAAGGTCTGAAAAGAAAGAAGTCAAGGAAATGGTAAAAGTTTTGCTGGGGGATGAACAAAAGATTCCTAAGCTGGATGATACTGTAGATGCAATTGCAATAGCTATTTGTCATACTATGTGCGCTATTTAATCTATAAACATCCTGATTCTGTCCGGTTGAAGGAGGTTATGTTTTTGTAGGAGCCTCCGCAGAAACGTAGTTTCGAGGACAAGCGACGGAAAAAATATAACCTCCAAAACTTAGTTAACAAAGCGCTAGTCCATGGCAACCCATAAGATTTTCCGTAAGAATCTCCCTATAAGTATTGCAAGCATTGCAAAAATTATGTCATAGAAAAACTGCATTCCGCTTAACTGCCATATCCAGCCAAAAACTGTGAAAATTGATTCATGTTTTATAAAAAGAACAGTCGCCAAATAGATAATTCCGATAAGATGAACGGCTGTTACACCTATAATTGACGCTCTAAAAGCGGTAAACAATTTTGTTTTGCCGTAAAGAATATTACCTGCTGTGTATATTCCTGGAATGAACCCCAAAATGTATCCAAAACCGTGCTGCACGTAATAATTTATGCCTCCGCCCCCGGCAAATACAGGAAGTCCTGCCAATCCTGCCGCAATATATAAAATTATTGACAATATACCAAGACGAGGTCCGAGAATTGCCGCAACCATTAATACCACGGGTATTTGAGGGATATAATAAAAAATACTTGTGATTTTTCCTATTGAATTAGCTTTTGCAAAAAATTCCGAAGGATTGATAAGGGCTTCTTGAGGAATAGCAAGGATTAGTTGCGGCATTGGCGTAAAAGTGGATATTATAATTAAAAACGAGCAAAATACTATTACAACAAGAGATCCCAGATTTAAGTCGGGAAATCTTTTTATAAATTTAGTATTTTTAATATCTTTTACGATTCTGCTGTTCATGTTTTCCGTGTTTTATTTTATATTATGCAGTGGTTTTTAATTTTAATTTTTCTTTCAAATCTTTAAATAAAGATGAGAATTTTGTATCCCAGATGTTTTCTGTCCACATTATCAAAGCATCTTCATCGTTGTCCTGATAATATTTTTTGCGTAATCCAAGACTTTTAAACCCGTATTTATAATAAAGATTTTGTGCGGGAATATTGCCGGCTCTAACTTCAAGTGTAAACCATTTTGCATTTTTTGCGTAGCCTACATCTATCAGTTTTTGAAGTAATATCTCACCCAAGCCTTTGTTTCTGAGATGGGGTCTTACTGCTATTGTTGTAATATGCGCTTCATCAAAAATCAGCCAGAAACCGCCATAGCCAAGTACTTTATCTGTATTAGCTTCTACTGCTGTAAAATAATTTCCGAGATCGTTTTCAATTTCGCTTATAAATGATTGTGGAGTCCAATGATACTCGCCAAAAATAGAAGATTCTATTTCCATAATTTGTTCAATGTCTTTGGGTATCATTTTTCTGACTAAAATGTTGTTCACTTTTTGTGCGCTTTCTGTCTTTAATTTGTCACCCCGAACTCGTTTCAGGGTCTATTCAATGAAATTTAGATGCTGAAACAAGTTCAGCATGACATATTGCTCAATAAAATTATATATGAAAATTCTGTTTTCAGATAGGCAATTTTTACTATTTACATGTTTTGTAAAACAAAAGCTAAAATACGAGAAATAACAAATGAACATTAATTCCATAAATTTTGTAAATAAAGTAAAAAATTGGTTTATTCCATCTAACACAAATAGTATTAAAGCAGAACAAAGAGTAGAACAAAAGGATTCGACTTTTTTCAGTACAGAAATAGATGCACGAATAAAAGAATTCAAAGAAAAATGTGATTTAGAAGGTTATGCCAAATTTTTAAATAGTAAAAAATTTCCTGATCCCGAAATTAGAGCTCGATATGTTGCAGATTATTTTGATTTTTTGCAAGGACAGGCAAAAGAAAAATTAGGATCAAAAATTTTTCTAATAACTGAAGAAACCATAAATGGTGAAAATAAAAATTTTTCTAAAAAAAATCCTGAGGCATTTTATTCATTATATGACACTATTTCAAAATATAAACAACTCGATGAACTCTCATTACAAAATTCTAAAAAAACTGTTGCAGATTCTAAATCTGGCTATCCACAACAAGTTATATTATTAAAACTTAAAGGTAAAAATGGTGACTTTTCACAAACATCTTCAAGAACAATAAGATTATCAGAAAAATTATTTAATCAATGCCCTATCGGTAGTACATTTGAACATGAAATAGGACATTTAAAAGATTGCAATCAAAATGGTTCTCATCAAGCTTATAGTTATTTAGATATTTTAGAGCCTGAAGAGAAAAATCTTTATTTGAAATTTGAGAAAAATTTTAGGGGAAATTATGAAAAAATCAAAGAAGAATTACCTGATTTTGTAAAAAGAGTAACCAATATAAATATGTTCACATTTCCGGGTGGCTATGACAACAAAAATAGAACGCTTGTAAGCATAGAAAGAGCCAGATTGAATTTGTTTTTAAATAAAAAATGGAGTGAAAGATTCACACCTGAATTATTTGAAAAAATTGATAAAATATTAAAAAAATTAGGAGATTTTTCTTCATCTATAGCAAGTCAAATAGATGAAGATCCTTATTATAGAAGTACTCCTAAAGAAACAAAAGCACAAGCCTGGGCTGTTAGAGCAAGCGGCAAGCCTGTAAGACAGGATTATCTCCTTCCAATAACAGAAGAGTTGGAAGAACAACTGGCAAAACTCGGTATGCCAAAGCCTGCAACTTATACCATACTTCCGAAAAATTATCTTGCCGAAAGAGCAAGAAATTTAGGTATAGATATAAGTCACATAAAATTTGGTGAAGCATTGGTCAAAAGGTTAAGTCCGGAATTACTTTCAAAAATTAAACGGTAGTAAACATTTAATTCACTACCGTTTTATAACACTTATTGAATTTGTCACCCTGAACTTGTTTCAGGGTCTATATGGCTTGTGCTTATTGTTAAAATCCAACAATGGACAGATTCCGAAACAAGTTCGGAATGACAATAGGCTTTTAGTTACAAATAGCTTGCCCTTTTTCTTCTTCGGTTACGTCTTTGATAGAAAGGTTTACTCTTCCTCTGTCATCGATGCCGATAATTTTAATATAAACTTCATCTCCAAGGTTTACAACATCTTCGACTCTGTTTACTCTTTGGTTCGCAAGTTTAGAAATGTGAACAAGCCCGTCTTTTCCGGGAGCCATTTCTACAAAAGCGCCTATAGGAAGGATTCTTGTAACTTTTCCTTTGATAACCATACCTTCCTGAACCTTGAAAGTAAGACCTTTGATTCTTGAAATAGTTAAACGCATCATATCAGCTTCGGAAGAAGTAATGGTAACAGTTCCGTCATCCTGAATATTGATATCAGCACCAGTTTCTTCAATAATTCCTTTAATTGTTTTTCCGCCAGGACCAATAAGTCCGCCAATGGTATCAGGATCAACCATAACTGTTTCAATTCTTGGCGCCCATTTGGAAAGGTCGTCTTTCGGAGTTGAAATGGTTTCCATCATTTTGCCGAGAATGAATAATCTTCCTTCTCTTGCGTCATCGATGGCTTTTTTCAGTAGATTAAAGTCAATTCCGGTAATTTTCATATCCATTTGAAGAGCTGTAATACCGTCTTTGTCGCCGGTAACTTTAAAATCCATATCGCCGAGGAAGTCTTCAATTCCCTGAATATCTGTTAACACAACAGCTTTATCGCCTTCTTTAACAAGTCCCATTGCAACACCGGCAACGATTCTTTTAAGAGGAACGCCTGCATCCATTAACGCAAGTGTACTTCCGCAGGTGCTTGCCATACTTGTTGAACCGTTTGATTCAAGAACTTCTGACACAACTCTTATTACATAAGGAAAATCTTCTTTTGAAGGCAATGCAGGGAGTAAAGCTCTTTCTGCAAGCGCGCCATGTCCTATTTCACGTCTTCCTGCTCCTCTTTGAGGTTTAACTTCGCCAACAGAGTAACCGGGGAAGTTATAACTGTGCATATATCTTTTATCTTTTTGAGGGTCTATCCCTTCAAGGGATTGAGCAAGTCCCGGTCCTGCAAGTGTAGCTATAGAAAGAACCTGTGTCTGTCCTCTTGTGAAAAGCCCTGTTCCGTGAGTTCTGGGAAGAAGTCCTATTTCAGAGCTTATAGGTCTAATTTCATTGGTTTTTCTGCCGTCAGCTCTAACCTGTTCATCAACAATCATCGCTCTCATTACTTTCTTTTCGAGAGATTTAAATTCTTCTCCTACAAAATCAAGCCCTGATTCTGCAAGAAGTGTTTTAATAGGGTGATCTTCAGCAAGAGCTGCTACTTTTTCTTTTATTTCAGCTTTTGCAGCATCAAGAATTGCTCTTCTTGTTTCCCTGTCAAACTGGTGATAAGCTTCAAAAACTTTGTCTTTTGCTGATTCATAAACAAGCGCTTTAAGCTCTGAGGTGTCAAAAGGATTAACAAAAGCTTGTTTAACCACGCCGCATTGGGCAGCAAAAGCTTTTTGAGCAAGAACCTGTTTTTTGATTTCTTGTTGAGCTAATTCTACAGCTTGAAGGATTTTTTCTTCAGGAACGAAGTTACATCCCGCTTCAACCATTATCACGGAATCTTCTGTTCCTGCAACAACTATATCAAGGTCACTTTTTAGAGATTGTTGGAAAGTAGGGTTAACGATGAATTGTCCGTCTACTTCACCGACTCTTACAGCGCCGATAGGACCTTCGAAAGGTATTTTTTCAGCCAATGTAAGTGCCAGAGAAGAACCGAGTACAACCAGAGTATCAGGCTGAACTTGTTCATCAGAGCTAAGTGTTGCTGCAACTATCTGCACGTCATTTCTGTAGCCTTTAGGGAATAAAGGTCTGATAGGTCTATCTATAAGTCTGCTTATTAATATTTGTTTGTCGGTAGCTCTGCCTTCTTTTCTGGTAAAGCTTCCCGGTATTTTACCCATGCAGTATAATTTTTCTTCATAATCAACTAATAACGGGAAAAAATCGATTCCCGGTCTTGGTTTGTCTGTGCATACTGTTGACACTATTATAACAGTGTCTCCGCATTTTACTGTAACAGAAGCTGCAGCTGATTTTGCCAACTTGCCTGTTTCAAATTCCACTTCTCTTTCGCCAATCATAAGCGAATACTTTTGAATTGAATCTACCATTTTCTTCTAAATTTCCTTTACTTTTTTTCTATATTCATTCGTTTATTCGTCCCTAATAGTATATATCAAAAATAAAGGAGGTAAAAATTTTTTTGTTAGCAAGGAAATGAAGAAATAAAAATGCAGGACACTGCATTTTTATTTCTTCATTTCCTTGTACTCTCATGCGTGTTTTCCTCTTTTATTATCTATCCTCTGGCATTTTATCATACCTGAAAATGGCACAGGGTCAGTTATATAGTTATTGGTTAGTAAATTAACAATCAAAAATGACAGGGAAAAACAGAATTTTAGTGCGGAGATAGTCCAGATTTTTTACATTGATAATCCAGATTTTTTGTAAAGATAGTGCAGATTTTTAATGCTTTAAAATTCTGCCAATTTTTTCTGTCATTTTTGAAATCCTTTCTGTCTTTTCAAGTGCTATTTCGGCTAAAACATTTTTTTCTATGTTGTTTTCCGATTTATAAATAGCATTTTCTAATAAATATTTGATTCTTTCAGTCTCAACAGAAATATTTGCTCTTAAATTATAAAGCTTTTGTTTTTTGCTCATTTTAAATTCCTTTTGTTAATAGTCGTTACAAATTTAGTATTTGATTTCATACTAATATTAGCTGATTGAATACTAAATGTCAACGATTAAATAATTATTGCTATAATGTTTAGCAAAATTATTAATTATTAAACGTTTGATGTCATTGCGAGCGCCCAAAGGGAGCGTGGCAATCTATCTAACGTATTGTTATTTAGATAGATTGCCACGTCGGTGCTACGCACCTCCTCGCAATGACAGTCCGGTGTTTATAACATTTTCAACGATTTAATGGTCTGAGTTATTTATGAGAATAAAAAATAATTTATCTAGATTAATGGGTGAAAAAAGAATGAGTATGGCTGAAGTTAGTCGTTTAACGGGATTAAGCCATACAACAGTCTTTAAAATTTACCATGACAAAGTTACACAAATAGGACTGGCAACCGTTGCAAAGCTGTGCTATGCGCTTGATTGTACTGTTGGTGAGCTTTTTGAATATATTCCGGATTAAATAAGCTGTCATGCTGAACTTGTTTCAGCATCTGACCATTTTGGGATTAAAGCATTAAGTGAAAGATGGATAGACCCTGAAACGAGTTCAGGGTGACATATAGGTAAAATAGCTAAAACATACAAGACTTATGAAAAATAATAAAATTATAAATACGGAAAAAAGAAACCCTGCTTCAATAAATATAGACATTGTTTCGACCAAAGAAATTGTTAATATTATTAACAAAGAAGATTTTAAGGTAGCTGCTGCTGTGGAAAAAGAACTTGAAAAAATAGCGCAGGCTGTTGATATGATTTCGGAAGCTTTTTTGCAGGGCGGAAGTCTTTTGTATTTTGGAGCAGGGACAAGCGGAAGGCTGGGTGTTCTCGATGCATCCGAGTGCCCTCCGACTTTTGGGGTTTCGTCTGAAATGGTCAGAGGTTATATCGCAGGAGGGGATGAGGCTCTAAGAACAGCGGTAGAAGGAGCGGAAGACTCTTTTGAAGGCGGAGAAAATGATTTAATAAATTCGGGCGCAAACTCAAAGGATATAGTTGTCGGAATTTCTGCCAGCGGAAACGCTCCTTATGTTATGGGAGTTTTAAGCAAAGCAAGAGATTTAAACATAAAAACCGTAGGCATTGCCTGTAATCAGGAAGCAAAATTAAAAGAATTATCCGATATTTTTATTTGTCCTGAAGTCGGAGAAGAAGTTATAACAGGTTCTACCAGAATGAAATCCGGCGCAGCTCAAAAAATGGTTTTAAATATGCTTACTACTGCTTCTATGATTAAAATTGGCAAGACTTACGAGAATTTTATGGTGGATGTTCAGCCCACAAACAGCAAATTGAAAGACAGGGCTGTAAGGATTGTTTCAGAAATTGCAGATATAACTTATGAAGAAGCGCGGGATTTTCTTGATAAATCAAATTCTCAGGTAAAACCTGCAATAGTTATGTCCGTGCTTGAGTTGTCTTATGAAGAAGCTGTTGCTATACTAAAAAAATATAATGGGCGTTTAAGAGAAGTTCTTTTGGAATATAAAAAAGATGAATAAATTAAAAAATTGGGTTATTTTTGTATGTTTTACGATGGTAATAATAATATATTTTGATGACACTATTAAGACTCATGTAAATAAATCTGATATAGACACTACTTATGTTTCACTTAATGAACAGCAGAAAATTGTCCTGAAATTCGAAAATGAACTTGTGTGCAATTATCATTCTTTGTGTTTTGATTCAGTTGTAGACGGAGCAATGCAGGCAAATCCCGCCAGGGCTTCACAAAATTGCAAAATAGCGCTTCAGGGAATTCAAACTTTAAATGTTCCTTATGAGT
>Ga0209417_1005598_pt1 | contig 13704 bp, 10 predicted proteins | sample RifGroF2_FD_184002 | JGI IMG/M metagenome (GOLD analysis project Ga0209417, IMG submission 184002) | Groundwater microbial communities from Rifle, Colorado, USA - Groundwater F2 (SPAdes) (version 2) | ecosystem: Environmental > Aquatic > Deep subsurface > Groundwater | place: Rifle, Colorado... | reverse complement strand
ATTTGAAGTAAAACGCATTCGAGAAAAGTGGGAAGGCAGGAAGCATTCTCGTCATCACGGAGATTTCTATTTCCGAAAACCTGACTCTCTCCTTTGGTATGTCATAGAGTCAAAGGGAGTCAAGTCTAACTCGGAAAAGTGGCACAGGCTTTATAATTTCGAGAACCTGAAAAACTTCCTGATTACCCATGCCGACAAGATTCCATGGATAGATCGCCGTCGGGATGTTGAACGGCAAGTTACTGATTGGATTTACGCAAATTTGCCTATGTTTCGAGATAAGTATTCATCCAATCTCTACGAATACGAAGAAGTTCAGAAATATAAGCCGAAGCGCGAAACTGAAAAAGCCAGAGCCATGGCCGCGTTACATAGTTATACGCGAGACCAACTCAACGGTATGATTGAAGAACGCTTGAATTATGTGATGTCAAGAGTAAAGGTTTTAGAAACACACTTTGTCTCTGGCAGGTCAGGCTCAAGCGAGAGAACACAGGCTACACCGCGCAAAGATGAGTTCAATGTCATGGCAATTGATATTGTCTTGCGCTATTCCGAACATAAATTCCTGTTTGCCAATCCTCAAAATTTGGAATCATCAGGCGATGACCCCAATCATCTCCAGCAAAACTACATCATGGGTTTTGTATTCACGGATGAGCAAGGTAACATGACCCTGAACATTACGGATGATTGGTATGGAGATTTGAGCGACGTTTTCGATACGCTAGACCCAGAAGATTGTGTCAAAGAAAAAGATATGCAGATTGACAACAGATACTTTGTGGTGAATGAAGACGATGAGTAAGTTAAAGATGAACCAAAAAGAAACCTACAGACAATCTTCTCCGAGTGGCGGAAAGATAAAAGAGCAACAGGTTCTCTTCACCGAAGAAAGCCTGCTGCCTAATAATTTGCCACGTCTCAATGAGTTGCGCCCTGCGACTAATCTCTCTGCCATTTTCGATGAATGCCATAACTATATTTATGCCAACGAAGGTATGCTGAAAGATAAAATCTTTCATGAGATGGTGAAATTGCTTGTCATGAAACTCCATGACGAGCAGGATTCCACAAGGAAAGAAATGCAATTTGGGGTTACTTCCAGCGAATACAGAGAAATCCTTAAGAATAAACCAAGCGACTTTGATCAACGTCTTGGAAAACTTTTCGATACGGTACGCAGCAAGTATTCATCTTTGTTTTCTGATGAGTATTTGAAACTCAAGCCATTGACATTAGCTTACATCGTTGGACGTCTTCAATACATCAGCCTTACTCGGACGCCTGGAGATGTAAAAGGGGAAGCCTTCCAAGCTTTTGTCTATCGGCATCAACGGGGCGATCGCGGTGAATTCTTTACTCCCCATCCGGTAGTGAGGCTTGCAGTTGAAATGATATCCCCAAAACCGAATGAAATACTTATTGACCCTGCTTGTGGAAGCGGCGGCTTTCTCATTCAAACCATCTCTTACGTTTGCCGTCATAACTCTGACATTGAGAAATCAGCTTATGTTCGAGAACACATTCGTGGCATTGAATTCAATCCTGATGTTGCTCTTTCTGCAATGATTAGGCTTGCCTTTGAAGGCGGTACAGGGGCAGAAATCATTTGTGCCAATGCGCTTATTGAAAATGAGCAACTCAACAACGCCTTTGATATAGTACTCACTAATCCGCCCTTTGGTAGCAAAGGGAAAATAGAAGAACAGAGGATTCTAAAGTCTTATTTGCTTGCCTGTAGATGGAACAGAAAGGGCAATGATCAATGGGAAGCAACAAGAAATGTTTTGGCAGGGCAATCCCCGGAAATACTCTTTATCGAACAGTGTTTGAAACTATTACGACCCGGTGGGCGCATGGCTATTGTACTGCCAGATGGGTTGTTGCAGAACATTTCAAGCAGCCACATCCGGTTCTGGATTCGTTCCCAGGCCAAAGTGCTTGGAGTAGTATCTATACCTCAAGAGGCCTTTGTGCCTTACGGTACAGGTATCAAAACATCGCTGCTCTTGCTTCAAAAATTGCCAGCAACCGTAAGCCAAGTCTTTATGGCTCGAATCCAAAAGATAGGTTATGACGTAAAAGGGCAACCCGTCTTTAAACGCAATGAAAGCGGCAGATACATTAGAACATCATCTGGAATGTATATTGTTGATGATGACATAGATGAAATCGCAGGTGCGTACCACCGATTTAGGAATGGTTCTCTTGAGACTCAAAGCAAATTAATCTATATTATACCACGAACAATGCTCAATGCACGTCTGGATGTCGAGCATTATCATCCAGAAGACCGCAAACTTCTTGGACAATTGCAATTAAAAGGTGCAAAAGCACTATGCGAGATAGCTGATATATTGAAAGAGACAGATAGTTTTCGTTTAGCATCGAATGGAGACATCCGATACATTGCCATTTCAGATGTTGATGCTCGTACTATGCAGATTGTATCTCAACAGGTCATTAAGGCACATGAAGCACCATCACGAGCGAAGTATCGCTTACAGAAAGGGGATATTATCACTGCCATATCAGGCGCAAGCACAGGGACGCCGCGTCATGCTACTGCATTGATTACTGAAGATGAGGAAGGAGCGATTTGCTCTAATGGTTTTGCGGTATTTCGAAACATTCACGGCGTTGACTCACTTTTCCTGTTAGCTTATATGCGCACCGAATACTTTTTGCGCCAGGTCAGGCGCTTAATGACGGGCCACGCCATTCCTGCTATCTCTGTAGAAGATTTAGCTAAGGTATTAGTGCCTATTCCGCACATTCAAAGCCAGAAGAAAATTTCTGAAGGTATTGCAACGATACTATTCATGAGAAAAAAAGCCTTGAAGATTGGAGAAAAAGTTGTAGCAGAAACCGAATCTCTAATAAGTAATTAAGCAAAGAGTAGTAACGACACCTATATTATAATAGTATTATTCTGTAAAAACTTCTTTTCCCCATTTTCAGTAGGACAAGTTTTAGGAAATTTTTTGGAGTATGTCCAATAAACTGAAAAAATCATAAATTACAAAAACAAATTTCAAATCTCAATGCCAAAATTGGTTATTAAGATTTAAAAAATTGGAGATTATTTGTTATTTAATGCCTCGCATTTGGTATTTTGTATAAGTTTCATTATTTGATTGCAGCTCCGCTGCGCTAGGGATAGCATATGAAAAAGAAAACTACAAAAGGGCTCTCTTATAGAGATGCAGGAGTTGATATTGACACAAAAGGTCAATTTACAACGGATATTTACTCAAAGATGCGAACAACCTTCAGCCTTCGGGTAATTGAAAACCCCGATGGATTCGGGGGGTTGTTTGCCTTAAACTCTCGTCTTAAGAAATATCGCCAACCAGTGCTTGTTTCTTCTACTGACGGTGTTGGTACTAAACTAAAGATCGCCTTTATGACGGGGAAACACGACACCATTGGAATTGATCTTGTGGCTATGTGTGTGAATGATATTATAGTGCTGGGCGCAGAACCTCTATTTCTGCTCGACTATCTGGCAAGCAGCAGGATAGTCCCGAAAGTTTTGCACGAGGTATTGGATGGGATCGTGGAAGGATGTCGTCAGGCTGGTTGCGCCCTCATTGGCGGAGAAACACCGGAAATGCCTGGATTTTATCACGAAGGTGAATATGATATCGCAGGTTTTGTAGTCGGTGTGATAGAAAAAGATAAAATTATTGATGGTAAAACAATAAAACCCGGCGATGTGGTTATTGGCTTAAGTTCGAGTGGCGTTCATAGCAACGGGTTCTCCCTTGTACGAAAGGTCTTTTTTGATAAGGCAAAAATGAAAGCAACCCAGAAGCTTACGAAATATGGATTGAATACCACCCTGGGAGAAGAACTCATAAAACCAACCAAAATCTATGCAGGGCCTATTTTAAAAATTCTAAAAAAACATAAAACAAAAAAGATTATAAAAGGGATGGCACATATTACCGGTGGTGGGCTTATTGAGAATATACCGCGTATCTTGCCTGAAGGCTGTGCTGTTACGTTGGAAATAAGTAAATGGAATGTCCCGGAAATATTTAACATCATTCAGGATGTAGGTGACGTTGAAGATCAGGAGATGTTTCATGTATTTAACATGGGTATTGGCATGGTGCTAATCGTATCTAAGTCAGATGTGAATACAGTCTTGAGTGATCTCAAAAGCGCAAAAGAACCTGGAAGAGTTATTGGAGAGGTCGTAAGGGGGAACAGGACTGTACGTATTGAGTAGTAATAAACGATAATTTGCTATTACTATTAACAATTAATCCTCAGCAATCAGATGGAAACTGAAATCTGATTACTGGTAAACGAGCGCCTCTTGTGGAACTATAGGTGAAATTACGTTGTTGAATAGCCCTTTTTCAATTGTTTGCCTTTAACAACTCCATACATTGCACAAATTATTAAGTAAATACTTAATGCGGTAGATAGCGCTAATTCGGGGGTGATTACGAAGAATAAGATGGCAGCGGAAAATTCTAACACCATAGGTAGGATGCCTTGTTTGAGGCCGATCTTGCTCGTAACATTAAAAAATGGGACTTTGCTGACCATAAATACGCCAAGCGCAAAAGTAATAAAGGGTAAGAGGGTTGCGACGATATCTGTTCCAAATTTTATTTGTATAAAATGATTCAGGATGACAAGCTGTGCAACCGTTCCTCCTGAAAGCGTGGTAGGTAATCCAGTAAAAAAATGACTAGGCGCCGATACGCCTTCATCTTTTTGCGCGTTAAACCTCGCCAATCGGAAAGCAGAGCAGACCATAAAAAATAATCCAATGCCCCACAAAAAAATATTTGGTAAACTGGTGCAGGTCTTTCCCATGAGTAATGCAGGAACAATACCAAAGGTTACGAGGTCAGCCATAGAGTCTAATTGAGCCCCCGTCTTGCTTGTAGTCTTCATCATACGGGCCAATCTTCCGTCAAAGGCGTCCAATGCCATAGCGGCCACTATCAACCACGCTGCAATCTCAAACTTCTGGTTTAAAATGCACAGGATCGAAACAAAACCACATATCATATTTCCCATCGTTACGACAGTGGGCAGCATTTCTTTTTTTATTTTCAATGAAACCCCTCCAATTGTGAATTTGGGTAAAGAATAAAAATATATATTTTTTCCAAAAACTTTACATGAATCTAAATCTTATCACAAAAATGATGCCTTGTGTGCAGAATAATTATATTTAATGATAAAATGTCTAACCTATATATTCTATAATAGTTGTGAGTTGTAAAAAATATATGAAAAATCAGCGTGACTAATTTATGTAGAATAATTGCAGTTTATTTACTGCATTTGTTAAGTTTTATTACTGCAGTATGGAGTTAACGCTCATACTCAAAAATAGGATTCCTTTTTGTAAAATCGGATATTTATTTTTGTGAGTTTTGTCGTTACCTAATAAATCTTGATTTTTTTGAATCTTTTTGCTTGACACTGTTATTTGATTGTGCTAGCCTGTTATAGGATTATGTCCTTTATATAGTTAAGTATATTTGTAAATTTCGAAAGGGGGTGTCTAAAAAATAAAGGTATTTTGTAAAAAAGAACCGATAAATATTAGGATGGTCAATACGTGGGTTTTATTTAAGTTTGAATAGGTACGTTAAAGAATCACAAGCGTGTAATTTATAAATGTTCTTGCTAAGTCTGAAGAAACAATTTAGTTAAAATATACGGGAGAAAACGAAATGAATGCGTACAAAAAGTATATGGCCGAGTTTGTCGGGACTTTCGCTCTGGTGTTTATAGCGGCTGGTTCTGTATGCGCCGATTTTTATTTGCGGCAGGCAGGTGGTCAAGGACTTGGTCTTCTGGGTATTTCCATAGCATTTGGTATTGTTGTAATTGCCGTTATTTATGCGACAAGTTATGTGTCTGGTTCCCATGTCAATCCCGCGGTGACTGTGTCCTTTTGGATTACGAAAAGGATGGAGCCCAACACTGCAATTATGTATATCATCTCCCAAATTGCCGGGGCTTCATTGGCAGGCCTTGCGTTAAAAACCCTGTTTCCTGACGCGGCTAAAACTGTTTATCTGGGGACATGTATGTTAGCGCCCGGGGTTTCTATTGCACGTGGTGTATTGATGGAATTTATTATTACCTTCCTTTTGATTTTTACCATTTACGGGACGCTTGTGGATAAAAGGGCTTCGGCTGGATTTGCCGGGGTAGCTGTTGGTTTGGTGGTACTCTTCGGAGCAATGATTGGGGGTACGATCAGCGGCGGTGCGATGAACCCTGCCCGTGTGTTTGGTCCTGCTCTTGCATCAGGACAGTTCACTCATCATTTTGTCTGGTGGCTAGGTCCGATCCTGGGAGGAATTGCAGCGGGTTTTGTTTATGATAAGCTTTTTGCCGAGAAGAGAGGCAAACCGTAATTCATACAAAATAGGAAGAGTCGTGTATTTGTTAGTCCCATGACTTTTGGGCAGCTTGAATCAAGTAAGCGGCAACGTGTGAACAGAAATTTGCACGTTGCCGCTTTTTTATTGAGGGATGGCAGTTGTTTGATATTGATATAGTACTAAAGAGTATAAGGCACGAAAATAAACGTTTTATTGAACCCATTGTTACGACCATTTCCCGAAAACGAACCCCGTTTCATGTCCTGATCTCGTGTCTCTTGAGCCTAAGAACCAAAGATCAAACCACCAGCGAGGCTTCTCGTAGGCTCTTTGCTGTGGCGGATAATCCAGAAGAAATGATGAACATTCCAATTCCAAAATTAGAAAAGCTCATCTACCCTGTCGGGTTCTATCGGACAAAGGCGCGGAAGATCAAGGAAATTTGTAAGATACTAATTGCAGAATACAACAGCATGGTGCCAGACGAAATTGATGAGTTGTTGAAACTGAATGGTGTGGGGCGCAAGACGGCGAATCTGGTAGTAACCCTGGGGTACAAAAAACTTGGCATCTGTGTGGATACCCACGTTCATCGGATTACCAATCGTTGGGGGTATGTCAAAACGAAGAATCCTCACGAGACTGAATTTATACTCCGTGAAAAACTTCCGAAGAAGTATTGGCTTACCATCAACGATCTCCTCGTTACCTACGGCCAGAACATCTGTGTCCCTATCTCCCCCAAATGCAGCATATGTCAGGTTAGTGCATATTGCGAAAAGGTGGGAGTGACGCGGCATCGCTAACAACAGATCCCTTATGTAAAAAGACCTGAGGCCAATTTATAGCGGGGATTATAGACTTGTCGAAGGAATTTGTTCATTCGTAATAGTTCATCTTACCGCAGAGACTATCAGAGAAAATAAAATTGCGGGAATTGTGCCTGTTTAAGCTTGTTTTCTCTGCCTTCTCCGCGCCCTCGGCGGTGAATTATTACGTCAATTCTTAAAGATTTCCTGGATAATCTTTAGTATTTCCTGGTGGACTCCCTTGCTGCCAGCGATGATGTTGCCAGTTTTCAAATATTGATTGCCACCATTAAAATCAGTAACCTCGCCGCCTGCTTCCTTGACTAAAAGGGCGCCTGCTGCCATGTCCCACGGCGAAAGGGAACATTCAAAGAAACCTCCAAAAATACCTTCTGCAGTATAAGCAAGGTCGAGACAGGCCGAACCGCCCCGTCTGATGCCGGTGGCATGCATGAAGAGCTCCTTAAATACCTTGAGATAGTTATCAATTATGTCTTTTATCCTGAATGGAAAACCCGTTGCAACGAGGGAAGTGTTTAAGGTGTTGGAGTGTGAGACGTGAATACGTTTGCCATTTTTAAAAGCCCCCTGACCCTTGATGGCAGAATAGATGTTTTCCCTTAAAGGTTCGTAAATGAGCCCTACCGCCAGTTCCCCTTCGATTTCTAAGGCAATAGAGACGGCAAAGCACGGCAGGCCGTGGATATAGTTCAAAGTGCCATCCAGGGGGTCGATGATCCACAAGAAAGGGGAATCATTTCTTACCGCCAAAGATTCTTCGGCAAGTATATCATGGTTGTTGAATTGAGACCGAATATGGCCTTTGATAATTTCCTCTGACTTTTTGTCCGCTTCGGTAACGAAATCGTTCTTTGCCTTTTCGTCAATCATAGATGGACACAGTTTCCTGAAGCGTTCCTTGAGAACAATACCGGCGGTGAGCGCGGCCTCTCTTGCGACGTTAAGATATTTATTGAGATCGCTCAGGTTTGTTGTCATTTTTGCTATCTATTAAATCAGGCTCTTGCCTGTGAGGGTTTTATATGCATTGAGGTACTTTTCAGAGGTCTTTTGAATGATGTCGGGAGGAAGGGTTGGCGCCGGCGGTTTTTTGTCCCAGTGGATGCTTTCGAGATAATCGCGGATGAATTGCTTGTCGTAGGAATGTTGCGTCTTCCCTGGCTCATAGCCTTCTCTTGGCCAAAAACGTGATGAATCTGGCGTGAGCGCTTCATCAATCAGTATTGTCTTATTATCTGTTGTGATGCCCCATTCGAACTTGGTGTCGCAGATGATAATGCCTCTGCTTCTGGCGTATTCACTGGCCTTGAGATAGACCTTCATGCTCTTTTCTTTCAGTTCTTCAGCGAGTTTTTTACCAATGGAATCTACAACCTTTGAAAAGGAGATGTTTTCATCGTGCCCTGTAGTAGCCTTCGTGGAAGGGGTAAAGATGGGTTCCGGAAGCTTTTCGGATTCTTTAAGTCCAGGAGGTAACTTTATTCCACAAATAGATTGAGTTTTTTGATACTCCCTCCAGCCAGAACCTGCCAAATAACCCCGAATTACGCATTCTACGGGAATGACCTCTACCTTCTTTACCAGCATGGAACGGCCATCCAGCATGTCCTTATGTTGTGTAATAACGCTATTGTTCATGTGTTCAATCCTGGTGGTAATAAGATGGTTTTCAATAATGCCGGAGGTATATTGAAACCAGAATTCGGAAAGTCCGGTAAGCACCTTCCCTTTGTACGGAATGCCGCTTGGCAGGACCACATCAAAGGCTGAGATGCGGTCTGTGGCGACGATTAATAATGCGTCGTTAATTTCATAAATATCGCGTACCTTGCCGCGGTTGCATAATTTGAGTTGTGGAATTTGTGTGGTAAGCAAGGTGATGGCTTCCATATTCATAGTATAGGATGTTTCATTTTATTTATGCAGATCACATGATATAAGCGATGCAAAAATCCCCCTTAGAAAAGGGGGTAAGGGGGTTGTAAACTTGTCCTCGTGAAAATGGGGAATAACCCCGGAAAAACACAACCCCCTAAATCCCCCTTTGTTAAGGGGGACTTAAAAGGACTAACTTAATTTATATGGTAGCGTTCGGCATATATTGTCTGAGTTTTGTCTTAATCTTACTTAAACCTTGAAGATTGGGTTTTAATGATAAAGCAGTTTTCAGGTGTACAAGGGCATTTTCATACTCTTTTAATTTGAGATAACACTCGGCCATTTTTTTATAAATAAAGGCATTCTCATTTTTGTTCAGCTTAAGCCTCAGCACCTTTTCGTAATAGCCTAAAGCCTTTTCTGGTGGGGCAGACCTTGTCAGTTTACGACAATAGATATTTCTGATTCGCTCTTTAACCTCGATGACAAGATGGCGACGGTGATGGGTGTCTTTCCCCCGTTCGTAGAGAAATTCGTAAAATTCAATCGCAACCTCATATCGTCCAAGTTTTTCATATGCCTCAGCTAACAGGAATTTGCAGTCAATGTAGTCGCGGTGTTTTAAATGCAGAAGGAATTCAACACCCGTACAATCTTTCAGTAAACGTTCATAATTTTTTACGGCATTCTGCGCATGGCCGTTTAAAAGGTCTTTAAGGATGAGACGTACCCTCGCCAGAATATCTTCGTCTTCCGTCTGTATATCTTCTCTTTTTGTGTGCCTTCGAGTTCTGCTATTCTGCAAGTTATGGCTGTAAAGTCTGTCGTATTGTTCGCGCGTTGCGGAGTCAAAGAGCGTCTTGTAAGCCTGTATGATAATCTTTGTCTTTGATTCAGCCCACAGCTTGTTTGGGCCGTGAATATCGGGATGGTATTTTTTGATAAGCGTTCGGAATGAGCGTTTTATCTCGTCTGCGCTTACTTCTTGATGTACTTCGAGAATGTCGTAATAATTTACCACGGTTGAAATCATTGTAATAGTTCAGCTACCTTAGACAGGATATACAGGATTAACAAGATAAAAGCTACCTTATTTCATCCTGATTATCCTGTTAATCCTGTCAAAAATTAATTTATTTATATCATGCCTGCCTGTGCTACGGCGGACAGGTCTATCCTGTTATCTTGTCAAATCTTTCAAGAGATTATGAAAAAAATTAAGAATAATGCTAACAGCAATTTTGTAATCTGTCAATAGGCTTGATAAAAATCAGCGTAAAATGACTTTATTCGTAACGCAATGTTTCTACCGGGTCAAGCCGTGCTGCCCGTAAGGCTGGATAAACACTAAATACTACACTGCTCGCAATGGCGATACCTGCGGTAAGTATAATGCTGCCTGGATTCACTACCGTTGGAATCTGATTGAAATAATACACTTCCGGTGGGAATGGTCTCCAGCCCGTGGTATTGTACAGGAAGTTTTCCAGCCAGTTAATCCTGAAAACAATGGACAGCCCTATGGCAACTCCCGCGCTAGCGCCAATACTGCCGATAAGCAGTCCATTTAAAAGGAAGATAGACATGATACCCTGGGTGGTTGCCCCAAGGGCTTTTAAAACACCAATGTCCTTGGATTTTTCAAGAACAATCATAGTGAGAATGGCAAGGATATTAAATCCTGCTACGACAATGATGAAAAACAATATAAATGCCATGACGCGTCTTTCCATCATAACTGCCGTTAAGAAGGTTTTTCTTGCATCTTCCCATGTTTGTACATAGTATTCAAAGCCCAGTTCTGTCTGCAGATTGTCTCGCACCTGATTTGCGTAACGATAATCATCTAATTTGACACTGATGCCGGTGACAGCGTCTTTTTCTTTTGAACCGGCAAGTTCCTGGGCTACGGCAAGGGGGATGTACACATAATTTTTATCAAAGTCATACATTCCCGATTTGAATTTCCCGGCAACAACAAATGCCTTTACGCTGATTTTATCCCATTCTTTAAGCGTCACCAGTACAACCTGCTCTCCATTTTGGATAAAGCTTCCTGGGTCTTTTTCTGGTTCACCCGGTCCAAGTCTTAATAATTCTGTGCCGCCAAAGGCGCTTGCGGTATTTTTTTCTCCGTGTGTTTTTAGCAAGTCATCAGGCCGGTTTCCGAATGGAGTGATGTATGATTCGAAATCACCCACACGTGCCTCTGCATTCGGGTCAATTCCTTTGAAATAGGCGAATTCCTTCCTGCCTCTTAATTTGATAAGGGCCGGACCTTCCACATAGGGCGCACAGGCAGCCACATGTTCAAAGGTATTTACTTTTTCGATGACCTGTTTGTAATCTTCGAGTCCGTACATCCCGCCTTTTAAGATGATGATGTGTGCCAGTGTGCCTCGTATTCTGCTGCGGAGTTCGTGATCAAACCCGTTCATTACCGACATTACGACAATCAGAGTCATTACCCCGACGGCGACACCGGCTATGGCAAAAAAAGATATCTTTCTGCTCCGTAAATAGCGTAGACTGACGAAAAGTTTATACATAAGTTATAGAATTTACATTGTTATTTCACGTTGTTAAATATATAATTTTGCGATTCTAGCATAACTAAATTATTCCAGGCAATGAAATAATAAACTTGTCATATTGGAGACACGGGATGTTATATTTTAAAACTGCAGGAGAATCGCACGGAAAATGTCTGATTGCAATGGTTGAAGGGTTTCCAGCAGGGGTATTTATTGATGAAGCGGTGATAAATGCCGAGTTGAAGCGAAGACAAGGCGGGTTGGGGAGGAGCGGGAGAATGCAAATCGAAGAGGATCGCATAGAAATCCTTTCAGGCATGAGAAAAAATATAACCCTTGGCAGCCCAATTTGTTTGATGATAAAGAATAGGGATTTTAAAATCGACGAATTACCAGCCGTTACCAAGCCGCGTCCAGGCCACGCTGATTTGGCAGGCGTTATAAAGTATAATCAAAAAGATGCGCGAAATATATTAGAGCGGGCAAGTGCAAGAGAAACTGCTGCAAGGGTAGCAGTTGGCGCACTGGTAAAGATTTTGCTCTCTCAATTTGGAATAGATGTTTTTGGCTACGTAAAAGGGGTTGGGGGTATTAACTCGGATAAATATCTTGGAGACATAAGCGTCGGAAGGCAAATTCGTGAAAAAAGTCCAATGTATTGTATAGATCAGGAGATCGAGGCAAAAATTGTTAAAAGGATTAAAGAAACGAGTGAAAAAGGAGATTCCCTCGGCGGCATTATTGAGGTGATTGCTGCTGGTTTACCTATTGGGTTAGGGAATCATACACAATGGGATCTGAGATTGGATGGGAGGCTTGCCGGTGCACTGATGTCTGTCCAGGCAATAAAGGGTGTTGAGGTGGGGTTGGGTTGTGATTTAGCCAATAAATTTGGTTCAGAGGTGCACGACGAAATTTTTTATGAAAAATCTACGAGGAATAAGCTGTTAACTGGCGGATTTAAAAGGATCACGAATAACGCAGGAGGAATAGAAGGCGGCATAAGCAACGGGGAACCGATCGTTATACGGGCTTATATGAAACCTATTCCTACATTGAGGAAACCCTTGAGGTCTGTAGATTTCCTGACAAAAGAACCGATTACAGCCACGTACGAGCGGTCGGATGTATGTGCAGTTCCCGCAGCTTCTGTGGTTTGTGAGTCTATGGTTGCCTTTGAAATCAGCAGAGCTTTCCTGGAAAAATTTGGGGGTGATAGCTTAGATGAGGTGAAAAGAAATTATGAGGGATACGTTTCAAATATTTAATATAGAGGTGACAAATTTTTCTTGAATAATTTTAACGTTTTAATATAATATTTTGTTTTCCTAGCTAGCGTAGCTCAACGGCGGAGCAGCGGTTTTGTAAACCGCAGGTTGTGGGTTCGAGTCCCACCGCTAGCTTTAAAAGTTTTGCTAGAGGAGAAAGTTTAAAAAGGGTGGATTCCCGAGCGGCCAAAGGGGACAGACTGTAAATCTGTTGGCATAGCCTTCGGAGGTTCGAATCCTCCTCCACCCACCATTTATACTGTTAAACGTTTAAAATAATTTATCTTGGCGACATTTTTGTTTTTGCGGGCGTAGCTCAATGGTAGAGCACTAGCCTTCCAAGCTAGTCATGTGGGTTCGATTCCCATCGCCCGCTTTGGTTTGTTTTTTAATTAAAAAATATTATTTATATTTGACATTTAAATATTTAATGCTATAATTCACTGTTTATCGCTATAAATATCTAGAATAATTCAATGCTAACCTTATACAAGGCATAAGCTTATAACTTTTATCGGAAATTATTGTTTTGCCTTTTGCTGCTGTAGCTCAGTGGTGGAGCACGTCCTTGGTAAGGACGAGGTCATGGGTTCAAATCCCATCAGCAGCTCCAGAAAATAAATAAGAGAATATACAATACAAAAGTAGTGAGATAATTAAGAGGAGTGGAAAACGATGGCTAAAGAGGTATTTAAGCGGACGAAGCCGCATGTGAACGTAGGGACGATAGGGCATGTGGATCATGGGAAGACGACGCTGACGTCGGTGATAACGCATGTATTGGCGAAGCAGGGGTTAGCCAAAGAGAGGGCGTACGATACGA
>Ga0209417_1005594_pt1 | contig 13709 bp, 7 predicted proteins | sample RifGroF2_FD_184002 | JGI IMG/M metagenome (GOLD analysis project Ga0209417, IMG submission 184002) | Groundwater microbial communities from Rifle, Colorado, USA - Groundwater F2 (SPAdes) (version 2) | ecosystem: Environmental > Aquatic > Deep subsurface > Groundwater | place: Rifle, Colorado... | reverse complement strand
ATTCGCGTTATTTATCAGGGCGTAATCCCGGTGAGCCACCGCCGACATTATTTGATTATTTACCGAAAAATGCCTTGTTATTTGTCGATGAATCGCATGTCACCATTCCGCAACTCAATGGGATGTATCGCGGTGACCGTGCCCGTAAAGAAACATTGGTGGAATATGGGTTTCGGTTACCGTCGGCATTGGATAATCGTCCATTGCGATTTGATGAGTTTCTTGCGCGTGCGCCGCAGATGATTTTTGTCTCGGCAACACCCAGCTTATTCGAATCGGAATACAGTCAAAATCTGGTTGAACAAGTGGTGCGGCCGACAGGGTTGCTCGATCCGGTGATCGAGGTGAGACCCGTGAAAAGTCAAGTTGATGATCTTTTATCAGAAATTAATTTGCGGGTTTCAGCGGCTGAACGAGTATTGGTGACGACGCTGACCAAGCGCATGGCGGAAGATTTAACCGATTATTTAGCCGAGCATGGGATTAAAGTGCGCTATTTACATTCGGATATCGGCACGGTCGAGCGCATTGAAATTTTGCGTGATTTGCGATTAGGACAGTTCGACGTACTGGTTGGGATTAACCTATTGCGCGAAGGCTTGGATATTCCGGAAGTGTCGCTCGTGGCTATTTTAGATGCGGATAAAGAAGGTTTTTTACGATCTGATCGATCGCTGATTCAAACCATCGGTCGCGCGGCGAGAAATGTGCATGGGAAAGCGATTTTGTATGCTGATGTCATGACCGGTTCAATGAAGCGAGCAATCGGCGAAACGAATCGTCGTCGAAAAAAGCAAGAGGCGTATAACAAAAAAATGGGGATTACACCGGAAACCATCAAAACCGCCGTGAAAGATATTTTACAAGGCGTTTATTCTTCAGCTGAGAAAGAAAAGATGAGTGTGCGAGAATCGCAAGCCATTTATGCTGCGCTGACGCCCGATGCGTTGAATAAACGCATCAAACAGCTCGAGAAATCGATGTATGAACATGCGCGAAATTTAGAGTTTGAAAAAGCCGCAGCGGCGAGAGATGAAATTCAGACGTTGAAAGAGCAAGTGTGGTTGAAATGAAATATACTCGTCACGAATCGTATTTTGGTTTTCCTTCATGTTTGTCATTGTGACCGCGGGCGTAGCGTGGCGAGAAGCCGAAGCAGCCTTTCGTCATTGCGAGGAGCGTTGGCGACGAAGCAGAAAAAACTGCATCGGCTACGCCTCGCAGCATTTAATCTACCCCCCCCATCTAAAAGAATTGGCTCTATGTTGTTTTGAGTGGGTAACAAAATAAATCATTCTGCGCCCCTCATTGTGTTTTGGATTCCAGTAAAACCACGAACGTCATCCCGCGGGATCCAGCAAACAACTCTCACAGAATATTGTCATACAAGTCATTCCAATCAAAATGGGATCTTTCAATTAATTTTTAATTTCTATTCCCGCCGCCACTCCTTTAATCGTTTTTCTCTATGTATTGTGCTTTCTGCATTGTCATGTTGCTCAAAATATACAAGTTTTTTTATTCCATATTTTTTTGTAAACCCATCCGCCAAGTCATTTTTATGTTGCCAAATACGTTTTATTAAGTCGGAGGTAACGCCGACATATAAGGCTCCATTCTTTTTATTTAGCCAGAATGTATACGCAAAAATTTTTACTCGTACTGCTCCTGGATCCCGCGGTCAAGCCGCGGGATGACGGCCTTACCCACTCAAAACAACATAGAACCAAAGAATTTTGTCAATAAAATTTTTCATCCATAGACCCTGTGCTTTCGCCAACCTTGACAACAATAGAAATTTTATAATACGCTTTCTCATATCTTATCGTGATTTCCAATTCTGTTTTTTCTGCATGCGTTCTTAAATCAAAAAATTCACCTTAACTCGTAGGACATATCAGGCTTTGTCTTGCGGCATTCAATTCAATCATCAGTTCAAAATTTTTCATCGAGGTAAAGTTATGCCCAGGCATATTTCCAAAGCAACTGTACAGGAAGCTATTTCGTATTACGATCAACATAAAGGCTTTTTGAAGCGGATTAAATTACGTAAAGATGCGTTATCGATACAAGCCATGAAATCATTAGCGGCACAGATCGAGCATGCGGTATTAACCGATGAAGAAGTCTTTAAATTAGTGCAATGCTTTTATGATCATCCGACGCGAGAAAGCCATGAATCGCATAAGGCTTTTCAGCTTATTTTCGATGGGAGAGAAAAGTCGGTTGTTCGTATTTTGACGCTTTTCAAAAGAAATAATCTTGAATTCAACGAATCAATTTGGTGGACATTGATCAAAGTAATAGATCAAGTCAATTTAAATTCGCCGGATCGGTTTCTATTGGCGCGGTGTTTTTATGATTATTCACCGATGAAAGACGATGAATTTTATCGGTTTTTTGAGGAGATTTTAGGTCGTACACTGATTCAAAATTTGGTTCGTCTACATGAGTTAAGTGGCGGGCAACCGCTGACAGAAGACCTTTTTCATCAAACCAATGATGCAATGGTTTCTGTGCTGGATTTTTTGCAAAAAATGCAATGCATGGATTTTCGTGAGGCGTTGATTAGTCAGTATGCGGAATGCTGTTATGAGGATATTGTCAGCCACATGGTCGTGGACTTATCTTTCATTGCGTCGTTATTGCATGGTATGCAAGAAAAGCAAATCGCGACGCGAGCTATCGTCAAAACGATAATTGAATCTCCCAGTTCTGCTGCGTTGCTGAAAACATTACTCGACAGTGATCGATTAACTGAATCTGTTGTTCAAAAAGTAAGCGCCAATTCGGCGGATGAAAATGTGCTACTGCATCGGGTTTTTTATCAACTAAAAAACAGGCTCGTTTGGATTCGTTTGGAAGATCGCCATGATGTGGTACAACTGATGAATTTATCGAAAGAAAAGTTGATGGATCTCGAAAAGTTGCTGAGTGTTCTTGAAGGTTGCCGTTTAGATTTTACGCTGACATGGACTGAGTTGTACGAAATCGTCAACAGTGAGGAATTACCTACTTTTATTCAGGCGATTCAACAGGGGCGTTTTCCGCGATTGACGCAAGAAATTTTTGATTCGATAAAAACTTATCCAAGGCTATCGGTTATCGCGACCATGATTTTAAATCACTTGAACGTACCGGAAGAAGAGGTCGTTATTTTTTACCCTGTGTTGGTAGAATGTCTGTATTTATGGCGTGCGGATTTACAGCCCAACCAAGCGGTGAGTAGCGCGTTTTTGGTATCGCCACAAGGTCAGCTATTTCAGTTCATTATGACGCTTTATCGAACTTGGGTAAATTATCAAACGGAATTATCGAAAGATTTGCCACCCGATTGGAAAAATGCGAGCCAAAAAACGGCTAAAGAGCAAGCAACAGAATTAAAATATCAGGTCGTTGGATGTTTGTTAGCAGCGTTGCAGAGCGGCTCGATGACAGAGCGTTTGAATCGATTCAATACCGCTTTAACGGCGAATGAAAAAGTGCTTGATGTGCACCGAGATAAAAGCGCGGCCAAACGTTATTTGATTACGCGCAATATATTGCTAGGTATCGCCACGCTCGGCATTTTACCGTTGATTTGTTGGCGGAAGAAAATTCAATGGTTTTTTACTTATAAACCGACGGTGGGCAAACAAATGCTAGTTAAAAGTCAAAAAGAGGTGAGCCAAATCTTGGTACGTCAATTGCCTGGTCTGAGACAAACCGCAGCGGGCTAATTTTTTTTATTGCTGAGTGCCTAATTTCCATTTCGACCCATCTAACGATGAAGATAAGTGGATGAAAGAATAGCGCTTAATTAAAGTAAATTCGTGTAGCGATTGGTTGAGCGAGCGTCTATACTTTGTTTAAGTAAGCTAAAAAAGGTTGATGGTTATGCCGTTACAAATTCGAAGAAATAGTGTTCCTGATACTTTGAGTAAAACATTAAAGTTTACAGGGAGAGAAGATTTTTTATCTCCCGAAGAGGTTAGCCAGCTTGCAGATTATTACTGGAGAAAAAGGGCGTTCCTAGATGAGGAGGGAGAGCGTTTTTATCAAGATCTTTTTAGAGAGGATCCATTGATTCTTGGAGTAATTCAATTCCTAGATTTGCGTGGTGTCACTTTTAATCAAGTACTGTTTGAAGAGATTACTTCCTTCTCTCAACAGCATCAATTGCAGCGTTATTTCGAAAGATTGAAACCGTTTGCAGAGGCCCTGATCAAGGATTCAGGGGTTTGTGCGGCAATTCAACGTTTAAATCAATGGAGAGTTGCTTTTAATCTAGCGATATTTGACCAGATCGTTTTACTTTCTCAGCAGAATCAATTGGGGCTTTGGTTAGAGGTATTGAACTTGTTGAAGAATGCCCAGATCGTTTTAAATCAGAAGACTTTTGAAAGACTTGCCTTCTATATACAACATCAACAATTGCGAAATCTTTTTGAACGACTGACGCATTCAAGCTCAGATAAACATAAAATTATTTTCAGAGAGATAGCGGTTAAAATAATTTGTGATGATGAACGCATACCTATTGAACAGCTTCAACGGTGGCTGCCTATAGATGTGGTTTGTGGTGGAATCAAACACAAAAGGGAATCAGGCTATCCGCTTGAGGCTCGTTTGGAAGAACGGAAAAGGAGTGAACTTGAAGTTGAATTATCAAAACGATCATCACCAGTTCAAGATTCAGATTCAGAAAAAAATATTCTATATGTTTTTAAAAAATTAAGAGCAGCTGGGATTAAGGCGCCCTCTGTTTATTTCAGTTTATGCGATTATAACATTGACTTTGGAAGGCTTGTCGAAGTTTTGGCTATTTTAGATAGGCGCCATATTTTAGATTTAAAATCTAGCAATGTAGATAGAAAGGTTGCCGATCAATTTTATGTTCGAATGCTTGCTGGAAAAAAGATTGATTTTGCACGCTATGGTGTAACAACATCTCTTGCGGCGCAAATAGAAAAAGCGTTCCAAGGAAGTGCTTCGCCCGACGAATTTTGGGATAATTTACAGCTCCCATTGCGGGAAATCTATCGGCGAGTGCTGGATGTGGCCAGACAAGGTCAGCTCTTTCAACTTTTACCTATTCTTGAGGATCCCAATCCACAGGTAAATATTCAACAGGTTATACAAAATTATTGTGGGGAAGAATATTGTGATCCGGTTCAACCGTGTCCCGCTGAAAAGCCAATTGCGGCCGTAATCGATCCTAGACTGAAAGGCGGCAATCCGTGGCTGGATAGATTAAATCGCCTTTTTCCTCTACCTGCCAGCATTGACGAAGCAACGGGGCAAATGGCTCGACGTCAGGAAATGGAGCGCTCAATGGTCGAGAGTGAGAGACGTAAAAACCAAGATTCTCTTGAGGTAGAGGTTTTTTATTCTAGACATTCTACTATTTCTTTGAGTTTAGATAAACGCATTAAAGATATGCTACTCCAAAATCCAGGAATGATTCCGCGAATTATTGAAAACCCCAGGGCTTTAGCTCTTGTAGATGCTTTATCAGTTGCGCCTGCCTACCCAGATGAAAGCACTATTCAACGAATATTTTCTTTTCCTAGAGAAGAAATAGATCGTTTTTACGGTATTGTCGCGATGCAAAAAAGCGGTGAATTGGCCGAGCGAAGAAGGTTATTAACCTTATTGAGGTTGTCTGGATCTTGGACTTCTTCCTCATTTGTAGCACAACGATCCCAGTTAAACGTATTACGAGGGGTATACTTAGATAAACAGTGTGAAATAATATTAAAAAAACAAGAGTTACAGCATCTTCAATTAACAAGAAAAGGGTACCAGGAACAGAGATCTCAAGGGTTCGGTGGTATGGTGGAAACGGCTGATACTACTGCTTCGATAAAAGAAAAAATCGATCAGCAGGTATTAAATCGTTTAGAAGATGAATTACGAGCTATTCAGTTAAGATTAACTGCGTTGAAATTACATTTCGGAATTAGTTTAGAACAAGAATGTCAGGCGGAAAGATGTTTTTCACTGCAGTGGTTAGATTCGCAGGCATTGAAATTCGAGGCTGAGCTGAGTTCAGCCTATGATATTTTGAGAGAATATGAAAACGAGAAAAAGGAAAAGACCGATATTTTTTTAAGTGAATTAAAAAAGATGGGATTCAAAGTGCCACTGACAGAGGATCAAATCAAGAAGGTAACGAGAGCTAAGTTCCTAGCGCAGTTACAGGGGCTTGAATTAGGGAAGGACCAAAGCCCTATTGATCAAACAGTTTTGCGGGTAATAACGGCAGAATTGACTAAGCTATTGGCTACGGCAGGGTTGACGGCAGCGCAATATGCTGATCAATTACGATCTGCTGGTGTAACCGATGAAGAGTTGGCGGATGCATCCATTAGTAGTGAAGAGATAGTCAGGGTTGTGGGGCAACAGTCGTCAATCGAATTTTATAGTTTATTATTGCAGCAAAATCGTTCGTCCCCCATATCTGTTTTTTTTGATCAGTTAAGACTTTTTGGGATAAGATCTGTATGTCACATTGAAACAGTCGTCGCACATCCGAGTCTTATGCCTATTGTGATAGAAACCATGAATAAAAAAGTGCCTAGCGAACAAAGAGAAGCTTTATTGCCCGTTTTAGTTGAATTTGTTGTGCGTTGGTTTCGCGCTGGATCGCTTATTCCGACAGGTAAAAAGGATGTAAAAGCTTTTTTACAGTCAAAACATGGGGAAGCTTTTTTAGCTTATGCTCATCTTGAAGCACTCTGGAAAAAATTTGCAGAGCAGCAAGAAAAGAAAATGGGTAGTCGAAGCACAACCGCCGACATAGCTAGCCGCCTACCAACAGTAGCACATAACTTAGCAACGCAGTTGAGAGAAGGCCCGGTTTTTCAAGAAAGAATGGATCGGTATAATGAAAAATTACAGGCTTCTCAGAGAGAAGGTGTTCTGAGTGTGAGGGGAGATCCTGATGTAGCAAAGATTTTAAGTGAAGAAATGGATGCTCGTCGAGCTATAGCACAGGCATTTAGATAAATATTCAGCGATGGATTAAGGCATTTCATTGTATGGATTCTTGTAGCCAAGCTTTTTAAGCACTTTAATTTCTGCTTTTTCCATCCGTTCGGCTTCTGTTGCATTGAGTTCATGATCAAATCCCATTAAATGCAAACAGCCATGGACGACGATGTGTGCGAAGCGTTCGATCGGGCGTAAATTAAATTGCTTGGCTTCTTGTTGAATCACTAAGGGGCAGAGTACAACATCACCCGCAAGATTTTTGCCTTCCTCATAAATAAATGTCAGCACATTTGTCGGGCCTGAGTTTTTTCGATAGTGTTGATTGAGTTCGGCCATTTTTGGTGTGCTGATAATCTGTATACCGATATCGGCAGATCTAATGCGATGTATGGTCAGTGCGGTTTGAATCCATTTTTTAAGCGTTTTTTGAGAAGGGATGCTTTTCGCTTTGCTTGTTATTTGAATATCAATGTGAATCGCAGATAAGGATTCAGGATTGAGAGTTGGGGCTCTCAGGAATGAACATCGGTGTGCGATGGTTTTATTTGTATGAATCATTGCTCTTTCTTTCTTTTTTCTAATGACGAAATAAGTCCACTCAACATCTTGCCAATTTCTCAAGTTTTTACACGATCATTGCGAGGTGCAGCCGAGGCGTCAGGACTGGATTGCTCCTCGCAATGACGAGAATCCACCCTCCGTCATCCCCGCGCCCCGTGTCTCGTCATCCCGCGACTGTGGGCGCAGAGAGTCAAAGAGGTTTTTTATTTGCCTCATACGCTTCCACAATTTTTTGTACAAGTGGATGGCGAATCACATCTTTCGAATTGAAAAACGTAAAATGAATGCCATCGACATTTTTCAGTAAATGGATCGCTTCTAATAGCCCCGATTTTTTATTCATCGCCAAATCAATTTGTGTAATATCACCGGTAATGACCGCTGTCGAACCAAATCCCATACGGGTCAAAAACATTTTCATTTGTTCTTCGGTCGTATTTTGACTTTCGTCTAAAATAATAAACGCATCATTCAATGTGCGGCCGCGCATAAAAGCGAGTGGTGCGATTTCAATGGCATGGCGTGCAATTAATTTTTCAACGCGCTCAAGCCCGAGCATTTCATAAAGGGCATCATAAAGCGGACGCAAATAAGGATCGACTTTTTGCGCCATATCGCCGGGTAAAAACCCCAATCGTTCACCCGCTTCAACTGCCGGACGGACTAAAATAATGCGCCGTACTGTTTCGCGTTCGAGTGCATCAACGGCACACGCGACAGCTAAATAGGTTTTACCGGTGCCTGCCGGGCCGATACCAAACGTAATATCGTTCGTTAAAATGTGATGGATATAATCATATTGATTATGAGTATGCGGTTTAATGATGGCTTCACGGGTTTTTATGACGAGTTCTTTTTTGTGCACAAAAGATTCTTCTTGGGTTGTGCGTAATTGCTGATAAATCGTATTTGGGTCAATTGGTTTTTTTGTTTGAGCGGTTTGATAAAGCTGCTGTAGTAAATGAATGGCCTGATAGACGGCTGGTTCCGCGCCCGTTAAAGAAAATTCATGTCCGCGGTGTTTAATATCGACATTAAGCTCAGTTTCAATAAAGCGAAAATGCTCATCATTTTGTCCGCTTAAAATCGCGAGAAAATCGTTGTTTTCAGGCAATAAATGCAATAATTGCGTGATCGGCTTGGTCATGATTTGAAGTCTTTATTTAATACGATAGATACACCTTACCATAAAATTTCTTTTCAGTCCCGTTCAAGATTGCGGATAAGCCACCGCTCGATCGTCATTGAGACTTGGTATATCACCCCGCGACTTGATCGCGATGGCCAGATTCATTTTTCTGGATTCTGCAGTCGTTTGCCGCGGGATGATGGACTATCGTCATTGCGAGGTATGGCCGAAGTAGTCCAGCATTAAAACTGGATTGCTTCGTCGCTAGCGCTCCTCGCAATGACGAAAGAGTGGATTGCTTCGTCGCTAGCGCTCCTCGCAATGACGAAGAGTATTGCTTACGCTCCTCGCAATGACGGTGTTTCTTGCTGTCCTCTCAGTGAATTTGTGCATACTTCTGTAATGCGCACCGGAACAAATTGCCCTAGTAACGACGAATCGCCTTCAAAGTTTACAATGCGATTGTTTTCAGTTCGTCCGGTTAATTCTGATTTTCTTTTTCTCGACATATTCGTTACCAAAATTATTTCAATTGTTCCAACCATGCCTTCACTGATACGTTTAGCAATAGCATTTAATTTTTCCTGCAATCGATAAAGTCGTTCTTTTTTGACGGATAGCGACACATCATCGATCATTTTAGCGGCTAGCGTGCCCGGTCTTGGGCTATACATAAAACTATACGATGTATCGAATTGAATGGTATCTACCAGTGCTAACGTGGCTTCAAAATCGGCATCGCTTTCTGTCGGAAAGCCGACGATAAAATCACTCGCGAGGCTAATCGTTGGGCGTGTTTTTTTAATCGCTGCAATTCTCTCGCTATATTGTTCAGCGGTGTAACCTCGTCGCATTTTTTCTAAGATTCGATTTGAGCCACTTTGTACGGGCAAATGTAAATGATTGACGAGTGTTGGAATCGTGCGATAAGCATCAATCAATGCATTTGAAAACGCCAGCGGATGAGACGTTGTAAAGCGAATGCGGCCGATACCGGGAATTTCGGCAACATGATGCAATAAATCCGCAAAATCAACGAGCCGTTCTTTTGGATTGATGCTGCGATAATCATTCACATTTTGTCCGAGTAAAATGATTTCACGAACGCCTTGCTCGGCAAGCAACTTGCATTCATTTAATACATCATCCAAAGGCCGACTGATTTCTTTCCCGCGTGTGGCGGGGACAACACAATAGGCACATCCTTTGCTGCACCCTTCCATGATCGTGACATAAGCGCTTGCGGATTGCATGATGGGTTTTGAGAAATAATTAAATTTTTCGATCGTGGGTTTTGAAATATCTAAGATTTTTTTCTCGCCGGCCAAAGCGCGCTCGATCATCATCGGTAATCGATGATAGGTTTGTGGGCCGAAAACGATATCGACGTATGGCGCGCGGCGAAAAATGATTTTCCCAACTTGGCTCGCAACACATCCGCCAACACCTAAAATGAGTGCAGGATTTGCTTCTTTGAGTGGGCGTAATCGGCCTAAATCCGAGAATACTTTTTCTTCTGCTTTTTCGCGGACTGAACACGTGTTTAATAAAATAATATCGGCGAGTTCGGGTTGGTCGACTCGGGTCAGCGATAATTTCTCGGCTAATAAATCAGCAATTTTCGATGAATCATATTCGTTCATCTGGCAGCCGTAAGTTTTGATGTACAGTTTTTTGGCTCTATGTTGTTTCGAGTGATCAATAGCCGCTCGACTTCTTTCAAGTCCTGTTGAGGATTGAGGGGATGAACATCGCTGCGCGATGATTTTATTAGTATTAGTCATTACTCTTTTTTTCTTACCCATGTTTTGAAATGGAACACTGCGTTATATGCCCATATAAATCTTGCGTGTCGCTTTTATCAATTTCAACGGTAATCAAATCGCCAGGTCGAGCGGTCGAATGCGTTGGTTTTTGAATGATTACTTGTCCGTCGATTTCAGGCGCGTCACCCATCGATCGTGCGATAATTTTTGATCGATTGATTTCATCGACAAGCACGGCCATTGTTTGGCCCACTTTGTGTTGTAGCTTTTCAGCGCTGATATGAGATTGTGCAGCGGTAAATAATTCGACGCGTTCGCGCTTGATCGATTCAGGAATCGGATCGGGTAATTGATTAGCGGCAGCGCCTTCGATGGCAGAATAAGCAAAACAACCGGCACGATCGATTTTGGCCTCATCTAAAAAATTGATGAGTTCTTCAAACTCTTCATCAGTTTCACTCGGGAATCCGACGATAAATGTGCTACGGATCGTGAGGTCAGGACAAATCGATCGCCAGCGTTGAATGCGGGCGAGGGCATTTTCTTGATAAGCGGGGCGTTTCATCCATTTTAAAATGCGCGGATTGACATGTTGCAGCGGGACATCCAAATACGGCAAAATGCTTCGATCGGCCATTTGTTTGACTAATTGATCGACGAATGGATACGGATAAACATAATGCAGTCGAATCCAAACGCCGAGTTGTGAAAGTTCCGTCAGTAACATGTCGAGGTTTGAATGATCGGCAAGATCGTGACCATAGGCGCCCGTGTCTTGTGCGATTAGCATGATTTCTTTTACGCCATGTTGAACAAGCGATTCAGCTTCAGTGATAATTGTTTTCATGGGGCGACTTACAAATTTCCCACGCAGTTGGGGAATAATGCAAAACGTGCATGCATGATCGCACCCTTCAGCGATTTTTAAGTATGCGTAATGAGAGGGGGTGAGTTTAATACCGCACCGGCGTAACGGTTCGATGCAAGAGGGTGGATTGATCGGCAAAAAGTGATGAACGAATTGCATGACGCCTTCATCATCATGCGGGCCAGTGATCGCTGAAATAGTTGGAAATTTTTCTCGAATTAAATGAGCTTTGGCGCCGAGACAGCCGGTCGCAATAACAGGGACATGTGCGGTCAATGCTGTCTCGATCGCTTCAAATGATTCATTTATCGCATCGTTGATAAATCCGCACGTATTCACAATGATTAAATCAGCTTTTTTGGGCGTGCTCGTGATGATATAACCTGCTTGTATTAAGCGAGTCATGATTTTTTCAGCATCGACAAGTGCTTTCGGGCAGCCAAGACTGATGACGGCGATGGCGGAGTGGTTTTTCATATGGGTTGGCCGCTGGAAAAGGAGCTTAACTTTTCAATCGCGGTTAATAAGGATTGAGGGTTGGAATCGCTTCGCGATGATTTTATTTTCTGGATCCCGCGCTCAAGCCACGGGATGACAATAATGAAGCGATCAAGTTGTGAGATGGCCATTTTAAAAAGATTATTCATCATAATAGCTCATGAATTCTGACAGCGATTTTATAGCATCGGCATATCGGGGGGTAAACCGCCACCGCCGAGCATCCCTTTAAGCGAACCCAGCTGGCGCATCATTTTCATCATGCCGCCACCGTGTGAAAATTTCTTCATCATTTTTTGCATCTGTTCGAATTGTTTTAACAAGCGATTTAAATCGGGTACGGTTGTGCCCGAACCTTTCGAGATGCGTAATTTATGGGAATGTCGAATAAGGTGCGGAAAACGGCGCTCGCGGATTGTCATGGATTGAATCATGACTTTCATGCGTGTAAATAAACTATCATCGAGTTGATCTTTGACCGTTGTGGATAATTGTCCCATGCCAGGCAACTTACTGAGGAGTGCCGTCATTCCGCCCATCTTATTCATTTGTTCGATTTGCTCGAGAAAATCTTCGAGATCGAAGCCTTTGCCTTTGGCGATTTTTTTCGCCATTTTTTCGGCTTTTTCGTGGTCGATTTTACGATGTACTTCTTCAGCGAGCGAGACAATATCACCCATGCCGAGTAGGCGCGAGACAATACGATCAGGGTGAAATGGTTCAAAGGCATCGATTTTCTCGCCGGTGCCGATAAATTTAATGGGCTGATGAATGGTTTCCCATACCGACAACGCCGCGCCACCGCGTGCATCGCCATCGGTTTTGGTGAGTACAACGCCGGTGAGCGGAATCGTTTCATGAAACGCTTTGGCGGTATTCACAGCATCTTGGCCCGTCATGCTATCGACGACGAATAAAGTTTCGATGGGTTGAGTGGTTTTGTGAAGTTTTTTAATTTCATCCATCATGGTTTGATCGATATGCAATCGTCCAGCCGTATCGATAATGACCACATCCATAAATTGTTTTTTCGCCTGATCAATGGCACGCAGGGCAATTTTAATCGGATCTTCTTTGGCTTCACTGGGACAAAAAGTGATATTGATCGATTGCGCGAGTATAGCTAATTGCTCGATTGCAGCGGGGCGGTATACGTCGGTACTGACAACCAACACTTTTTTATGTTCGCGCGTTTGCAATAAATTCGCCAATTTCGCGACGGTTGTTGTTTTACCCGAACCTTGTAATCCCGCTATTAAAATAACGGCGGGAGGAGCCGCTTTTAAATTAAGTGGTGCTGTAGCCTCGCCCATTGTTTTGATCAATGCATCATGCACGACTTTAATGAACGCTTGTCCGGGCGTTAAACTACCCAATACTTTCGCGCCCATCGCTTCATCGCGCACTTTTTCAATAAATTGTTTGACGACGGGCAAAGCAACATCGGCTTCGAGTAGAGCGATGCGCACTTCGCGTAATGCTTCTTGAACATTGCTGTCGGTTAATCGACCCCGACCGGTCATGCTTTTGATCGTTTGTTGTAATCGTGAACTTAAATTTTCGAACATGAAATGATTCTCTTAATGATAAATGATTACTAAAGCGCGCAGTATAAGGGACATGCGCGAATGAGACAAGATAGGATTGAGGAATGAGGAAGAAGGACTACCTGCCGTCATTGCGAGGAGCGTGAGCGACGAAGCAATCCAGAAAAAACTGGATTGCTTCGGCTACGCCTCGCAATGACAGAAAAATGATGATGCGATTAAGCAATTCCGTGCGATGAGCCCGTAGGGGGCGACCCGTGTGGTCGCCCAATTAAAGTGACGCCAAGCATGGTGTAAATCTTGGAGGTGAAAGTCCTCTGCTCGCCGTGGAAGTCGGAAGAGCGAGTCTAGGCAAGGGTGTCCTT
>Ga0209417_1005593_pt1 | contig 13710 bp, 11 predicted proteins | sample RifGroF2_FD_184002 | JGI IMG/M metagenome (GOLD analysis project Ga0209417, IMG submission 184002) | Groundwater microbial communities from Rifle, Colorado, USA - Groundwater F2 (SPAdes) (version 2) | ecosystem: Environmental > Aquatic > Deep subsurface > Groundwater | place: Rifle, Colorado... | reverse complement strand
AAGCGAACAGGAGGAACCGTGGAGCGACCTGGTAAAGACAACTCAGATCCTGAATACTATACCGCCTGCGCAACTCGAAGATTCCCTGTCCGTATATCTCGATATAGACCGCACGCTCTGGATGCTAGCCTGCGAGATCGTTTTTGTCGACGATGACGGATATGTGTTCAAGGGAGGCATGGACTATTACATCTACTATGAGCCCGAATCCGGCCGGCTGGTTCCACTGGAATATGATGGAAACTCAACGTTCCCGGAACACAATCCCGGCTGGGATCCCTTTATGAATGATGATAATGAAAGCTATCCTCTGATGAACCGGATTCTAAAAGTCCCTTCGCTGAGGCAGCGTTACCTGGCTCACCTACGTACCATTATCCAGAATTCGCTCAATTCCGTACGGCTGAATTCGAAAATAGAACCTTATACATCACTGATCGACAGCTCCTTGCGCGAGGATACCAAGAAGCTCTATTCCACATCGGAGTTTGAAGAGGCGATCCCGCAATTAAAAGAATTTGCGGATTCCCGGAAATCCTACCTGATGAAAAATGAAGAGGTAAACAAGACGGGAGTAACCATCGGGGCAGTCACCCATCAGAATAAAAACTTCGAGGGATCCGCAAGCGTGCAGGTTGACATGAGCAAAACAGAAAAAATCCGAGAGATGAACCTTTGGTATTCAACCGGCGTGGTTGGCAGATTTTTTAAAATTCCGATGTCCGACAAGGGGAGAAACGGAGACAGTACAGCCGGTGATGGCATTTATGGAGCCATGCTTCCCGCTTTTGCGAAAGATACGATCATGCGGTATTACATTGAAGCCATCGCCGCCGACAAAGCCGGCACGGCAACCTATTCGCCGGCCGGGGCGGAGCATGAGGTGTACGTGGTGAAGTAGAAACCAGTTGCCGGTTAAAGACAGTTGCCGGTTGCCAGTTAACGGTTGCCGGTTATTTCGCCAGAACTGTCATCCTGACGAAAGTCAGGATCCCATGCCTCGGAGCAATTGTCATCCCCGCGAAAGCGGGGACCGCGTCCCTTGAAGCGCGGTACGCAATGGAACCGGTCCCCGCTTTCGCGGGGATGACAAGTACTCCTGGGCAACCAGCAACCAGCAACCTTTTCCTATCTTTGCCCCAAACTCACTCCCATGACACCCAAAGAACGATTACTCGCCGCTCTCAACCGTGAAAAACCTGATCGCCTGCCTGTTTCCATTCATCAGTGGCAGGCTTATCATCTGAATAAATACATGGGTGGGGCATCGGACCTCGAGGCCTTCCAAAAAACCGGGCTTGATGCTCAGATCCAGTATTTCGAGGAGATGGACCAGTTCTGGGTGGTGGATTCGGATCCGACGCTGTTCAATACGAAAACCTGGAAGGACATTCCCCTGGTAATCAATGATGATCCGGAACAAAGGATCGTTCATCATACCATTGAAACTCCGGAAGGAATCCTGACCTACAAAAGTGAAGGAAACCGGAAGACCACCTGGATCACGGAATATCTGATCAAGCATGATGAGGACATCAACCTGATCCGTAAGTACATGCCTACCCGAACCCTGACCATTGCACCGGTGAATAAAAAATATGACGAGGTTGGTGACAATGGCATACTCCGCGGGTTTGTCTGGGGCGATCAGGCCGGCTGCTGGCAGCATGCGGCCTGTCTGTATGATATTACAGCCCTGATCTATGCCACATTTGAAAAGCCGGATTGGGTGCATGAACTGATGCAGATCCTGCTTGAAAAAAAACTGCATTTCATTGAATCGATGAAGGGTGCCAGATTCGACCTGATCGAAACGGGTGGCGGGTCGGCTTCCTCAACGGTAATATCCCCGGATCTATTTGAGAATTTCTGCCTGCCATACGACCGGAAGATGCATGATGCCCTGCATGATATCGGGTTTAAAATATCGTATCATACCTGCGGCGGCACCGTTGGAATTGAGGAACTGATCATCAGAACCGGGGCTGACGCATCCGAAACCCTGGCCCCGGTCAGCGTGGGTGGCAACCAGGAGCCCTGGGACTTTAAGCGAAAGGTGGGCAACCGCATCGCCGTGATTGGCGGGGTAGACCAGTTCAGCACCCTCAGCGAAGGACCGGCCGAAAAGATCAGAAAAAATGTACGGGAGCTTTTTGAAAAGGTCGGCTATGAGGGAGGCTACATCTGTGCCGCCTCCGACCACTTTTTCGAATGCCCCCCGGAGAATCTTGTTACGTTCGCGGAAGCGGCGAGAGAATGCCGGTATTGACGGCAGACTGCAGACCGCGGACCGCAGACCGCGGGCCGCAGAAGCAGTTGTCATCCCCGCGAAAGCGGGGACCGGTTCCATTGCGTACCTCGCTTCAAGGGACGCGATCCCCGCTTTCGCGGGGATGACAAGTGCACCAGGGCAACCAGCAACCAGTAACCAGTAACATGAACCACGCCATCGTCCGCCTTCCCTCCCCCGCCCTTATTCACGGGATCAGCACGGCTGGGTTGGGGGAGCCAGATTATGATCTGGCTTTACGGCAGCACCATGGTTATATTAAAGCGTTGAAATCTTGTGGATTATCAGTGACAATTCTGGATGCGGACAGCCGGTACCCCGATTCCGTTTTCATTGAAGATGTGGCCCTCTGCACGCCTCGATGTGCCGTTATCACCCGTCCGGGCGCCATCAGCCGGAGAGGCGAAACGGAAGGCATGCGGGAAGTGCTCGGCCGCTTTTTTGGATCGGTTGAGGAGATCACCGGACCCGGAACCGTGGAGGCCGGGGATATTATGAGAGTGGACAGCCATTATTATATCGGGATATCGGAAAGGACAAATTCGCATGGGGCAGATCAGCTTATCAGGATACTAAATGAAAATGCATTAACCGGGTCAACCGTTGCCCTAAGGACGATGCTTCACCTGAAGACCGGGGTCAATTATCTGGATAAAAACACCATACTGGTAACCGGCGAGTTCTTATCACATCCAACATTACAACCTTTCAACCGGATAGAGGTGGACCCTGAGGAAGCGTATGCCGCCAATTCCCTCTTCATCAATGGCACGGTGCTGGTGCCAGCAGGGTTTCCCAAAACCAGGCAAAAGATCGAATCAGCCGGTTTTCCGGTACTGCAGGTGGAAGTCTCGGAGTTCCGGAAGCTCGATGGAGGGCTGAGCTGCCTTTCACTCAGATTCTAAGCTATTTACCCACCCCGAAGTGTCGTTTTCTGACTATTTGACGAACGGATCCAACAGAATGAAAACAATGTTACACCTTTATAGATTGGTGCTTTAGCTCAGATTATGAGATGAATAGGATCCTGGTCATCGATGATGAGGTGGTTAACCTGCGGTTGATCCAGTCCATGATACGTATTGGATTTCCTGACGTCCAGGTCATTTTATGTGATAAGGCCATTGACAGCATTTCATATGCGAGCAGCGAAATGCCGGATGTTATTCTCCTTGACCTGATCATGCCTGATATAAATGGTTACGAGGTATGCCGGCAGTTAAAATCCAACGAAAAAACAAAAGCTATTCCGGTAATCATGGTTTCGGCTATCGGCCAGGATCCGTTAGTTCGTGTTGAAGGTCTACGCCAGGGAGCCGATGCTTTTTTGACCAAGCCGGTCAATATGAATGAGCTGAAAGAAGTGATCCAGGTGGCTTTCCGTCATAAAGTCATGGAGGAGCACCTGCAAAAAGAGAATCTGGATCTTGAACGACAGCTCAGGACGCGGACTGAAGAGTTTCACAAAACCGAAAACCGTTTTCTGGAGATTTCAGCATACGATATCCAGTTTTTCTGGGAGGTGGATTCCAGGGGTAGGGTTATATACATCAGTTCAGCGGCCGAAAAGATTCTGGGGTTTCCTACTCATGAGATGATTGGTAAAGGTTTTTTATCATTTTTTCAGGAACTTTCAGAGAAAAAACGCGTTAAAACCCTGGTCTTCAGCTATATAAAAGACCGCGCCTCCTTCCGGGGAGAAGAGTATGTCAGTTCCCGCAAGGATGGAACGGCTGTTTGGATGTCTGTCAGCGGATTTCCGGTTTTTGACGGGCAAAACAACTATCTGGGTTACCGTGGGATCAACCATGACATCACCCTTCGCAAAAAAGTTGAATGTGAACTCCTGAAGAGTCTTCGTGAAATCGACGCGTACAAGGAAAAACTAAAGGTCCTGAATTCCGCTCTCACCCTTGCCGAGGAAAAAGAGAGAAGGAGAATTGCGGAACTTCTTCACGATAACCTGGGGCCGACACTTTCATTAGCCAACCTGAAGATTACTTCTGCGCTCAATAAGACAACTTTAGAAGAGGCTAAAAAACAACTGGTTGAATCCACCCTGCTGATTCAGGATACCATCAAGCAGTCAAGGTCACTTACCTATGAACTGAGCCCCCCGATCCTCTATGAACTCGGGTTGATCAGTGCGATAAAATGGAAGCTCGACCAGTTTTCGGGTCTATTTGAGATAAGGACCTCTGTAACAGGTGATGAGGGAGACCTCAGTCTATCCGATGATATCCGAATCCTTCTCTTCAGGATTATCTCCGAATTGATGCTGAATATTGTGAAACATGCCCATGCTACAGAAATCCAGATTTCTGTTGGCAAGGAAGGAGGTCAGCTGAGAGTCTCGATCACTGACAATGGAAAGACTCCCAATACCTATAAGGAGCAGAGCCCTTTGCAAGGAAATGAGGGGCTCGGTATGTTCCTGATCAGGGAACGCCTTGACTCACTACGGGGATCATTAATTCTGGAAGCACCATCCGGACAAGGAAACCGGGTCAGCTTGCTGGTTCCGATATAATTAACCGCCATGCCAATTAAAGTAATAATTGCTGATGATCATAAGCTGTTCCGCGAGGGTCTGTCGAACCTGCTGACGGACGCAAAAAATATTGAAATAATTTCCCAGGCTGAGAACGGCCGTCAGGTTCTGGACCAGGTCCGGTTCAAGGTTCCTGACGTAATTCTGATGGATATTGGGATGCCAATACTCAACGGCATGGAAACAACCCTGGCTTTACGTTCAGATTACCCACAAATTAAAGTCATCGCCCTGTCGATGCACGCAGATAAAACATATGTTAAGGGGATGATTGAGGCAGGGGCCTGGGGATATCTGATGAAGAACTGCACGTATGACCAACTGGTTGATGCCATCAATCAGGTTTATTCAGGCAAGAAGTATTTGGGCGCAGATGCTGCCGAGGTAATTATTCAGGATTATCTGGACCATGAAACCCGAGGAATAAGTAAACCTGCAGAACTTACAGAACGGGAGTCTGAAATCCTGAAATTACTGGCCGAAGGACAGTCAATCCGGGAAATAGCCGACAAGCTTTTTATCAGCATAAAAACAGTGGGGACCCATAAACAGAATATTTTCGATAAATTGGGATTCGAAAACACCGCGCAACTTGTGAAATATGCCTTGAAAAATGGAATTATCTCTTTCTGACCTGTTACTATGAGGCTGATTAAAAATAGGCTCCTCCTGCTCCTGATCATTCTGCAATCTGGCTGGATGGCCCATGGGCAGGAAAAAAACAAGGTTGACATGCCGGTAAAGTTCTCAATCCCTGCTTTGGCCCTGATCGATTTCTCCGGACCCGATACCCGAATTACCTTCATTTCCGATCATGAAGCGGAGCAGGTGATCACCCCTAACACGCTGGATAAGACCTGGATAAACTATTCATCTATTGTTGCCGGGGAATCAACCAATTCCATTTCGGTACACCTGAGTTCAGGCATTCTCCCTGCACAAATACGGATCAATCTATTGGTCGGTGAAGATGCAGGTGCCGGTGCCGGAACTACCGGAAGCCCCTCCGGCCCCGTTACCCTCACACGGTACCCTCAGAATATTATTACCGGCATCGGCAGCTGCTATACAGGAAGAGGCAGCCATAAAGGTCATCAGCTGACCTACTCCTGGGAGGGACTGACTTCCACCGAATCCGGAAACATGGTACCCGGATCGATGGAGATTTCTGTCACCTATACAATCACTTCCACTGAATAGGTTCCGGGATTCTCACACCCCGGTCGAAATTCCTGAAAAAAATATCAGGATTTTCTCCCTCAATATCAGCATTCATCTGACTCAAGTCCAAAGGGATATCGTCTAATTTAGCATCAAATATTTTTATGAAAAAAATTGCCAGAATCGGGACCCTGGCTCTGTGGCTGCTCCTTACTACCACAGGGGGTGTCTTAGCGCAAAGCTTTACGGCCGGCGATATCATAACATTACAAGTTCAGGATTTTGCCCTGATAGAGACCAATCATGCCCCGGTTAGCCTGACCTTATCTACGAGCGTAGCAGGAATGCCGGTTTCTGCAGTTTCCAATTCCGATATGTTCGTCAAGATTTCCTCCCTGGTACCAGGCGGAACTAATCGTGAGATTACCGCACGAATCTCAAGCGGTTCCGTACCAACCGGCACAACCCTGACCATGGTGGCTTCACCCTGTACGCTCATCAACAGCGGGGGAAGGCTGGGAACAGTCGTTTCCACACCGATTGTCCTGGGCATTGCAGACCAGTTCCTGGTAACCGGAATCGGAAGCTGCTATACGGGCACCGGATACAACGACGGATTCAGATTGACCTACAACTGGTCACCAACCAACCTGACAACGGATTATCATTTACTCTCGGCATCGTCATCACCTGTATCCCTTACCATTGTCCTTACCATAACTGCCCACGACGGAAACTGACTCAGCCCGCGTAATTCCCTATTTATATCTAAGGAATTTAGAACAAAAAATCCGTTTTTCTGAAGCCGATTTTCAGCAAAGCAGAGTGAAACGCCGGATTCCGGGACACTACTTTAGTCTCAGATTTCTGGCAGGACAAATTTCAACTCATATAAACTTTAATAATCCAGCAATGAAAAAATCATTTCTTCTACTCAGTGTCGCCTTATTGGGAGCAGTAGTATGCTCGCCTGCAATTGGGCAAACCAACGCGGCCACCCATGATCTCTCATTAGGAATGCCTGAGATTAACCTTTTGAGCAGTAACTCATCGACCGTAAATCTTGAATTAACGACCAATGTTGCAGGGGAAGCTGTTCAGTCGAGCATCTCCGATTCAACGGCAAGGGTAAAAATTTCATCGGTTGTAGCAGGTGTCCAGTCACGTACGCTTAGTGCATCCGTGAGTGCCGGCAGTGTGCCTGCTGGTACCCAGCTTCGTCTGGTCGCCAAGGCTCCCAATGCAAATTTTGGCGGAACAACAGGAACCCTCGGATCAGAGGCAACTCTTTCGGGTTCAGCAGCCAATATTATTACAGGGATTGGATCCTGCTTTTCCGGAACCGGGTCTGATGACGGCTATGTATTGAAATATACCTGGGGGCTGGATAATCCCGCTGCCACTTACGGTGCTGTCAGGGCTGTGTCAGGGGGATCCTCGGTCACGGTAACCCTGACTTTGTCGGCCGGCGTATAACTGAATTCTTAAGCTTAACTGCATGAAACCCTACAGATTAATAATTGTCATTTTACTTTTGGCCTGGGCACCGCTGACAACCTATGGATCCATTGAGGTCCTGGGCAGCCTTAAACATATCCACAATGGGAAACCGGGTGAAATAATCAAAGGTGAAATCAAGATTCAGAACAGTGATGATAATGATCAGGAAATAAAGGTCTATCAATCAGATCTATTATTTAATTATCAGGAATATACCTTTTATGACGAACCGGTGAGTCATGCACGTTCCAATGCGCGCTGGATTCAGTTCAGTCCCAAATCAGTGATCGTCAAAGGGAAAGAGGTACGGTTTATCCAATATGAAATCACCATACCCGAGGCTGATTCGCTCAGGGGGACCTACTGGAGTGTATTGATGGTAGAAGGAGTAGATCCGATAGATCCAAACCAGAAGGGAGACCTGAACATCCGGACCGTTACCCGGTACGCCATTCAGGTTGTCACTGAAATAGCAGACAAGGGCATCGGATCCCTGAAATTCCTTGAACCGACACTGGTAACCGAAGGAACCAAGCTTTTCCTGGCTGTTGACCTCGTCAATAACGGAGACCATTACATCGCTCCTGATGTATCGATCGAGCTGTTTGACGATAAAGGGACTTCAATAAAGGTGATCTCAGCGCAGAAAAAAGGCCTGTATCCTTTGACATCAACCCGATTCAGACTTGATCTGGAGGGACTTCCGGGTCAAAAAACCTATCAGGCAATCATCATTGCCGCCGGCCAGGAAAATGATGTTTTCGGACTCGAATACACCCTGTTTTTTTGAAACCAGAATCATATGATTAAAGTGCATATGAATGTTGAAAGTAGCTGCAGCCATTCTCGGTCTCCTGTTTTTTTTTCAGATGGAAGTCCCAGGCCAGTCTGGTCCGGAGATTCGACTCCTGAACGAAAAACGGAAAGAGATGGCTGCAGGGTCTACTTCCAATGTACTCATACTGCTGAACAATCCTACTGAAACTGAGAAAGAGATTCAACTGAAGCTCATTACACCCGAGAGCTGGAGGCAGATAACCGATTATTCATCTATCCGGGTTGAACAGAAGTCGGGTATCAACAAAATCCTTACCATTCACATACCGGAGAATACCAGCGCAGGCAATTATTCCATTCAGCTGGAAGCATTCGAGAAATCAGCCGGCGAACCCTTTGGGAAAGTTACCATCCCCATTACCATCCTTCCCCGGTATGAAATCCGGGTTGACAAGCTCAAGGCTCCTGTGTACCTTTTTGCCGGTGACACCCTGACAACCGGTTTCCTAATCCGAAACCTGTCGAATCTGGATGTGGCAATAAAGGCTCTCATAACCAATGACAAGAAACTGGAAGAACGGTTATTTACTATTCCGGCGGATTCAGGAATCGTTGCACGAGTCGCGGTGGCCATCCCAAAAAACCTGATCAACTTTACCCAGGCGTTGGTTACACTATCTGCCTCTGTTTCTGACAAGCCGGAGACTGAAAAAAACGCTTCCTATATCTTTGACGTGATTCCGGGCGGCAATCAGAAATTCGACGGGTTTAACCGATTCCCCATCAAGGTTTCGGGTCTTCTGGTTACGCATAACCGTAATGCCAAACGCGAATATGGTTCGATGTTTGACCTTCGGGGAGGGGGTGTTCTCAACGAGGCGAAACAGCGGAAACTCGATTTTCATTTTCGCGGCCCTGATCGCGGGGGAAATCCAATTCTCGGGTTGAATGATGAATACTACCTGAATTATTCCACTCCCCGAACACACATCAGACTGGGTGACCATAACTTTCGGCTTACGGATCTTACCGAGTCTTCGAGGAGCGGAAGGGGAATTGGCATTACCCATACCCTTGGCAAGATCTCAATCGGCTCCTTCTTCCATTTTCCCAGGTATTTTCCGGGAACCCAGCAGATCCTGGCACTCTATTCCAACTATCGCCTCAGTGAAAAAATAAGACTCGATGCCGGCTATCTGATGAAATTCAATACCAGCGGCGAAAATGCTCATTTACTGACTGTATCGGGGATGCTGATCCCCTTCCGCTGGATCAATGCTGATATAGAGGTGGCGGGTGGAATGCATCAGGGCAGATCCACCAAAGGTTTCCGGACCGCCTGTCAGATCAACTATTCAATCTTCCGCTCGCACTTCAGCCTCACCCAGGCTGATCCGGGTTTTCCCGGGTATTTTTCAAATTCCAGCTACCTGTCCTCCGGCATCACAGCCAATCTTAAAAAGAAAGTAAGCCTGTCTGTCAATTATGACCGGAACCGGTCAAACCTGGCTCTTGACACTCTCTATTCAAATGCTCCTTTCAGCCGGAATTTTCATTTTCTGACAAGCTACCGGATGAACCCGAAAAACTCTATGAGCATAGGTTTTTTCATTACAGGCCGGGAGGATCGCGCGATCGAGCCGCTGTTCAATTATTCAAAGTATACCGGCCGCATCATGTTTCAAAGCCGCTTCGGTCACCTGTCGCTACTAGTTAACGGTGAAATCGGCAAAATGGTCAATTACCTGAAAATTACCGATGGGGAACTGACAAATTTTTATAAAGGATATGCATTGGGGAAGTACACATTCAATGAGACTTTTTCAGCCGAATGCTTTCTGAATTACCAGGGGGGGCAGCAATATCTGCTCGCAGGTTTCCATCATTTCTACTACGGAGGGTCATTGCAGATGGCACTGAAGAAAAAAACCTACATTTCGTTTGATTATCAGAATAATTATGAGATTGAAGAGTACTATCGTGACAGGAGCCTGCTGGCTCTGAGGATTAACCAGATAATCAATCAATACCATGAGATTGAGGTTACATCCAATTACAATCTCGTCAGAAATTCCTTGAACAAGAAAGAGCTTAATTTTCTGGTGAAATACACCTATACGATTAATGCCCCGATATCCAGAAAAGAGAATATTGGCAGCCTCACGGGTAAAATAACCAATAGCGGTGTGGAACAGGTTGAGGGTATTGTTTTCAACCTGAACGGAAATATTGCGATTACCGATAAGGACGGAGTCTTTGAATTCCCGATGCTAAAGGTTGGGACCTATCTGCTGGCCATGGATGAATCCAGCGCAGGACTTAACACCATCGCCGGCACTCCCGGGCCCTACCGGATAACGATTGAGCCCGGAAAACAAGCCCGGTTCGAGCTAACGCTCACGCAGTCGGCAAAAATTTCAGGGCAACTTCTGATAAAAGAAGATGAAAAAAGCGGAAAAAAGGGGTATTACCCGGTTAAGGAGGAGATAGAAAACCTGATTGTGGAGGCAAGTAATGGTCCAGAGCTATTCCGGATCCTTACCTCACGAAACGGAACCTTCACATTTGATGATTTAAGGCCTGGTGACTGGCAGGTTAAAATATACCCCAATGGCATTCCGAAAGGATATCAGCTGGAAAGTGATCTTTTCAGGATGAGTCTTACCTCAGGTGAGGATAAACCCCTCAAGGTGAACATTTATAAAAGATCACGGGAGATACGGTTTCAGAAAAACCAGTAAACTCAACAACTCTCAAATTATGACATCGCTCAGAATTTTTTTCGTCTTGTTAGTCATGGTGGCCCTATCGGGTCCAGCTGATGCCCAGAACAGCCTGTCGGTGTCTGACCGGTCAGCCATGACCCTGGACCTGACTCCCGCTCTGTCAGCCGGGATAAATACCGAACTTATAGCCGACAGCACTCAATGGATAAACTACTCTTTTGAAATTAATCCTGCCGAGCCATTCGCATCCATTTCCGTTGAGATAATTTCAGGAAGCATCCCCGATGGCGTTGAACTCTATTTGCAGGCCGGCCACTATGTGGGCAACAGCCGGGGCAGAACAGGCCGTCCCACGGGTAAAATCAGGCTTGATCATGTACCCAAGGTTCTGATAAACGATATTGGCACGAGTTTCACAGGCCATGGAAAACATGAGGGCCACCAGCTGATCCTTTCGATGGTAATCACCGATTTCGCGCTCCTTCAATCTGGTGAGTTTTCATTCTTTCTTCAATATACTCTTAACCAGTAATTTTTTAAGATATGGCAGGGCACCGTGAAACACCCCGACAAAAGATGATCTCGATGATGTATCTGGTGCTTACTGCCTTACTGGCACTTAATGTGTCAAAGGAGGTTCTGAACGCATTCTCCGTTGTGAATGACAGCGTTCTGCTTACAAATGAAAATTTCTCAAGGAAACTAAAAAGCACGTATGCCAGTTTTGAAAAGGGATTTCACCTTAATCAGAGTGAAGTCGGGCCCTTCTGGGATAAAGCAAAAAAAGCACAGAAACTTTCGTCGGAAATGGTTGTATATATTGAAAACCTGCGTGATGAAATGATCGCTAAAACGGAAAGAATTCCCCTGGATTCTGCCCGTGTGATTCCGTTGCTAAAGCTCCAGAAGAAAGATGACTACAGCATGCCGACAAATTATCTTATGGGAAGCGCGGGGGATGGCTCCAATGGCAAGTCGGGAGAGCTTAAAAACAAAATCGTTGAATTCCGAAATACCATGATGGAACTGGTTGAACCAAAATACAGGGAGCTACTCAATTTTGGTTTGGAAACAGATGGTGAATACTTTGATGCTTCGGGCGAGAAGGAGAGCTGGGAAATTCATAATTTTTATGAAATCCCATTGGCGGCCGACATTCCCATCCTGAATAAAATAATTACGGAAATCTACAATGCAGAACTCGATGTAGTTAATGTCCTGTTGAATTCAATCAGTGCCGAGGACTTCAAATATGACCGGATTGAGGCGAAAGTCCTGCCGAAAAGCAATTATCTATTCACGGGAGAAGCGTATGAGGCCGAGGTGATCGTTGCGGCCTATGACACCAGCCAGAGTCCGAATGTTTACCTGATGCGGGGGGTGGACTCCCTGCCGCTGTCAAGGAAAAACCAGGCTACCCTCATTTCCAGTCGCGACGGCAGGGTAAGGTTCTCTTTTCCAGCCTATTCGGCAGGTTTGGAGAAATACGCCGGATTTGTGAGTGTGGTGAACAGTTCGGGAGTTGAAAACACCTATCATTTCAAGAATGAGTATGTTGTTGCCCAGCCATCTCTGACTGTGTCGGCTACCAACATGAACGTTCTTTACGCAGGGGTGAACAATCCGGTATCCATCTCTATATCAGGCGTTCCCGCTGAAGACATATTCCCGGTGATTTCGTGTGGCACTATCAGGCCAAATCCGGGTAAGAAGGGCTGGGTTGTGGTGGTTCCTGCTAACTGTAAACAAGCCGTCATTGAGGTATCGGTGAGAATAGGAGGAGGAACAAAACGAATGGGATCGGAGAATTTCCGTGTAAAAAAACTTCCCGATCCGGTTCCCACCATTGCCAACAAAAAAGATGGATTTGTAAGCCGGGATATTCTGATTGCTGCCGGGAATATCGTTGCAAAGATGCCGGAGGACTTCGAATTCAACTACTCATTCGAGATCATTTCCTTTAAAATGACCATGCAGCGAGGGTTTACTGTTAATCATTATGACTCTAAAAACAGTAACCTAACCGAAGAAATGATCACACAAATTAAAAATACCAACCGGGGCCAGGGCATCCTGTTTGAAGAGATCATTACAAAGGGTCCCGATGGAGCCGACCGGGTCCTATCACCGCTCAGTGTTACCATAAACTGAGCTGCCTGTCGCTCAGATTTTAAGCTTTCCTACCAGGAGTATCGGATTATCGTTGTCAGTAACGGTTTGCAAGATATTCTCCAGGCGCTTCTTAACCTCCGGCGAAGTACCCGGCAATCTCGAAACTGAATCGGCCATTTCTCTAAGATCAAGTGCCTGGAATGAGGCAGTCATTACCCCGTTTGGCTGGAAACGTGGATAAAAATCTTTATCCAAACCGAGAAAGTCATTTTTAACTGACCCGATATTAGCGACCTGGCGGGTTTTAAGATTAAAAATGAAGTGTTCCCTGGTGGAATAGGTGGGCCGAACACGTCCGTATCTTTTGTCCATGTCCAGAGATTTTATCGCTGCATAGTAACCGATAAAAATCTGGTCGGTTACAGGGGACATCCCGAGGTAAATACTACCTATTTCTTCCTTAAGAAAAGCTCGCTTCGCCTCGGAGGCTAATACTATGACTGGTGTTAATTTTGACCCGTTCAGTCTCCAGATGGTATCTGTCACAAAATTATAATACATGAAAATCTGTCCACCAACCATTTCTATGGATG
>Ga0209417_1005592_pt1 | contig 13710 bp, 9 predicted proteins | sample RifGroF2_FD_184002 | JGI IMG/M metagenome (GOLD analysis project Ga0209417, IMG submission 184002) | Groundwater microbial communities from Rifle, Colorado, USA - Groundwater F2 (SPAdes) (version 2) | ecosystem: Environmental > Aquatic > Deep subsurface > Groundwater | place: Rifle, Colorado... | reverse complement strand
CGAGCAAATGAATGAATTAATAATTTGCGGATTTTTTAATTAATCAATTTATCTTCAGTTTTTTAAACAAAATTTTAAATCATTTTAAACTAATTTATTTTAATTGCTATTAATCAATATATTTCAACCGTAAGTTAATTTTACTATGAAAGAAATTGACAAGTAAAACTATTTCATAACTCATCATTATTTCTTAAATTCATAGCGGGATATTTTTTCGACACATTCGAATTCGATAGTAAAATGAGGTGGATTTAAAAAAAGTGCCCAAAGTTCCCCTTTATCTTTACCAGTGATCTTATTGCTGATTGAGATAATAGGATACAATTACCAGGGCTGACTCAAAGATGGTTCCCGGAAACAAGGGCTTTTGCTATGGAGCCATATCCAAGGGTGCATCAACAAAAATCGGATGTAAATTTGGAGACATGATAATATTTGTATTGTCGGGTAGGATAAGAATAATGGCAGAAATATACAAGGAGTATTATTACAGCGAAAACACATTTTTTATTTTAAAACAGGATGACTATAAGCTTGAAGCCATTTCAGATGCAAGAATAATAAGGGTTTGCCTGAACGACCAATGGTTAAAGTTTTACAACAGGCTTAAGAACACAAAAGGCTTGAAGAGGATGCCCTGGTTGCCTACCCATCCTCATGTTGACTCATATCTATTTGACATTAAGCAAAAGTTGTCTCATAATAAAGATATCTCTCAAAATCTTCAGGACAAATTGCAGATAGATCTGATTGCACTTCTTGAAAAGTGTTTCTCTACTAAGGATCTGTATCAGTTTTTTGTTGCAGCGGATAGAGAAATCCCTGATTTCTACAAGTTTATCATGAATACATACAGAAACAGAGGGCTTGAAGAGATAATTGTCGCTTCTAAACTTTCTCCAAGCACTTTCAATAGAAGATTTCAGGAACTGTTTGGAGTTTCGCCATATCAATGGATAATTGCAAAAAGAGCAGAAGACATTAATCGAAAACTAGTTGAGACAAATAAGAGCATTGCTGAGATAATGAAGAGATACAACTTCACCGATTATTCTCATTTCAATCGCTTTTGCAAAATGCATTTAGGGGCAACTCCAACTGAAATCCGCAAGGGTACTGCCAAAGCATGGGGGTAAATTGCAGAGGTAATGCTAATTATCAGCGACCGATTGCGTATGTCTTGAACCCGATTGTCTGAAGCATAGCATGGTTAAGCAGATTTCTACCGTCAAACAAAAATGACGGTTTTTTCATGTTGTTATAAATCCGTTGCCAGTCATAATCAATAAACTCGTCCCATTCGGTAATAACTGCTACTGCGTGAGCACTCTCCATCGCAGAATAAGGGTCATTATGTATATATACAGTTCCGATTCCCGGGCAGTTACATTTGAAAATTCCTGTCAAATTGCTGCCTTCACATAATGCATCTTTAACATCACCTTTGCCACAAACAAAAGAACCTCCGGAAACTGTTTTAAGATCACTGAAAATTTGTTCAGGCTTTACTTTTGGATCATATATATGAACTTCGGCCTGATCCTGAAGCAACTCCCAGGCGACATAAATGGCAGCACTCTCTCTGGTGTCGTTTGTCTCCTTCTTAAATGCCCATCCTAAAAAGGCGATCTTCTTATCGGATACTGTATTGAATAGAGTGGAGATAATGTTTTGAGCGAAACGACTCTTTTGATAATCGTTTATCTTAAGAACCTGCTCCCAGTAATCAGCTACCTCTCTAAGCCCCAATGTTCTGCTTATATAAACCAGATTAAGAATATCCTTCTGGAAACACGAACCTCCAAATCCTACCGATGCTTTGAGAAATTTTGACCCAATTCGGCTGTCCATTCCAATGGCTCGTGAAACCTCCTCCACATCAGCTCCTGTTTTTTCGCACAGTGCAGAAATTGCATTAATTGATGATATTCTTTGAGCAAGAAATGCATTGGCTGTGAGTTTCGAAAGCTCACTACTCCAGACATTTGTACGAATTATTCTCTCCTGTGGTATCCACCTGGCATATATTGCAGCCAAAGATTCTATTGCAGCCTGACCCTCTTCACTCTCTTCACCTCCTATGAGAACTCTGTCGGGATTGAGCAGATCTTTTACTGCGGTACCCTCTGCAAGGAATTCGGGATTTGAAAGAATCTGAAACTTAACTTTGCTTCCGGTATTATCCAGTATGTTTTTAAGAGTCTGTGCAGTACGAACAGGTATTGTGGATTTCTCCACAACTATTTTGTCATCAGTTGCAACAGCGGCTATTTGCCTTGCACACAATTCAATATATTTAAGATCGGCAGCCATTCCCTTGCCCTGTCCGTATGTTTTGGTAGGGGTGTTTACGGAAATGAAGATCATCTGCGCCTCTTTAATTGCACTTTCTACATCTTCAGAAAAGAAGAGATTTTTCCCCCTTACTTCAGATACAATATCTTTAAGACCAACCTCATAAATGGGTAAATTATCAAGATCCTGACCATTCCAGCGAGCGATTTTCTCCTTGTTAACATCTACAATTGTAACCTTGATGTCAGGGCACTTTTGTGCGATAACTGTCATCGTCGGGCCACTATGCAGCAAATATTTTTGATATTTTTAGGGATCATAAATTTAAGTTTAAAATACTGATATTTAATCTTATGCGCTCCAATCTTATGTTCAAAATCAAGTGTTTTGCGCTTTCAACACAAGATTCATGTTGCCTTATGTTATTTGTAAATTTGTTTAGAGTATTTACAAGGTGAATTTACGAAGAAATTCGGACAAGGGGTAAATCTCCGCGCCACTTTTGTTCAACTATTTGTTATTAAGTATATTACAAATGAGACTTTTTATTTTTATATTTTTTTAATCTAAGGTCTATTTTTCTAGCTATTGATATATAGCAATATATCCAAAAGTGGCACGGAGATTTACCCGGCAAGAGCGTTGAGTTCTTCCAAAACTTTGCGACGCTTAACATCTCCAAGGTTGAGAGAGTCAAGAACTTTCAAATCTTTAAGAATCTGACGGCAAATGACAATACCTTTATCCATAAGTGCTTGTTTATGTGAATATGTAAGGTTTGAAAGAGAGGTCACCGGAAAGATTTTCTCACGGTCAATTATGTCCTTTAGCCCATTGCCCTTTGGGTAATCCCAACTCATAAGAAACAACCCGCTGCACTCTCCGTAGGCCTCAGCATCAGAGGTAAAACGTGTATTAGTAACAACTCCTCCCGAAAAGGTGAAATTCTCAAACCCCGAAGCAGTTTTTTTCTTCCTGATAATATCATCAACCCTCGACCTTATATACAATGGTACCTGAACATTGGCATTTTTCCCTGTACTTTGATAATATTTACACTCTATAAAACGCTGATGGTTCTCTTTGGTGGCCACAACATCAACTTCGTGCGTAACGCAATGTCCATCAAGAATTACAGAAACTTTAACATCAAAACCCAAAGAGCGGTAAATCTCTCCGACAAAATGTTCAAAAGGGTGGCCGGTAGGGCCAAGTTCCATCATAGCCGTCTTGAGTTTGTACCTTGCAGCATTGGAGGTGGTCATCTTCCTAAGCATCGAGAAGGCACGAGCATAAATCTTATTACTCGGAATTACTGCCTGCCCCGAAATCCAATCCTCAATCTCCTTCACAATCTGATCAATAACAACCTCTTCTGCTCCTGAACGAACCAGAGACTGCCTAAGCTTTGACGAGTCGAATGGTACCAGCTCCCCTGATGCCTTTTGAATTAATGTTTTCATTTATTGCTTTTTTGTTGTTGAAGATTTGTTAATGCATTATTGTTAACGTAATGCTTCACTGTTATTAATGAATTGTAATCGCCAAATTCACTAATTAATTATTCTGTGGCGCATCATTTTAACTTAAAACATTCGCCCGGCAAATATACGCTTAACTCCATGTTTTTAGCACCAAGAAGACCATTTAATATTGCTTTTTTACCATTCTGGTTTTTAATTACAATTACCTGACTCTCCCCGGCTACGGTGGCAATATCTCCATCAACAATTATGGCAGTTGATTCATCAATTCCAATGCACAAAGTTTCGGGGTACTCTATCGCTACTGAGACCAACCTGTTAAGACGTTGTCTCATAATAAAATGCTGATCAATTATCACATCCTGTAACAATCCAAGTCCCTCTTCTAACTCCATATTATTCTGTGCAATTGTCACATAACCGTTGCCCGGACGGGGATTGAGCTGATTCCCGGTTATCATTAAACGGCTCATCACGGCAGCCCCCGCACTGGTTCCGGAAATAAGAGCACCATTTTGATATGCATAGTGGATGGCCTCTGCAACTGCTGTGTTTTTTATTGCACTCATAAAATTACTCTGCACGCCGCCAGGGATATAAATTAGCTTAGCATTTCTTAATGAATCAATCATTTTCAAATACAATTCACTGGCAATGTTGTCATTCGAAGCACCTAAGTTGCTGTCAGATCTAAAATTAAAGCCAGTAACTTTCTTGACTCCAACAGAATAAAAATCATTTTTAGCTCTCTCAATAGCACTCTCCGGCTCACCGCTTGACATCGGAAGAACAAAGGCGTAACCGCTTTGAGTAGTTCCGGAAAGTTCAGCAATTTGCCTTATCATTGTTACCGGCCTGCTCCCACCTCCAATAATGTACAATTTCCCCTTTGGCTTGCCGGGAACCGGGTCATTTGAAAACGTACCATTGGGATTTGTACCCGTTTGATGGTTGGCAATATAATTTGCATAAACTATATCATTTGAACATGTACCAACCGGGTCAATAGAATTGGCGCTTAAGTCAATTGAAGCAAGTGTGAAGATCGCAAGTGATGCAAATGTGCAAATGACAGTTTTTGAAAGGGCTGTTTTTGCAGATTTGTAAAGACTTATAATAGCTTGCTCACAAATGGTTGTGTCAGGAGATTTGCAGAGGATTATCTTACCTAAAGTGCTTGAAGTTAATTTCATATGAATAGAGTGTTGTTGAGTTTTGAATGAGTCTGTTAGTAGTGCAATTTAGCAAAAATAACATTCGCCGCTTGCTAAGAAACCTTTCAATCCCTGGGAATTCTTTCCTTTTGCCTCATTATCAATAAATTAAGCAATTATTGTAAAATCGGTTAACTATCAGATTATCAACGAAAAGGAAAGAATTCCCAGGGATCAATTGGCATGCGGCCCCCCATCAATAAAAAAGCCGGCTATTCAGCCGGCACCAATTGTTTTACAATCAAACAGTTATCCAATTATCACAATGTGACTAAACTTCTATCATACAGTAGTAACGTCATTATCACAATGTGACTAAACTGTTTTCATTCTGTGATTAAACTGTTCTCACACTGTTTCAGCTGTTTGTCACTTTATTTCTTAACCTTAATCGAACAACCGACCGCAACGGTTGTCTTAACCTCAAACCTTTCAATCCCTGGGAATTCTTTCCTTTTGCCTCATTATCAATCTGTTAACCAATTGTCGCAATTTATGTTAACTGTCAGATTATCAACGAAAAGGAAAGAATTCCCAGGGATCAATTGGCACGTGGTTCCAATCAATAAAAAAGCCGGCTAAATAGCCGGCACCAATTGTCACACAATTGTCACGTTGTTATCACTATGTTGCAACTCGTTTGTAGTCACTTTATTTCTTAACCTTAATCGAACAACCGACCGCAACGGTTGTCTTAACCTCGACCTCTTTACCTGCTAAAAGTGCATCAACGGCAGCCTCTACATACTTGTTGGAAACGTCATTTGCATTTTTGTAATTGTCATCAATAGCACCTATGTATTTGACAATATGTTTGTTGTTCTCTTTTTTGAGCACAAATACATGAGGAGTTCTTGTGGCTCCGTATTGAGGATAAATTTTTTGACCGTCATCAAAGAGGTATGGGTAAGGAAAATTCTTCTCCTTTGCGCGCACCTGCATCAGTTCAAAGCTGTCCATAGGCTCTGCAGCCGGATCGTTAGGATTGATTGCAATTACCGGATATCCCAGCGGTGCATACTTTTTGGAAAGAGCGATCTTTCTATCTTCATAAGCCTTTGAATATGGGCAGTGGTTGCAAGTGAAAATCACTATAAAACCTTTGGCATCTTTGAAGTCTGCCATCGAAACCATTTTGTTGTCAACATTTTTCAACTTAAAGTCAGTTGCCTCGTCACCAATTTTGTACCCCCCCTGCGCACTAAGAGTGCCAAAGGAGAAAAGAGTTATCATGAGTAACCCTGCTATTTTAGAGATTGTTTTCATTTGCTGTTTTTTAAGATTATTTATTATTGGGATTCAATTATTTTAAATTTTTTTATTATTGGAATTCAGTTATTTAGAATTATTCATGTGCTGATTTGTGATGTGTATTTTTGATTCTGTTTTAATTCGTTTTATAATCTTTTCGTATAATTTTTTCGAATCTTTTTCAAATCGTTTTCGAATGAATTTTCTGTATATAAATGCATTGTAATATGTTCAACTATTTCAACTTACAGTATCCTATTTTGGGATATAATTTCAGTTTATAAATACTTTTCAATACGTTCAATCAGTTCATTTTTAGAGAGTTCTCTGGAGTCGAAACTGAGCGTTTGGCCGTTCTTAATTACAAGTGTGGCCGGAATTGAACCCGACCAATCTTTGTTTACAGCAGGAATCCACTCGTTCATCTTCTTAATGTCGTCAAGCAGGTAAATCTCCCCTTTGAGGTTCATTCGAACAATAAAGCTTTTGACAGCTGTTTCAAGATTGTCCGAATCGTCCAGTGAGACAAGAATCATTTTGAACTTCTTATTTGATTTGAACTCCTCATAAACCTCCATAAAATGAGGTAACTCTTTTACACACGGGCCACACCAGGTAGCCCAGAAGTTAACAACGTAAAGAACGTCGTCATTATTGATGTATGCCGGTTTAAGTTGCTCGAAGTTTACCAACTTAATGTTGATGTCTTCTGAGAAGTTCTCATTGTTTGTGCTTTCTGCTTTTCCTTGGTTGAACTCAGCATTAGTGCTAACCATACTGTGCTCCGACCCTTCAGAACCGGACCCGGAGTTTTTGCACGAAGACAGTGAAAGCAAAATTATGTATATTGAAACAGGTATTGAAAAGAGTGTAATTATTGACCTCATTTATTCAAGTATTTAGATTATAAACAACTAAAGAGTGAAAAAGTTCGACCCGCCTTCGACCCACCTTCGACCCACCTTGCGCAGCCAGCAACGCACTCAACCTAGATTTCAATCCCTGGGAATTCTTTCCTTTCGGCTCATTATCAATGTTTTAACCTATGCGCGAAATATACGTTAAGTACTTGAATATCAACAAAAAGGAAAGAATTCCCAGGGATCAGTTTGTGATTCTCCGCGCCACTTTTGGATATGTGCCTGTTTAACAGACTCTTGAAAAAGAGACTTCAGTCAAAAAACGTTAAATCTAAAAAAGTCTCATTTGCAAAATGCTTAATAACAAATAGTTGAACAAAAGTGGCGCGGAGAAAAACGAGCACAAAAAAATGCCGCAGGCGCAAACACACGCCGTAGGCACCATAGACACCACAGACATAAACACCTGTAGGCATAATCTCTGCGACAGTTTGTGGTATGTGCCAGATTAACAGCACTTTGAAAATAGGCCGATTTTTGGGTGTAAAGTTGGCTCATTTTCAATATGCACATAGTTAATTAGTTACCACAAACTGGCGCGGAGAAATTTTGCCACGACGAAAAATTGGTGACTACGAAAATTTTAATACCTTTATTTTTGTTGAAAACTTGACTAGAATCTCTAATAGAGACTCAAATTGAATTTCAAGTTTAGATTTCGAATTGAATTTTTAGTGAATCATAAATTGAAACGAGAATATGAAACGAATAAATACATTTAAAGCGCTCCTGCATTTTGCACTGGTGGCGTTGGTGATGATGCCCGCAGTATTGACAACGGCTGCAGAAAAGATATTGGCAGAAGAAATAGGATTGGCAGAGGGAAACTTGTCAGCAGAAAAAAAGGCCGGTGAGTCAATGGTTTTTGACAGCAGGGTTTATGTGAATAAGGGTGAGCAGAGAGAGGGCAGAGTGAGGAAGAGCGTGGCAATCAGGAAGAATGATATGAAGAAGAGTGTGACAATCAGGGGGAGGGTAGTGGATGAGAAGGGTGTTGGTATTGAGGGCGTTGTGGTTTCGGAGGGTTTTAATGTGGCCAGGAGTGGCAGGATGGGGGAGTTTAATTTGGAGAGGAGCCCAAGGGCTAAGTTTGTATTTATTTCAACTCCAAGCGGGTATGAACATATCGGGCCGTTTTACTACACGTTGGAACCGGCAAATAGAATCCAAGCTGACTCACCTTCTGACGCGGCAAAATCCAATAATGACAAAAAGAACATTTCAAATAAGGTAATCGGTGAGCAGCACAAAAACCTGCCTGATTCCAATAGTGACAAAAAGAACACATCAAATAAGGTAATCGGTGAGCAGCACAAAAACCTGACTGATTCCAACAATGACAAACAGAACATTTCTAATAAGGTAATTGGTGATCAGTACAAAAGCCTGTCGGAATCCAATATAAGCCAAAACAAAACAGGCAGTTCAGGCCAATCGGAAATTCTTTTTCCGCTCAGGAAAACAGAAAAAGAATCGAACCTCTTCATTCACACCGGAGATACCGAGGAGTCTGTTTACAGAGACTGGATGGATATTTTTAAGGAGAATATTGCCAACAATGATTATGCGTTTGTACTTTTTAACGGAGATATTTGTTACGAGCCGGGGCTAAGGCTTCATGCCGAGCATTTTACAACCGATAAACTTGGTGTAAGGATTGTATATTCGGTTGGAAATCATGATCTTGTAGATGGTGCCTACGGCGAGGAGTTATTTGAACAGCTCTTTGGGCCGGTCTGGTACTCGTTTAATGTCGGAGGAGTTCACTTTATTAATACTCCTGTCCTGATAGGTGACAGAAAACCGAGTTACAATGCCGATGATATGTATAACTGGATGAGAAAAGATCTTGAATCCATTCCCGAAGGAACACCGGTCGTACTATTCAACCACCATCTGCTTGGCTTTGAACAGAAATTTAAACTTAAAACAGAGACCCAGGAGTTAGACCTCGGCAAATACAACCTAAAGGGATACCTCCACGCACATTATCACACCAACCTGTTTCACAAAACTGATCGGGGAGTAGCGGTAATGGCCACGATGTCACCCAATAAGGGCGGGAAGGACCACAGTCCTTCATCTTTCAGGGTTGTAGAATTTAACACACTTGGAAACCTCTCCACACACCTTAAATACTCCCCGCTCAGGAAACACATTGTGGCAAATGCGTTTCTGATGGCCGGCGGTGAGGTGTGCAATGTAGTTGCGGCAATTTACGACACACCATCTGAAGTGACCGAAGCAACTTTAATGATTGCAGGAGCAGAATTTCAACTCACTCAAAACAGCAGCTGGAGCTGGAGCACAACGTTTGTCCCCGGCATTGAAGCAAAAAATATCATGCGGCCGGCCGAACGACTCAACAAAAACCTCCTAAACCCGGTCGTAATCGAAAGCAAGGCCATACGCCACAACGATCAACCAAAACTCAGGGTGAAATTCTCTGACGGCAGCACCGTAATCACGATCGTGAACATTCTCGAAGGGGCAAATTCAGAAATTGTGAAAACAACTCAACCTGGTACTAATGAAAATGCAGCAATTTCAACTACTAAAAACTCACCAAAAATTGAATGGGTAAAAAATCTCGGCGGCAACATCTTCATGACCTCGCCGCTGATAACCCAAAATCTTGTGATTTCGGCCACAACTGACGACAATATGGCTCTGGACGCTGCAATCTGTGCGCTGGATAGGGTTACCGGAGAGGTTGCCTGGAAGTTTAACACCCACAACTCTGTGAAAAACAACCTCCACCTATATAACGGAGTTTTTGCTGCGGATGCAGAGGGCTTTGTATACGCAATTGACGCACAAAGCGGAGAGCTTAAATGGGAAAGGCCTCTTAGACAGAATATTATACAATATCCTTATACTCAGGGAGTAGTGGTAAGCCGAGGAGTTGTGTATGCCGGACAAGGCTACTACCTTACGGCTTTAGATGCTGTGAATGGGGAGGTTTTGTGGGTGAACACCCATTGGAGGGGAGATGTGGCAACTGTTGCAAATCCGATTGTTGATGAAACCAACAACATTCTGCTTACTGCAGCCTACTGGACCGGACGCTTTGCGCACGATGCAACAACAGGCAAATTAATCTGGGAGAAGAGGGATGGAGATACCCGATATGCCGACAATTCGCCGGTTCTCTTTGACGGAAAATTTTACTACGCCTCGCCTGGTTTTATTACCGAGGTTGATCCTATGAGTGGAGAGGAGCTAATGAAGTTCAAGATCGATTACCGTATCAATAGCAACTCAAGGCCGCTGGTCACAGAAAAATACTACATCACAGGTACAACCGACAAAGGCGTTGTGGCATATGACCGCTCGAACGGCTACAAAGAGCTCTGGAATTTCAAGACAAATCCCGCACTGCTCTACACAGCACCCTACACAAAAGATTTTCAAATGACCGTTGATGGAGGCGTCGCCCTAAAAGGCAACAACCTCTACTTTGGCGCCAACGACGGCTACATCTATTGCGTAGATGTGCGCAACGGCCGCTTCATCTGGCGAATCAACACCGGCTCACCCATTTTGGGCAACCTGGTAATTGAAGGAGAGACATTGTACATTGCCGATTTTGCCGGCAATTTGTGGGCAGTGAAAATTTAAGACGAAGAAATTGCTGAATCTATTGAAAGCTTGCCTGAACCGTAAATAATCAGGTAAATCAGGAGCATTGTCATAGCAAAGTCCGTTCTTGAATCATGAGCCATCGTCCAGAACCCATCATTAACAAGTTTTGGAATTTTCGTAGTTACAATTGCTGTTGCCATAATGATTAGTAAAGGCATCGACGCTAAACGGGTAAATAAACCCACAAGTAACAATATTCCACACATTATTTCGAAAGTAGCTACGAAATAGGCCAAAAACTCTGCATTCTCGAAACCAATTTTTATGAAACGACCTACTCCAACAAGTTCAGGAAAAAGAAATTTCTGAATACCTTCCGATAAAAAAACAAACCCAACCACCAAACGAGGAATAAGGGATTTATAGTCGTCAGAAGAACTCATAATAAGCGAAAAGAGTTTATTAGTTGTTTTCATAATGATTGAATAAAAGTACGTATTCGAAATTACATAATGTACCAGCAAACTCACCTCTAATTTAAACATTCTGAATAAATCTCCGCGCCAGTTTATGGTATGTGTTTGTATTTCAATACAATAAAAATGAGCCAAATTTTACGAAAAAATTGGCTCGTTTAGCAAAATTTTAAGTTGTTGTGTAAATGTCAGAAAAACAACAAATTGCGAAATTGATTTGTCTAAAAATCAAACATCATTATTGTAAATGACACAAATGCAGTTAATTATGATGTCACTTAATTTTCATTATCTTTTTATGTTAGGAAAGTCTCAAATACAAACGTCTTGTATTCAAGCGGTTGTCCAAAAGTGGCGCGGAGAATTTTTTTTTATACTTCGTGCAACCCCAAATATAGTGACCAAACAGCACTACAAACTCACTCACCAACTAACCCCAAAACCATTTGGCTTCCTTTTGGCTCCCTAAACAATCCCTGGGAATTCTTTCCTTTTCGCTGATAATCTGTTAATTAGCCAATTTTCAATAATGTGTTTAATGTTCTGATAATGAGGTATAAGGAAAGAAATCCCAGGGAACACATCACTTACCCTTTGAGCCAGCAGTAAGCCACGAATGCTGCGATTCTCCGCGCCAGTTTGTGGTATGTGTTTGTATTTCAAGACAATAAAAATGAGCCAAATTTTACGAAAAAATTGGCTCATTTTTAATATGCACATAATTAATCAGTTACCACAAACTGGCGCGGAGATTTTTTCTTCCCGCAGCACTTCCCGCAGCACTGCCCGCAGCACTGCCCGCAGCTTTTCTAGTACCTGTAGTGGTCGGGTTTGTATGGGCCGTCGGGTGAGACGCCAATGTATTGGGCCTGGTCAGGGGTGAGGCGGGTGAGTTTGACGCCTATCTGGTCGAGGTGGAGGCGTGCAACCTCTTCGTCCAGGTGTTTAGGCAGGCGGTAAACTCCCAGTTCGTAATTGTTTTTCCAAAGCTCAATTTGTGCAATCACCTGATTTGTAAATGAATTACTCATAACGAATGAAGGGTGGCCGGTTGCACAGCCCAGGTTAACAAGACGGCCCTGAGCAAGCAGAATTATTGAATGACCATCCGGGTAGGTGTATTTATCTACCTGCGGTTTAATGTTTACCCTTTGAATACCCGACCACTTCTCCAACTGCGCAACCTGAATCTCGTCATCAAAGTGACCGATGTTGCAAACAATAGACTGGTCCTTCATCGCAGCCATGTGCGCGGCGGTAATTATGTCGCGGTTACCCGTAGCGGTAACAAAAATATTACCCTCCTTAACAGCCTCCTCCATTGTCACAACCTCGAAACCCTCCATAGCAGCCTGAAGCGCACAAATCGGATCGATCTCTGTAATCAAGACCCTTGCACCGTAACTATGCATAGAACGGGCACAACCCTTGCCAACATCGCCGTAACCGGCCACAACTACCACCTTGCCCGCGATCATCACGTCAGTGGCACGTTTAATACCATCAGCAAGCGACTCACGACACCCGTACAAGTTGTCAAACTTAGATTTTGTAACCGAGTCGTTAACATTAAATGCCGGGAAGAGGAGTTTGCCCTGCTCCAGCATCTGGTAGAGGCGGTGAACACCGGTTGTAGTCTCCTCAGAAACACCCTTAACCGAAGAGGTGGCTTTATGCCAGCGACCCTTATCGGCAGCAAGAATCTTTTTCAAAATCTTATTTAGCTCAACCTCATCCTGAGTCTCTGCATGCGCATCAAGAACAGCAGGGTTTTTCTCCGCCTCAAAACCTCTGTGCAACATAATAGTGGCATCACCACCATCATCCACGATAAGGTTAGGGCCGAGGCCGGCGCCAAAGTCAAGAGCCTTCTCGGTGCACCACCAATACTCCTCCAAAGTCTCACCCTTCCATGCGAAAACCGGAACTCCCGCAGCAGCAATAGCGGCAGCAGCGTGATCCTGAGTCGAATAGATATTGCAGCTGCACCAGCGAACCTCTGCACCAAGCACCTTGAGTGTTTCGATAAGCACCGCAGTCTGAATTGTCATGTGCAGCGAACCCATCACGCGGGCGCCGGCCAACGGTTTAGATGCCCCGTACTTCATACGCAGAGACATCAGCCCCGGCATCTCTTTTTCAGCAATCTCAATCTCTTTTCGGCCGAACTCCGCCAAGGAAATGTCGGCAACTTTGTAATCTTTCATGGTTTATTTGGTTTTTTATTCTCCGCGCCACTTTTGGATATATTGTTGGTTATGAGTGTGTTTCAAAATTGACTTTTTAAAAAATTGCTCATTTTAGGAAAAGTCTTAAATGTAAATATATTATATTTAAGTGGTTGTCCAAAACTGGCGCGGAGATTCTTGGGTGTGTAAATTGGTTCAAAAATATGTATCTGGTAGTTAAGTGGTTGTTCACAATTGGCTCAGAGAATTTTTTGTTTTTAAGTTGTTATGTAAATGTCAGAAAAACAAATGAT
>Ga0209417_1005589_pt1 | contig 13717 bp, 7 predicted proteins | sample RifGroF2_FD_184002 | JGI IMG/M metagenome (GOLD analysis project Ga0209417, IMG submission 184002) | Groundwater microbial communities from Rifle, Colorado, USA - Groundwater F2 (SPAdes) (version 2) | ecosystem: Environmental > Aquatic > Deep subsurface > Groundwater | place: Rifle, Colorado... | reverse complement strand
AAATCCATTATGTGAAGGAGACACATTAACCCTATATAGTAAACACAATGGTAATTTTAACTGGAGTAATGGGCAAAAAGACAGTACAATTGCTTTATCAACAGGAGGAATATACGTACTCACTGTTAGTAATGCCTGTGGAATTGCAACTGATGCCATTCAAGTAAATTATATTAATAAGCCTGAATCAGAAATAGGTCTAATAGGAACAAATCCATTATGTGAAGGAGATACATTAACCCTATATAGTAAACACAATGGTAATTTTAACTGGAGTAATGGGCAAAAAGACAGCACAATTACTTTATCAACAGGAGGAATATACGTACTCACTGTTAGCAATGCCTGTGGAGTTGCAACTGATGATGTTTTAATTAATTATATTCAAAAACCTAAAGTAACAATAAATATTCTGGGGAATGACACATTTTGTACAGGCGAAAATACCATTCTGAAAGCGACATCTAATGAACAAATTTATTGGAATACAAATGCAAATACTGAAGAAATTACAGTTTCAACACCAGGGTTATTTTATGCTTACTCACAAAATAAATGTGGCATAGACTCTGCATTTATAAATTTAGTAATAAAAAATGCTCCAACAGCTAAAATTCTTCCTGAAAATTTAAAAACCTTATGCGAAGGAGAAAGTATAACTTTATTTACAAAAAATAACGGCAACTATATTTGGTCCAATAAAGAAACTACAGCTAAAATTAGTGTCACTAATTCTGGTAAATATTTTTTAAGTGTTTATAATGAGTGTGGTGTAGCATCTGATTCTGTAATAATAAATTTTTCACCCTCCAATGATTTTAAAATTATTTCATCTGATAATGACAATATTATTTGCAGAGGTGATTCTATTCAATTAACTGTTGATAAAGTCGGATATTATATATGGTCAACTGGCGAAAAAAAAAATAATATTACAGTAAAAGATGAGGGATTATACTCTGTGAAATCTTTAGAAAATTATTGCAATAATCATGAAGAGTACATTAATATTTATGTTTCACAACCAAAAGCAATATTTGACACTACAGTGTATTACTCTGGTTTTCCTATGGATATTTTGTTTGAAAACATGTCAAGCAATGCAACTGATTTTTATTGGGATTTTGGTGATGGATCTAAATCTGAAAACGTAATCCCTAATATGCATACTTACAAAGATATTGGAGAATTTAACTCTAAACTAGTTGTTACTAATAATTATGGTTGTAAAGATTCTGTTGAAATGAAAATTAATGTAAAAAGTGATCCTATTATTTATATTCCAAATAGTTTCACCCCAAATGATGATTACATTAATGATGTTTTTAGAGCATATGGATACGAAGAAAATATTAAAAACTTTCAAATGCTAATTTATGACAGATGGGGAAATATAACTTTTCAAACAGATAATTTCCAAGTGGCTTGGGAAGGAAACAATCAAAAATCAGGCAAAGTTCTTGCTTCAGGTATTTACGTTTACTTAATGACAATTGTTGATATATATAATAAAAAGTACCAGTATTTTGGAAATGTTAATTTAATAAGATAGTAGAACTTCACTATTAACATTTATTTAATTAAGCCTTAACTTCTAACAAACAATACGTCTGTATTTTTGAAAAAATTAAAAATAAAGAATTTATGAAAACAAATTTTACATTTGATCTAAAGAGTATTAGGACTAAAATGTCGTTAATTTTATTTATTTTGTTTACAACAAATATGTCGTATTCTCAAATAAATATTCAAAACCAAACAGAGTTTAATGAAAATTTCGACTCTATGGGAATCTCTAAAACGCTTCCAAATAATTGGAAAATAATTAAAAGTTCTTCTCCTTTATGGAATAATGCAACGTCTGCGCTAACTCAAGTTTCATCATCAGGTTCGCCTACAGCAGGTGGAAGCTATAATTGGGGAAGTGATGCTACAGATAGAGCTGTTGGCATAATGACATCTGGCTCTTGGTCAAATCCTAATTCTCTATTAGCTTATTTTAAAAACATCGGTAATGATTCTCTAAAAGGAGTAATCCTTAATTTTGATATAGAAAGATATAGAAGAAACACTTCTGTTGCTTCTGTGCAATTATATTATTCTTACAATGGAAGTCAGTGGAAGGTAATTGAAGCAGGGAACGTATCTGCTGACAGTTTGCCAACAGGTTCAAGTGCTTATGGTTTTAATCCTATTAATAAGCTTGTGAAAATGAGCAATATTAATGTTTTGTTTGACACAGCTATTGCAACTGGTTGTGAATTTTACTTAAGATGGAATATGAATACTACAGGTTCAAATTCACAAGGAATAGGAATTGACAACGTTTCTTTAATCCCTTCTTTTTCAACAAAACCAGAACCGCCTTTAGCAATTAATAATATTAGTATTTCAAATATTACAGATAAAAATGCATTTATTAGCTGGGATAAATATGATGCTACAAGCAAATATATGTTTAGAATACGACCAGTAAATGGTCTATGGAATTATTTTAATGTAAATAATTCAGACACTTGCTTTAAGTTTCTATATCTACAACCAGCAACACAGTATGAAGTGCATATAAGAAGGTTTAAAAATGACTCAGTTTACACTCAATTTTATTCTATATTTTTTGAAACAGAACCGTCTATCACAAACAATTGTGTATTACCAAACATAAGTATTTCTGACATCGAAACTTATAAAGCAAATATTAATTTTCAAAACGATACTATTGAGGGTAATTATCTTTTAAGAATTAAACAAAAAGATAATCAAAACTGGCAATACTACAATATAAAAGCATATACAGAATGCTTTATTTTTAATGGTTTATCTGAAAACACAAGTTATGTTGTGCAATTAAGAAAACTTTGCAATAATAATTTTATTTCTGATTTTTCTAAAGAAGTTGAATTTAGAACTAAATATGGATGTGGCACTCCTCAAAATTTAATTACTATTGACACTACAATTACTGCTTCAAAAGCAGTTATAAAATGGGATGGCGTTGGTGGAGCCGAATATTTCTTAATTAGATATAAAGAGACTGAAGATCTTAATTGGAAATATATTTGGGTTAATGGGAATACAGATAGGATTCAATTAGGTTGCGACATTTGCAATGATGTAGATAAATTAAAAAGTTTAACAACTTATCAATGGCAAGTAAGAGCCTTTTGTAATGTTGACAAAACAAGATATTCCAACTTTACCGAATTACAAAGTTTTGAAACCATGATAAAATATAAGAATGTAGAAGTTAATACTACAAATAAGCAAACTCAAAGCGAAAATGAATTTTTTATATATCCAAACCCAATAAAAAACAATGCTCAAATAAATTACTCTGTAAGCCAACCAAACTCTAATGTTAGCATACTATTATGCAACATAAAAGGAGAACAATTATTTGTAGTTTATAATAGCACACAAAGCGAAGGAAAATACAGTTATAATTTCTCTTCTGAAAATTACAATATTGCAGAAGGAATATACATTATGCAAATTAATATTAACGGAAATAAAACAAACAAAAAAATTATAATAAATAAATAAATCAGTCTCTACCTATATATTATCTAAATATTTTTTCAAACGAAAACCTCTAAGATTCTGATGAGTCTGGAGGTTTTTTTTGCATTATATATGAACAAATTTTTATCATACTTAATATTAATATAACGATTGTTTAATAATCACTTAAGCGAAACTTAAGATGAATTAAATACTCAGTTTGCATTGTATCAATAGTTTTGGCATTGCTAATTTTATGATTATTATACAATGAAAACACAAAGACTAATTTTCCTTTTTTTCTTATTATTTATAGTAGTAACAGCAAAGAGCCAAAAATTTAAAATAGAGAGTATATTGGTTGATGCCTGTGTATCTGGCGGAGGTAGTACTGCTTGCTCTCAGGAAGGTGCAAACGAAATGGTACGATTCAGGATAGGTGCTGATACTGTTTTAATTTCAGAACTTTTTGTTACTTGGCCTAATAACTCATTTAGGGGATTTTGTTTAGACAAAGACAGTACTGATGACTTGACCAATCAATTAAATTCGACAATAACCACTACTTGTGGAATATTGATAAACCCTGTTAGTAAAACAAATAATAAACTTCCTCCTAATAGTAATGTTCTTGTTGTTACTTCTTCGGACATGTGTGTCGACGCAAATTCATTTTCAGAATTATCTGATACATTATACTTAATTTTTCAAAAAAAAGGAAACACTGCTGGTCATTTTGCCAATTATAACTCAACTTCAGGAATACGAACATTAAAAATCAAACACACTCCTTCTGGGTACATTAGTGAAGCTTCATATAATCGCTCTTTGCTCGTTAAACAAGATGGAACACATGGCGCGGAAGATGGTGCTAGAGTAGATTATAATAGCTCTGGAAACGCTTCATATCATAATGAAGGGTGTAAAGCTCCTGTCTCAACAATGGAAATAGATACGACAACTCTTACTAAAAAGCATTATTGCAATTACGATACAATTACCTTGAAATGCAATTATTCGGGAAAATATATTAAAACTTTTTGGAATGGAGCTAATGGCACATTTATAAATCAAGACTCTTTAATTGCTTTATATATTCCTTCTAAAGATGATTCAGGGAAAATTAATCTTTATGTAAATATAATAACTACTTGCAATGATACATTAAGAAGTAGTTTGTCAACAAATATTGTAAAAATAAAACAACCATTAGTTACTGCTATTGATACTGTATTATGTTTTAATGGAGATAAAACATTTCTAATAGGAGATGATATTTCAGAATATAACTATCAATGGATTAAAGATGGAAGCGTATTTTCAACTGGAACTTATAATACTGAGGTGACTGACTCTGGTTATTATAAGGTCGTTTATGATTATTATGCTTGTTATGACTCATCTGCAACAACCAAAATTATAATAAAACCTATTGAAAAAGTTCTTTTGAGCATTGTTGGCGATACTATAAAATGTTATGGGGACTCTATAAAACTTTCAATAAACCAGTCTTTTTACAGTAACGAGTGGTATTTTAATGGAAATATTGACAAAACTAACAATATGTTTAATTATGGAAGCCTATCTGGCGAGCATTTTGTTATTGTTCATAATGAATATGGGTGTACAGATACAAGCAATGCAGTTAATACTCAAATTCTTAGTTTACCATTAGAACCTACAGTATTATCCCCAATTGTTTATTGTCAAAATACGCAGGCAGATAGCCTCAATGCAATAGGAAAAAATTTAAAATGGTATGTAAATGATACAACTTCTGCATATTTAAACTATCCTCCTATACCTTCAACAACAATTATTGATACTTCGTTTTATTATGTTTCTCAAACAAATGGAATATGTGAAAGCAAACGTTCTAAAATAACTGTAATAATTATTTCAAAGCCTAATGCTATGATAACAAATATTGAGGATTCTATTATTTGCAATGGAGATTCTTCTTTACTTTCGGCTACGTTTGGGAAAAACATAAGTTACACATGGTTGTTTAATGACCAGCCAATATTCTTTCAAAATAACTTATATGCAAAAGAGACAGGATATTATAGCGTAATTATAGATTACAATGGCTGTGTAGACACGTCGGCAAAACAATTTATAAATATAAAGCCCATTTTAAATCCACCTGTAGCTAATAATTACATCGAAAAATGCCAATATTCAAATAACTTTTATCTAAACGCTTATGGGGATACTCTAATTTGGTATAACGATAATAATCACGAAACAACTCTTTCTACTCCTTTGGTTTTAACCAATGATACAGGTGTTTTTAATTATTATGTTGCAGAAAAGAATGGGAATTGTTATAGTGAAAAAAGCAGTATAATTGTTAAAATAAAACCTTTAATAAAAGCAACACCTTATTATAGTAGAACTGTTATGTGTCCAGAAGATTCTGTGTTTGCTCAATATGATAGGAAAAGAAATGAAAGCATTGCTTGGAAAATAAATAATATAACAATAAGCAACGATCAAACTATTTACATAAAACAAAAATCTACAATACAATTAATTATTAGCATGGATGGTTGTGTTGATACTTCTTCTTCTCAGTTAATTGATGTCTACACATTACAACCTTTTGATGCTGGAAGTGACAAAACAATTAATAAAGGAGAAAGTTATACAATAAGTATAAATCCAATAGGCTTATCTTCTTGCATGTTTGAACCTGAAAATTATTTTGATTACCCATATACTTTTTCTTCTGAATGCAGCCCAATCGAAACGACTAAAATATTTATAACTGTTGAGGATTATAATAATTGCAAAATGCAAGATAGCCTTACAATATTTGTTAAGGAGATTATTAAAGAAATAGACAATACAAAAGAGCTTATAGCCCCTAATGTAATTACCCCTAACGATGATGGTATTAATGATAGATTTGAAATTAAAAATATAGAATTTTTTGAAATTAAAAAGCTATTAGTGTTTAACCGCTATGGAAATGTAGTTTACAGTAATAACAACTATAATAATGAATGGGGTGGAGAAACTGAAAATAATGACCAACTTTCTGATGGAACATATTTTTTTCTACTTACTTATGACAAAGGAAAAGAGCTTAAAGGAACTGTAACAATATTAAGATGAAAAACATTATAATGAAATTAACAATCACTATCATAATAGCACTTTGCACTACTAACATCTTTGCTCAAGCAATTTATTGCAATAACGCAACTGTTTTTTATTATAATCTTTGGAATTATCCAGGCAATACTCCTGAACGATATAAAGAGTTTAAGAAAATATTTAATTATTATAAACCTGATATTATTCTTGTAAGTGAACTACAAAATGAAAATGGAGCTAAAAAAATACTTGATAATGCTATAAATACAAATTCCAGTACAAAATATAAAATAGCTCCTTTCATTGATGGACCTGATACTGATGAAGAAATATTTTATAATTCAGAAATGTTTTCTTTGTATAAAACTGATACAATTAAAACTGCACTACGAAATATAAATCATTATACTTTATTTTATAATTTTACAAGCAATTCAATACCATTTGATACAACATTCTTTCATGTTTTTTGTGCACACCTTAAGGCTGGTACAACCGAAGAAGAAGCAAGAAGTAATGAGATTTTAAAGTTTATTGAATATATTAAAAAGAAAAAGATTAACAAGAACATCATATTGGGAGGCGATTTTAATTTATATAGCAGTGATGAAAAAGCATATAAAAACATTACTACTAATGACTATATGCCTTTAATTGATCCTGTTGGAATAGGTGAATGGCATGAAAACTCTGCTTTCTCTTATTATCATACACAAAATACTCGAACACTCTTTGATGGAGTAAATCAAGGAGGTTTGGATGATCGTTTTGATATCATTTTTATGAGTCAGGATATTTACAGCAACCTGAACAACAACATTCAATACATCCAAAATTCATACACTGCTATAGCAAATGATGGGTTAAGATTAAATATGTCAATTTTAGAAAGCTCAATTATTCCTGACTCAATAGCAATAGCATTATACAATATGTCTGACCATTTACCTGTAAGTATTTCCCTCTGTTTAAAAAACTCAACAACTTCAATAAACAGTTATAAAAAGCAAAGAGATTATAACATAATTCAAAATGATAATGAAAAAACTTTTTTAATTAACAATTCAAACACTCACATTGATATCTGTTTATACGACCTGACTGGTAAATTTATTTCATTTGTAAAACCTAATGAAAAGTTTAACTATAGTTCAATAAAACAGGGTATTTATTTTGTCAAAATTATAGATAAAACAAATACTTACAGTCAAAAGATTATAATCAATTAAATTAAAATTAACACAGTGTTATTTATGAATAAGCATATTGTTTTAATATTTATTTTATTTACTCATTTTTTTAGTTATTCGCAAAATAGAATAATAACTATTGCTTCATATAATGTAGAAAATATTTTTGACACTATTAATCAACCTAATAATGATGACGAATTTACTCCTGATGGCAAAAATAAATGGACTCAAAAAAGATACAATAAAAAGATAAACGATATTGCTTATGTAATATCTGAAATTGGAAAGGAGTTAAGCAATAAAGCTCCAGATATTATAGGACTTTGTGAAGTCGAAAATAGAACTGTTGTCAAAGATATTATTGCGACAGAAACTTTAAAAAAATATAATTATCAAATTCTACATTTTGACTCTCCCGATAAAAGAGGTGTTGATGTTGCAATGATTTATAATCCTTTGATTTTTAAACTAATTAATTGCATACCAATAACATTAACAATCCCAGAAAAAAAAGATTTTTACACAAGAGATATGCTGCTTGCTACAGGAAATATCGAAAGTCAAACATTCCATTTCATTATTTGCCATTGGCCTTCTCGTAGGGGAGGAGAGAAAAAATCAAAAACATTACGTATTGCAGCAGCTCAATTATGCAAGAAAACTGTTGACTCTCTAATAACAATAAATCCAAATGCAAATATTGTTATAATGGGAGATTTTAATGATAATCCTGACAACGAAAGCATTTATAAATTCTTAAACGCTAAAAAAGATTCAATAAAATTAAAGCCTAATGAACTATATAATACTTCTTTTGGAATTTACGAACAAGGGGTTGGTTCGTTAGCATATCAGGACACTTGGAGCTTGTTTGACCAAATTATTATTAATCAAAACCTGATTAATAACGATAGTGGATATAAGTACCTTAAAACCAAAATATTCAACCAGTCATTCCTTCAACAAAAAGAAGGTCGCTTTAAAGGATACCCATGGCGAACATATATTGGTAGAAACTATTCTGGAGGATATAGTGACCACTTTCCTGCATACATGTTTCTTGCAAAATAAGAAATAGGCTCCATTTTTATAATATTTACTCAACGTTAATACATATCAGCTTTTTTATCTCTTAAAGTTTTTCACAATTATATAACCTAGTTTTAACTTTTACTTTATTACAAAAGAGTTTGTTTGCAGTTCAAACACATAATATTTTGTAATGCAAAAATTTTTATTACTTTCCCTTTGGTTGATTATTTTTAATGCTAATGCACAAACTAACAAAAATATAATTGTAAAAATATTATCTGAGGTAGATAATAAGCCTGTAGTAAATGCAAAGATTACTATTAATACTAAAGTTTTGTATAGTGATTATAATGGGCTTGCTTTTACTGAAATGAATACTTCCGAGCGAAATTATATACTGGTTGAGGCGAAAGATTATGACTTATATACTAGTGTGGCTCAAATACAAAATGATACCTTAATTGTAAAACTTAATAATGGAAATTTAAATAACGAAATGTATTTGCCTGATATTAATAAGGTTGATGTAAATGATGAAGTAGACGGTAGCAAGCAGAATTCGGCTACAATACTTAATGCCAATGGTAATTTGTTTCAAAATATAACTTCATATGGTTTGGGGCAGGGAGGTTTTAGGCAAAGAGGCTATGGCAATGACGGAGAGGTTTTATTAATAAATGGAATGACAGTAAATAATATTGATGATAATGGTTCTAACTATTATATTTTATCTGGACTTAATGATGTTGTAAAAGATCGCTCTTCTTCTCAGGGGCTAAGTTATACAGCCTCATCTTTTGGAAATATCGGAGGAACTGATGATATCAATTTAAAGGCTTCTTCAATAAGAAAACAAAGAAAAATTAGCTATGCAAAAAGTAATCGCACTTATTCCGATAAAGTGTCTGCAACATATTCAAGTGGACTGACTTTAAATAATTGGGCTTATGTAGTTAGTGGTTCTGTTCGACTTGGAAGTGAAGGGTATGTAAAGGGAACTTTTAATAATGGGATGTCTGGTTTTTTTGGCGTAGAAAAAAGACTAAAAAAACATTCTTTTGGAATTAATATTTTTAATGTATATACTAAAACGGCATTGCGAGCTCCTTCAGTAGAGGAAACTTATGTAATGCTTGATGACAAATACTATAACTCTAATTGGGGTTATCAAAATGGAGAAATAAGAAATGCTAAAATTAGAGAAAACATTAATCCTACATGCATTATTAATCATTCTTTTGATATAAATAAAACAACAAAATTAAGTTCCTCTTTTGGATATCTTTCATCTATACAAAGAAAGACTGCCCTTAATTGGTATAATGCTCCAGATCCTCGTCCTGATTATTACAGGTATTTACCAAGCTATCAAACAGACAATAGTATAAAAGCAGATGTAGAAAGCAATTGGATAAACGAAGTTAATAATCATCAAATAAATTGGGATAAACTTTATCAAGTAAATTATCTTTCAAACACAGAAGGTAAAGAAGCAAAGTATATAATAGAAAACAAAAGAGTTGAAAACAAAAACATTTCTTTTAACTCAACTCTTAACACTGAAATAAAACCAAACATTACAATTGATGCTAATTTCTCATATAACTACTTTGTTAGCCATTGTTTTAAAACTATTGAAGATTTATTGGGAGCAAATTATTGGCTTGATGTTGACCAATATGCAGAACAAGACTTCGCGGGAGATAGTATTCGCAAAATAAACAACATTAACAGTAGTGATTATAAAGCAAAGGAAGGTGAAGTTTTTGGGTATGATTATGAAAACCACATCCGTAAATATAATGCTTGGACCCAAGCAAAAATACAACTGAACAAAGCTCAACTGTTTATTGCATCCCAGTTAGCATATACAAAATTATGGAGAAACGGATTAATGAAAAATGGACGATATCCTGATAATTCATATGGACAATCAGATATAATGACTTTTTTATCTCCTTCTGTTAAAGGTGGTCTATTATATAAAATAAACCGAAAACATTACATTGAAGCAAATGCAGGATTTTTTAATAAAGCTCCCAGCATTGACAATGCTTTGCTAACACCAAAAATTAGAAATAAATTTATTGAAGACCTTAATAACCAGAAAATAATTTCAGAAGAATTTACATACAATTTTAAAACAGAACAATTAAACACTTCTTTAACATTTTTTAATACATCATTTAAAGACCTTACGGATGTTCGAACTTTTTATCATGATGATTACAAAACTTATGTGAATATGACTTTATCTGGAATTGATAAAACGCATAGAGGAATAGAGTTTGCTTCAAAAATAAAAATTAATTACAATATAAATTTGACTTTTGCAACTGCAATAGGCCAGTATTTTTTCAATTCACGCCCAAATGCAGTAATATCACTTGAAAATGGAGCTATGCCTGATACATCCCACTTAATATACATTAAAAACTATAATATAGCAAATACTCCTATGCAATCTGCTATAATAGGAATAAATTACAAACACTCTAAAAATTATTATCTGTCGGCTAATTTATCTTATTTCGGAGAAAAATACGTCGACATATATCCAGAAAGAAGAACAGAAGGTGCAATAACTAATATTGGAGAATATAACTCTATTACAGAGAAAATACTAAATCAGGAAAAAATAGAAAAATATTATATATGTGATGCGTCTATTGGAAAAACTTTTATATTTAAAAATATATTTACATCTATTAATTTCAGTGTTAGTAATATATTTGACAATCAGAATATTATTGCTTTTGCTTTCGAACAGTCTCGCTTTGATTTTGATAACCAAAATGCGGATAAATTCCCTGCTAAATATATGTATTCTTATGGGAGAACTTTTTTCTTTAATATTTCATTCAGCTTCTAAACAATTAAATTAAAATGAAAACAAAAAATATTATACTTATTATTATCGCTACATTAGTAATTAATGCTTGTGAAAAAAAAGAGTTTGACAAACCCCCAATAAATGTCCCTGTTGTAGAGTTTAACGCAAATACATCTATTAAACAGCTTAAAGATAAATACAATGGGACTTGTGATACTATTACTGATGATATAATAATTCAAGGTGTTGTTATTGCAAATGACGAATCTGGAAACTTCTATAAAACATTGATTATTCAAGATAATACAGCTGGTATAGAGCTAAAAATTGACAAATCGTATTTATACACAGAATATAAAGTTGGACAAAGGATTTATATAAAATGCAAAAATTTATTCTTGGGAGACTATAATGGAACTATACAATTAGGGTATATATACAATAATTCCATTGGGCGAATTCCCGACGTATTAGTAAATGAACATATATTTAGAGATAGCCTGCCTGGAACACCTCCAAAGCCTGTCAAGGTAGATATAACTGATTTAGATGACTTTTTAATTAGCCAATTAATTCAGGTGGAAAATGTTTCATTTGATACCCCAAATGTCCTTTTTGCCGAACAAACAAGTAGTGCTACTAATCGCAATATAAGAAATGAAGGAGGCTATACTTTAATTGTTCGCACAAGTCAATATGCAGATTTTGCTCAATCATTAATTCCTTCTGGCAATAAAACTATTACTGGTGTACTTAGTAAATACAACAAAGACTTCCAATTATACCTGAGAAATATTAGTGATATTGCTGATTAAAATTTTATTAATTTATGCAAATAATTCCTAATTGTCAAAATGCTATAAATCAACTAATTATGCAATTTAAGCAAACTTGCTGATTTTCATTGCATTACATTCTATTACTTCGCCTTTACTTCGCCTTTACTTCACCCTAAAGTCACCTTAAAGTTACCATAACCCCATTTTTTAGTAAAATGCTATAAATAAACATGATATATAAATGTAGCAAAATATAACGTAGAGACAGGGCATGCCCTGTCTCAAACGCATGTCCTGTCTAAAACATACAATTTTTTTCACAATTTCAGCTTTTTGCGTAACCCTATTTTATGACAAAATACCTTTGTAGTACCTTTCATGTACTGTTATAGTACCTTTCATGTACCTTTCATGTACAGTAATAGAATTTTCGTGCTGAAAATCAATAATTTACACAATTACATGAAAATCAATCTTTTATAATCCTTTAAAGTATGTTTATTATACTTTAACAGTATTCTTGGTGCACTACAAACCCACTTTGTTTTATAACATATTAAAAATCAATTAAATATTTAATATCACTAAATTTCTTGCTAAAAAATATTAAAAAATATTTGCATTTTAAAAAATTCTATTATACATTTGTAGTGATTTTATTAGAAATTTAACTATTTAAATTATGAAAAAATTAATAATATCCCTATTAATTGTGGGTTTTCTTATCTCCACTAATCTTTTTTCTTCAAATAATTTCCAAAAACCACAAAAAAACAAAACGCAAAAAACTGAAAAACAACAAGATAAAACAATAAAAAAAGATACAACAACAACTAAAAGCACCACCAATCAACAACAACAACCCTCCCCTAAAATAAAGAAAATAACACCGAAAAAAAAGTAACAATTAATAATGGATAATTGAAAATTATATAATGTGTTTAACGGCAAATATAGTTTCACCCTTCCAGGGTTTTGATTGCTGGTTGGGTATTTCTGCCGTCGGTTGCACCGACGGTTACTATTGTAACGCACCTTCGGTGCTTTATTCTGGTAACATAATATGTTTAAAATCCCGTAGGGATGATATTATTGTAGAATTTTGCAATGCAAAACCATACACATTAAAATCCCGTAGGGATGACACAACAATCGAGTAGGAGGCGAGGGATTAATTCCCTCCCCGACCTCTCACACCACCGTACGTGCCGTTCGGCATACGGCGGTTCGTTAAACATGCTGTTTCCGATAATGTTCTAATAATGAAAATAAACCAT
>Ga0209417_1005584_pt1 | contig 13719 bp, 10 predicted proteins | sample RifGroF2_FD_184002 | JGI IMG/M metagenome (GOLD analysis project Ga0209417, IMG submission 184002) | Groundwater microbial communities from Rifle, Colorado, USA - Groundwater F2 (SPAdes) (version 2) | ecosystem: Environmental > Aquatic > Deep subsurface > Groundwater | place: Rifle, Colorado... | reverse complement strand
CAATGGAATCTGTTGAAGCGATAGAGTATGTCGAACCACCTGTGGTGAGCGAAGTCGAACCATTTGATGTCAATGAAACATTGGATTGGCTTGATGATTTATGGATTTCCGGCGAACTTACAGGCTCAATGACCGAGGCTGAATTTGAGGCATTCAGAAATTCCATCGAAAATTATGAAGAATAGAATTTTTTCAGGTTTGAACTTTAAAGGCCGGTTTCCACACCGGCCTTTTTTTGTGTCTAAAAAAACAATCCCGTCAATCTTGTTATCCCGTCTAAAAAAATAAAATTTCATCGGCTACGCCGATTCCACAACTATTCACTATTCATTATTCACTTTTCACTCCTGTGCTGATAACCGATAACTGAATTTCTGATAACTATTTTTAAATTATAGGTTTCATCGCACAACAATCAAGAGAAAACCTCTCGACTAAATTCTTCGTATTCTTCGTGAGCTTCGTGGTGAAACATAAAAATATTATCGCCGCCTGTTCCGAGCAAGGTCGAGGGGACAGGCGATTCCACAATTTTTCACTTTTCACTGTTTCCCATTCTAATCGCCAATCTTCATTTTTCAATCTTCAATCTTCAATTTTCAATTCACTCCCCTACACCCTACCCCCTATACCCTCTTTTCAAAACTTGCTAAAAAACACTCAAAACCGATAAAAACTCGGCGATTTTTGACAAAAATCGTTCAAAAGTGAACGAAAACTCATCAAAATTTGAAGAAATTTTACAAAATTTGCAATTTACTTGCGCATTTTTTTCGATTTTCGGCCAAACGCGCAAGCGATTTTCGATTAAAAGAAGGATAAATCTTTACCACTTTTCGCTGACCGCTGACATCTGAAATCTGATTTCTGAAATCTGACATCTGTTTTTATCTTTCAATTTAAAACACAGGCCGTTATACTGCCGGAACTTTTTAATTACCTAAAAAAACAATTTTTTTCAGAAAGGAAATTTAGTATGAAATTGCTCATAAGTGTTTTGGCCGTAATGGTTATCGGCACATTGTCGCAGGCTTTCGCCGCTGACGCGAACACCGCCGCACCGGCTCCGGAAACAAAAGTCGCGCCCGCCAAACCCGTCGCACCGGCGGAAATTGTTATCGAAACAAACGAACCAGCCGTTGACCCCAACGCTGTTGTCCTTGCTATCGGCGACACAAAAGTTACCGAAGGTCAACTTGCCAAAATTCTCGCTCCGCGTATGAAACAAATGGCCGGCAGAGTTCCCGCAAATATGATGGGCCAGTACAAACAGCAGATGCGCAAACAGGCTATGGAACAAACTATTATCGAAACAATGCTCAACGAAAAAGAAAAAGCGGCGAACATCACCGTCAGCCAGGCGGAACTGGACGAGCAAATCAACAAACAGATTGCCCAGCAGAATCTTACGTTAGATGACTTTAAATCGCTTCTAAAGGGCTATGGCGTTGATTTTAGCGAATATCAGGAAAATATGAAAAAACGCGCGATGTTTGAAAAGCTGATGGAATCGCAGTTCGTCGGCAAAATAAAAGAGCCGAACGACGCGGACGTTAAGGCTTACTATGAGCAAAACGCTCAACAGTTCACAACGCCGGAAAGCATTCACGCAAAGCACATTCTCGTCAGACCCGCTGACGGCAACGACCCGAACAAAGCAAAGCTCGAAGCAAAGGCAAAGGCGCAGGAACTTTTGGCAAAGGTAAAGGCCGGCGCAGAATTTGAAACAGTAGCGAAGGAAAATTCCGCTTGTCCGTCAGCCAAAGAAGGCGGCGACCTCGGCGTTCAGCCGAAGGGGACTTTCGTTCCTGAATTTGAAAAGGCCGCTAATGCCTTAAAGCCGGGCGAGATGAGCGATGTTGTTGAAACGCAGTTCGGCTATCATATTATAAAGCTTGTTGAGCGTTTAGACGCGAACACGACAAGCCTTGAAAACGCCAAAGGGAAAATCGCAGCCGAGCTGGGCGACAAGCAAAAAGAACAAATTGTTATGGATTACATCCAGAATCTCAAATCAGAGGCTAAGGTTAATTTCACCAATGAGGCTGACAAATTTGACTTGAATCCTCCCAAGCCCCCGGTTGCCGCTCCTCCGGTGCGCAAGGCAGAGCCAAAGGCTGAAGTGAAAGCTGATGCGAATGCCCCAAAAGAGATTAAGGCTGACGCAAATGCTCCAAAAACCACGAGCGAAGCTGTGAAAACACCTGCTGAAGAAAAAGCTGACAAGAAAGCTGCTAAGGCCAAAAAGAAGGCTGATAAAAAGAAATAATACCGATTGGTATTACTTGTCAAAATCTAAACCTTCGGCGCAAGGATGCTCCGGAGGTTTTTTTTGCGCTCGAGTCAAGCCGTATTAAAGACAAAAAAACATTTATTTCCCAATGGTTATTTGGGAAATTTATAAAACTTGTATAAATATGGGGGTTAGGGCGACAGCAGGGTACTATAATTGTTATACTTTAACGGTTTTAACAGGTATAAAACTGTATAGCTGTTATCTTTTGTGTGTCATAAACCAAGTGTCTTGTGCATAATTTTCTTGCTATAATAGACTTATGGACGTATATTGATGTTGGATGGTGAAATGAAAAATGTAAAGAGCGTTAATTGTTTCGGGAGTCTATAATGGCTAAAGACATTCCGATAGAGCAGTTGCGGGGCCGAACATTGGGTAGAATCCTTGTTAAGATGGGGCTCTTAACGAGGGAAAAGGTGCACCAGTGTCTTGAGGTTCAGGCGAAGAAAGGCGGCGGCATTCTTCTCGGTCAGGTGATGATTGAGCTTGGAATGATAAATGACAAGCAGCTTCAAAAGGCACTGGCCGCTCAAAGAGGAATTGAATTTGTTGACTTAGCGGGGATAGAAATTCCACATTCCATTATTGAGCAGATTCCTGCGCAGATGGCGACGGCTTATCGTGTTATTCCTCTGGAGTTCGATGCGAAAGCCAAGAATATGCTTGTCGCTATCGACAGTCCCGACAATTTTAAGGCGACAGACGACCTTAGCACATTGATGGGGTTTAAGGTTCGGGCGAAAGTTACCTCGCCCGGTGATATGGACGAGGTTTTGAAGAAATACTACTCCAAGGACGAGGAGAGTATTAACGACCTTATCGGGTCGCTGGAGACGGATGATTTTCTGGCTGAATTTCAGGGCAGAGACCAGAGTATTGACCTTGACGAGCTGAAAGAGCTGGCCGAGTCCAATCCGGTCAAGAAACTGCTGAATCTTGTGCTTTTGCAGGCTATCAGGGACAAGGCATCGGATATTCACTTTGAGCCTTTCGAGACTGAATACAAGATGCGGTATCGTATTGACGGCGTGCTTTATGAAATGGTTCCGCCGCCAAAGCATATTGCCGTGGCGTTAAGTTCTCGAATAAAGGTTATGGCGAATCTGGATATTGCCGAGCGAAGGCTTCCGCAGGACGGCAGAATTCCGCTTACGGTTCAGGGCAATCCGGTTGATTTGCGTGTAAGCATTTTGCCGACGATGTTCGGCGAAAGCGTCGTGCTTCGTGTTCTTGACAGGAGTCAGGTTGACCTGAAACTTGAAAAGCTCGGGCTTGATGAACAAGACCTTGCGATGACTCGCATATTGATACAGAGGCCGAACGGCATTGTGGTTGTAACAGGCCCTACAGGCAGCGGCAAAACGACAACGCTTTATTCCGCGCTGAAAGAATTGAATACAATCGACAGCAAGCTGATTACGACAGAAGACCCGGTCGAATATGATATTGACGGAATTATACAGGTGCAGATGAAGCCCGATATCGGGCTTACGTTTGCAAGGTGTCTGCGTTCAATTTTGCGTCAGGACCCCGATGTGCTGTTAGTCGGAGAAGTTCGCGACCTTGAGACTGCCGAAATCGCGTCGCAGGCATCGCTCACAGGCCACCTTGTATTTACAACTCTTCACACAAACGATGCGCCAAGCGCGATAGCCCGTCTTTTGGATTTGGGATTGGAGCCGTTTTTGATTACGGCGACTTTGGAGGGCATTATCGCACAAAGGCTCGTCAGAAAAATCTGCGCCAACTGCAAAGAGGCTTATGAGCCGACCGAAGAGCAGCTTCTTGAACTTGATTTGACTTATGACCGGGTTCGCGACAAGAAATTTTATTACGGCAGAGGCTGCGACCAGTGCAACAGCACCGGCTATAAAGGCCGAATGGGTATTTTTGAAATTATGACGTTCACGGACGAGATGCGCGAGCTTGTGATGAATCACGCATCGACGAACATACTTCGCAACGCGGCGAAAAAGAACGGTATGCGGACACTTCGCGATAAAGGTTTAACGGCTATATTCAACGGCCTTACGACGATTGAAGAAGTCGTGAAAGAAACAATATCGGAAGAAGGGTAGAAAAAGTTAAAAACTAAAAGTGAAAAGTGAAAAGTGAAAAATTGTGGAATCGGCTGTCGCCGATGAAATTTAAAAGATAGATTGCTTCGCTACGCTCGCAATGACAAAAAACCGCGTGGGCTAAGAGCCCACCCTACAAAACTGATAACTGATAACTATTTTTCAATGGTGATTTATGCCGGTATTTCAATATGAAGCTCTTGATTCCAACGGTCAGGAAGTAAAAGGCCAGGTTGACGCTCTTAGCGGCGAAGAGGCCTTGAGCAAAATCCGCAATATGGGTTACTTTCCGACCAAGCCTCCCAAGCCCAAGGGCGGGGCAAGAGAAAAAAAAACAGGGTCGAGCAAGCCGAAGTCTCGCCGCGGCGCCGGCGGAAGCGTAAAAGTCAAACAGCTTACGCAGTTTGCGCGTCAGCTTTCGACACTTCAGGACGCAGGTCTGCCGATTTTGCGTTCTCTGCGAATTCTCGAAGAGCAGCAGAAGCCCGGCACGTTTAAACGCGTAATCGGTTATGTCGCCGACGATATTGAAGGCGGAGCGACGCTGTCGGAGGCTCTTGGCAAATTTCCAAAGGCGTTCAACAGATTGTTCGTGAATATGGTGGCGGCGGGCGAAGTCGGCGGCGTGCTGGATGTTATTTTGGCCAGGCTTGCCGATTTTATGGAAAAGGCTCAAAAGCTGAAAGCTAAAATCAAAGGCGCGATGGTTTATCCTATCGTCGTGATGGGCGCGGCGTTCGGCATCGTGATGGGTTTGATGCTCGGCGTTATTCCCAAGTTCAGCGAAGTGCTGAAGGAAATGACAGGCGGCGAGTTGCCCGGCCTTACAAGAGGCCTGATGGCGACGAGCGACTGGATTGCGTTCAAATACGGCTGGGCGGTGCTGATTGCAATACCGTTTATCTGGATTATGGCTCTGCGGCTTATAAGGCAGTTTCCCACAGGCAGATTGGTTATGGATTTGATATATCTCAAAATGCCGGTCATCGGGCAGCTTGTTTATAAGACCGGTGTCGCTCGCTGGACAAGAACGCTTGGAACGCTTATCAGCGCAGGCGTGCCGATTCTTGAGGCGATTAACATTACAGCCGAAACGTCCGGCAGCGAAGTTTATTCGAATATGCTTCGCAAAGTTCACAACGCAATCAGACAGGGCGATACCTTTGCCAATCCGCTTCGTCAGACGAAAACGGTTGACGGCCTTGTGGTTAATATGATTGATGTCGGCGAAGAAACCGGCGATATGGATAAAATGCTTATCAAAATCGCAAATAACTTCGATGAAGAAATCGACGTGCTGGTCGGCTCGCTGATGAGTCTGCTTGAGCCGATTATGATTCTTGTTCTCGGCGCTATCGTCGGCGTTATCGTGCTTGCGATATTCCTGCCGATGGTAAAAATCATCACATCTTTGATGTGATGAAAACAGAATATAGAATTTAGAATACAGAAGACAGAATAGAATTTCTAATATCTAAACTCTAAATTCTAAACAAATTTAAAATACGAAGTACTAATGTACAAAACAACGTAAGCGTAGGTTTAGATAATTTGAATTTTGGTAATTTGGATTTGTTTAGGATTTAGAAATTAGGATTTAGGATTTATTCAGAACTGTGGCGTTAATAAATTCGTTAGACTGATAACGGATAACTGATAACTGAATTACTGTATTTGGAATTATGAAAGGTTATAAAATGGAAACGAAAAGAGAAAAATTTGGTTTTACACTTGTTGAGCTTCTGACGGTGATGAGCGTTATCGCGATCCTGATTGGGATATTGGTGCCGGCTCTTAACCTCGTCAGAAAAATGGCCAAAGACACAAGCCAAAAGGCGCAATTTCACAGCATCAGCGTTTCGCTGGATATATTCAATGGCGAAAACGACGGCTATCCAGATTCTTATGTCAGGCCGATAGGCGCATCTACGGGGCTGTCCGGCACCGCTCCACTTACTATTGGCGCTCAGCATTTAGCAGAGGCTTTGGTTGGCAGAGATATGCTCGGTCTTGACCCGATGACAACATGGAATGCCGAATGGGATAAAGCCACTACGATTAATACTCCTTATGCGTCAGAAAACCTTCCTTTGGGTTCTTCTCCTGCAGAGACAACCAAGAGTCTTACTCGCAGAAAAGGCCCATATCTTAATCCTGAAAAGGTAGAAGCGTATAATGTTGGGGATTTGTACACCACCACAGGGAATGTTTACGATGGTCTTGAAAGTAGTAATAATGCACCCGCTCCGGTTATGACGGATATATACCGTGTTAAAGATGTTACATTGACCACTGGCAAAACCGTCAAAGCGGGTAGTCCGATTCTTTATTACAAGGCAAATACCTCGTTAACCGGAAGAAATATCTTTCCGGACACGACAGGTACCGCGTATTCTATAATTCCTACTGAAGCGGTGGGAAGCATTTTCAATAGTATTGATAATGAAGCTCTCATAGCCCTGTTCACAATCAAAGATACAAACGTTCACCATAAATATGAAGCTAACCACACGGACATAGGCGGCACGGGCGAAGAAGGTAGATATTACTTCTATAAAATGATTACCAATCCGAAGATTACCAGCCAGCCGAGGCCATATAACACAAGTACATATCTGCTGATTTCAGCGGGCTATGACGGCATATACGGCACCACCGACGATATTACGAATTTTGGCGAATAAAAAAAGATATCAGACTTCAGAGGTCAGATGTCAGAAGTTTAGACGGTTTTTTTACTGAAGTCTGATGTCTGACATCTGGTATCTAAAATATTTGAATGGCAGAAATTAAAAAGGGGTAAAGTAAATTTCGTTAAAAGGTGAGTGCAAAGGGAGGAAGGGTAAATATATGAGAATAGTTTTGCTTATAATTTGTTTTGCGGTTTTCGCGGTCGGCGGCGCATCGGCGGCCAGTCTTATAACGAACGGCAGCTTTGAAGACGATGGGCAGGAAATCAGCGATATTACAAGTATGGTGCCTGTCGGCTGGAACGTGAATATTCCGACCGGATTCGGCGGTGATATTCGGCACTATAATACTTATTATGGCTGGAGCAGTGATGGAGATTATTCTCTAAGGCTTGTTACGAGCAGACACTTTTCGTTTAGCGGCGGTGAGTATGCTCTGGTTTCTCAAGCGGCAGATTTTACCGATGCTAATGAGATTATTTTTGATTTGAATTTACTGAGCTACAAATATAGTTATGGTTCGTGGGATGGCAGTAAGGTTACCGCTTTTGTCAAAATTGATTCTGATACTGTCTGGCGGTCCGGCATGTCGGATAATGGGGTTTATGAAGTTAATATCCCTGTCGATTCTTATAGCGGTATCCATACATTGAGTTTGGGTATAAAGGTGAATACTGCAATGCCGTCCAGTAGTTCATCATATATTGCGTTTTTTGATTTTGTAAAGTTCGACGCATTCTGCGGCGGATTCGGGCATTTCGATTCAGATTTCAACAGGGATTGCTATGTCGATTTTTACGATGTCGATATTTTGGCGCAGAACTGGTTAAGAAGCGATTTGGTCCCGGCTGATGATTTGATTGATGTTTGGCGAGATGGGAAAATCAATTTGTCTGATTTTGCCGAGCTGGCGAATCAATGGCTGCTTTGCACAGACTGGCAGGATGCCAATTGCGTGGAAGTTCCGCTCGACCTCGATGCGGATATCAATCTTGACGGCATAGTAAATATGCTTGATTACGGTATCCTCGTTGCCAACTGGGGTGTGCCGACAAATCTGAAAGCGGACATAAATGGGTCTGGTACAGTTGATTACAGCGACCTGGCGATTATGACCGCTCAATGGCTCGAAAAGAGCTGGTTGTATAAGTATTAAAAAAAGTAAATATAGCCACGAAGGCACTAAGACACGAAGTTTTTAAGTTATATATTTTCTTTGTGCTTTTGTGCCTTAGTGGCAAAAACAAAAAGGGCAAAAAAATGAAGACCGAAACATTTAAGACAGCCTCTAAAAATGTCATTGCGAGAAGTCCCTTTGGGACGACGAAGCAATCTCAATTACCGCGTGGGCTAAGAGCCCACCCTACAAGGCGAGATTGCCGCGATGCGCTGGCAATGACAAGCGGTTTTAAAAATGGATTTACTCTGGCTGAACTTTTAACAGCGATAGCCATAATAGCAATTCTAATCGGCATTCTTATGCCTGCTCTGAATATGGCGAGGAAGTTTGCCAATGATACCAAACAAAAAGCTATGCTCTCAACCATCGAAACCGGCATTCTTATGTATAAAAACGATTTCGGCGAATATCCGCAGTCATACGGATATGATGCTTCAGGAACTCCACCGAAGGATTATACTTATTGCGGTGCGCAAACGCTCACAGAAGCTATGTTGGGGCAGGATTTGCTTGGCTTTCATACCAAGTCTATATTCAGAGCCGATGGAAAAGATGCTTCCACTCCAGCCAACGAGCTTTATAACCTTTCAGGGTTGTCCGATGATAAAGTTAGAGAGAATCTGGCAAAAAGAAAAGGGCCGTATTTGAGTAGAGAAAATATCGGTGTTTTTAAGGCTCAAGATGTTTTTGATCCTTTCGGGACAACTCTTAAGCAAGACAAATATCTAATTTGTGATGTTTATACAGCTTTGAACAAGACTATTACTCTTCCTAATGGCAGTCAGAGTACAAAGAAATTCAAGATAGGCACTCCCATTCTTTATTTTCGGGCTAATACGGCTATGCTGGAGATAAAAGTTGCAGATACTCTCGGCAGCATTTACGATTTTTCGGATAATACAGAACTTGTAGCGCTGGGCAGCGTAGCCAATCATAAGTTACATGAAGGTTTTGTGGAAAAAAATACTTATCAGCCTGACAAATTTTATGATTATATCACCGATGAGACTGCTACGACAACCGGGTCGAATCCAAGAAAAAGGCCGTTTAGGCCGGATTCGTTTTTGCTGATTTCAGCGGGGGCGGACGGCCTGTACGGCACGACTGACGATATTTGTAATTTTACGCCGAACATACAATAAAAGTGAATAACTAATAGTGAATAGTGAAAAGTGTTGGAATCGGCCTTTGGCCGATGGATATTTTAAGCAGTGTAAATCCGTGTTAATCCGTGTCTGATAAATAAAAAATGAAAAATAAAAAACGACAATTTGGTTTTACGCTTGCTGAAATGCTGGTCGCGCTTGTGATAATAGTGATAATGGCGGCAGCGGCGTATGTCCTTATCAAGCCCGCCGAAGACAAGGGCAAAATAGAATTGACAAAGACAACTGTCGAACTGCTCTGCGGAGCGATTGAGCAGTATCATAATTTTTATAATGAATTTCCAGACCCGAATGGTGATGATAATAATACTTCTTATTTTGGCAATTTAACTCTAACCGAAATCGAAGGGCTGTCCTATCGGCTTTCTCTCTGTCCGGATTCTGTGGCGATTTTAAACCAGATAGATTCTAAAATGGTTAGAAATAAATTACCCAAAAATGATTATGTTGAATACGTCGATGCGTGGGGTATGGAATTTAGGTATGAATATGACAAGGACGAAGAATGGAATTTCCCACGGATTACTTCTGCCGGGCCGGACAAGGCATTTGGGACGGATGATGATATTGGCAGTAGAAAGTGAAAAAAGAATACAGAATGGAATTTCTAATATCTAAACCCTAAATTCTAAACAAATTTTAAATACGAAGCGCTAATGTACAAAACAACGTAAGCATAAGTTTTGGTAATTTTAATTTTAGTAATTTGGATTTGTTTAGGATTTAGAAATTAGGATTTAGTATTTTTTAAAATCAGTGTAATCTGCGTAATCTGCGATAAAAATAATGACATTTAAGAAACGAAAATCTGGTTTGACTGTTGTCGAGCTGCTGGTGGTTATCGGCATAATCGCTGTGGTTGTGGCGATTTCGCTGCCCGCGTTCAACGCTATGCAGAAGTCGTTCGATTCGACCGGCGCAGAGGGTATGATTTCCGCGGCTCTGTCAACCGCCCGAACCCTCGCAATCAGCAGACAGCAATACGTCGGCGTGAGATTTCAAACCTCTTATGACCCTGCCGATGTGCTTGATGAAGAACAATATATGATTTTTGTTATCTACGATGCTGACAAAACCGATTGGGTATGCGGCTTTAGGGCAATAGAAGGTTATAAACCGATGAAACTGCCTTCAAACATCGGCGTGATTGATAAACTTTTAAGGAGTACACGAGAAGAGAAAACTTGTAATGATAATAGCCCGTACACTGAAAAAGATTTAGCCAGTTTTGATAATGTCTATAATGCTGATATTGTCGATACAACGACATTTTCAATTGTATTTTCACCGGCGGGAAAACTTGTAATCCACGAAGTAAGATGCAGAAATAAGGATAAGGCGCTTAATGACAGCAGTACAGATACTGTTTTTAATACCAAAAACAATATTGTAGCTGACCCACCGACAGGAATGTTTGTCGAAGACTACAAGACCGATGGAGATGGCCTTGGCGTTGAGAGAAGCAGGAAACAATTTTATATTTATGACCGTGAAAAATTAAGAAAAATAACCGATAACTCGGACAGATGGGATTATATATACTATTTGCCTGCTCTGTATATAAATCCCTACACCGGCGGAATTATTGAAAAATAGTGAATAACTAAAAGTGAATAGTGAAAAGTTGTGGAATCGGCCTTTGGCCGATGGAGTTTTAAAATAAATCTCTGTGTTCTCTGTGAACTCTGTGGCTAAAATGAAAAATAAAAAACAACAAACTGGTTTTTCGCTTGTGGAAGTGCTGATGGCTGTCGGGATTTTGGCGGTTGGGCTGCTGCTTGTCGCGACGATGTTTCCCGCGGCGATATATATGACCACCGTCGCCAGCGAAAGGACTATGGCTGCCATCGTCGCTGATGAGGCGTTCGCCAAAATTCAGATTTATGATATGAACGGCATTACAAGTACTCTTAACGACCCCTGCAACTGCTACGATTGGGGCGATGGAATGAAAAATGAAATCGCCGAGAGCGAATTTGAATATCCGCCGGTTGACCCTTGCGGCGGCAGCAGCCAGTATTACTGGTCGGCTCTTTACCGGAAAACGCCTGGCAATACTGACGATAGAGAATATCAGATTACGGTTTTTGTTGCTCGCAAAATGAATCCGAGCCTTACTTATGCAGGCGGCAGTATCGCTGCTCCTTCCAGCGGTAATCTTTGGCCTGTGCCGATTGAGGTGGAAATAAATAGTTATAATGATAATACGCTTATAATTAAAAATACAAATGATGCGAAATTGGTCAACCCGCCTGTAACAATAGTTGATAATGAAACTGGCAAACTTTATACCGTTGTCAAGCGCGGCGACGGTAGCGATGAGACTATTACACTTGATAGAAATTGGGAAAATACTAGCGTTTCTACGATTTGGCTTATTCCTCCGTCCGAATCCGGCGGGAAAAACGCTGGCGTGGAAGTGTATCAAAGAATAATAAAATTTTAAATAAGAATACAGAATTCAGAATACAGTAGACAGAATAAAATGGATTCCCGCTTTCGCGGGAATGACAAAGCCGGCCGTGAAACGGTGGGCTAAATATCTCGGATTTCTCTGTGTCTCTGTGGTGAGAAAATGAAAAAGGGTTTCACAATAACAGAATTGCTTGTAGCAGTCGGCTTGCTGGCGGTGGTGCTGGCGGCGTGCGGAATAATTTTTAATTATTCCATCGACTCCCATCGGACGGCGGGAGCAACCGCCGAAATTATGCGCAACCTGCGCGTAATAACCGACCAGCTTAACGCTGATTTTGCCGGCCTGCGCAAAGATGCGCCGTTAGTTATAGAATTTAGTACCCAAAACGGCGTAAGCGCAGATTCGATTGTCTTTTTTTCAACCGGAGATTTTCAGACATCATCAGATAATACAGTAAGAGGCAATGTCGCCAGAATTTATTATGGTCAGGCGGAAAGTCCCGATCCGCTTTCAGATGACATAAGAAACAAAATTATCGCCCGCAAACAGGTGATACTTGCTCCGGACGCGAATGCTTCAACCGGCGGAGATGAGTATGTTGCCAAAAGTCTTATAGAGGAAGTAAAGGAATATATTGGTTCTCATGTATCCGTCAGCGACGTGTGGCTTGACCGGCCCGATGTCGATCCCAATACCGGCAGTGGCATATCGATGTATCTTGCCAAGGGAGTGGATAATTTTTCGATAATGATTTGCGGCAGCGATGGTGGCAATTCGGTTACTGATGCCAACCACAGTATAAATTGGCGGCTGAAGTCTGGCGGAGCACCAGCACATTTTGGGTTTTCCACAGCTTATCCCGAGGCGATTAAATTTACATTCACGCTTTACGATTCAAAGGGAATTATCAAAACCGGCAGAAGGTTCGAACATATTGTTTATATTGGAAAGTAAATTGCCACTAAGACACAAAGACACTAAGTTTTGAATAAATATCTTTTTCTTTGTGCCTTCGTGGCTCCCTTTAAAGGAGGGTTTTAAAATGTTAGAGAAGAAAGCAAATCAAAAACGAGATTGCCGCGCCCCAAAGGGGCTCGCAATGACAAATGGCAAAACCGGCTCTGCGTTGATTATGACGGTTGTCCTGACCGTTCTGCTGGCAATCGTAGCGGTAATGTTCGTTATGGTTGCTCGAATGGACAGCGCATCGACCAGCAATATAGTTGACAGCAAAACGCTCGACAACGCCGCCAAATCAATCATCGAAATCATCGGCAAAGAGCTTGTCCTTGACACGCCCGGCGTGGCAAATCAGGAATATCAGGATTATCCCGATGTCAACGATGCCTGGCTGGCAAATATCGAGCCCGATGCAAGTGGTACTGAATGGCGGCAAATCAGCGATGTAACAGGTTATCTGAAAAGCAATAATTACAGCACGCAGAACATTTTAACCGACCCGCCGGGGTCTTGGTTGTGCCTTCCCGATTATCCAGAAATAAAACCCGATAAGGATGGCAACCTTGACAAGACTTATTATACAACCAACAATATTAGAGCCAATGCCGATGCTGACGGCGACGGTATTGCTGATTCAAAATGGATTGAGCTTGCCGGCATTAATTCCTCAAAGGGCAAAAAGGTTTTCGCGGCGATTAGAGTTATCGACAACTGCGCAATGCTAAACGTAAATACAGCGTATAAATTCGACGATACCACCACTGTTTCCAGCGACAGATTCAGGGTGGACGGCACAAGCCAGTTACAGATAAATCTCAATGGCCTGCTAAAGAGCAAGGCAGGAAAAAATGATGACATTGACAAATTTCACAACGCCCGCTGCGGCGGCGATTCTGCTTTGGCTGCTGATGACTCGGACGGCTGGAATGATTA
>Ga0209417_1005582_pt1 | contig 13720 bp, 10 predicted proteins | sample RifGroF2_FD_184002 | JGI IMG/M metagenome (GOLD analysis project Ga0209417, IMG submission 184002) | Groundwater microbial communities from Rifle, Colorado, USA - Groundwater F2 (SPAdes) (version 2) | ecosystem: Environmental > Aquatic > Deep subsurface > Groundwater | place: Rifle, Colorado... | reverse complement strand
TTCACCGGAAAACTCAATTTCGGTTTCCCCGGCTTTGGTAATCGTTCCGGTTTTATCCCAAACAATCGTATCAATGTTGGCAATATCTTCCAAAACACGAATATTTTTTACGTAGAAATCATTTTTGCCGAATATCCGCAAGGTGTTGCCAAGAGTAAACGGAGTTGACATTGCCAGTGCACATGGGCATGCAATAATTAAAACCGTAATGAACGAAGTTATCGCAATATTCGTATCAATCCGTATCCAATAGAAAAAAGCAATCGAAGCGATCAATAAAATAACAAAAGTAAAATATTTGCTGAGTGAATTGGCGATTCCGGTAAACGAAAACTCCGCACCACTTTTTGTTTGAAAATTATTCCACAGTTGCGTTAGGTAACTTTGCGAAACTTCCTTTAACACTTCCAGTTCGATAGAGCTTCCCATCTGCCTTCCTCCGGCATAAATCATTTCTCCAACAACTTTTTGTACAGGGGAGGCTTCACCGGTTACAAAACTGTAATCAATATTTCCCTCACCGTTGAAAAGAATTGAATCAGCGGGAATTAATTCGCCATTCCGGACAACAATCCTCTCCCCTATTTTTAGTTGCGAAAGCGGGATTGTTTTTTCTTCGCCCGATTTTTTAATTGTTACTGAAATCGGGAAGAATGATTTATAATTTCTTTCAAAATTTAGTACTTCATAAGTTTTGTTTTGAAATATTTTGCCAAGTAGTAAGAAAAAGATCAAACCGGCGAGTGAATCCATATACCCCGGACTCCCGTATGCAAAAATATCGTACGAGCTTTTTCCGAAAAATGCCAGTATACCGAGAGACAGCGGAACATCAATGTTTACATACTTTTTGCGCAATCCCTTAAATGCCGAAATAAAATATTCTGATCCACAGTAAAAAAAAAGGGGAAGAGATAGGAGAAAAATAACGTAACTGAAAGTTGTTCTAAGTGATTCACTTGAAACATCGATCGATAAGTATTCCGGAAAGCTAAGAAGCATAATATTTCCGAAACCAAATCCGGCAACCCCCACTTTATAATATAATTTTTTGTTTATGGATACTTTGGCTTTCTTCTCAACGTCTTCAAAACTTATCTGGGGTTCGTAACCAATAAAGGCGAGCAGTTCAACAACTTTACGAAGAGAAATTTGATCCGAACGGAATGAAAGGGATAATTTCTTTTCAATAAAATTTACCCTTGACTGTAAAATATTGGCGTCTACCTTAAAAAGATTTTCAAGCAGCCAAATACATGAACTGCAATGCATCTGCGGAATAAAAAAGGTGATCGTACTAACTTTCCCGTCCGAAAAGTCCAGTAATTTAGCAGTCAACTCTTCGTCATCTAGGTACTCATATTTATTTTTTAGCAGTAGATTATTTTGAGTTTTTCCGGGAGAAGTGTTCAGGTCATAATAGGTGCAAAGGTTTTTCTCATTCAATATTTCATAAACAATTTTGCACCCTTCACAACAAAATATCTTTTCGTCTAAATGAATTGAATCGGATGGAGAATCCTCCCCGCAGTGATAGCATGTGAGATTTATTTCTTGCGAAACTAATTTCGATAGAGTCATATTTTTTGAAAATGAAAGGGCTTAGAAGTTAAATTCGGCTGGATGATGAATTTAAAAAAAAATGAAACCCAGGGCTTATCTCCCCGTTAAGTCCCAAGTTTCATTTTTTAATTCTTAAAATCATTCATATTCAACACATTTTGTGCCAGCCAAAAGAATAATTTTTAGTTAAAAAATGATGGATAAAATAACGGCTTTACGATAAATAACAAAATGGTTCTTGTTTTTGAGAATAATTAAAATCCCGCCGTAAGACTAAGAGATAGCCAACGTCCGCCATCGACCTTGCTCGGTTTAGCTTGGGTAGTCACAATCCCGGGAGTAACCCCTGAGGAAGGAAGTTCTTTTTTTACTACTTTTAGTGGAACAAACTGCCCACATTCTAAAATTAAAGTGTAAGCATTAAATTGGTATGAAGCGGAAAGTTTAAGTTTTCCAATAATTGCTTTTCGTATCGGGAGAATATTTCTGGTGAAATCTTTAACGCCAAAAACTAAATATGAAGGCTGCCAATTATCTAAAGTTACCTCCGGAAGAATTTGGTAGATTGATAACCCGGGAGTAATTGAAAATTTAGAAAATCGAAATTGTTTTTCCATTTGAATTGTTAAAAGATAAAGATGTCCGGCAAGCCGGTAATTAATTCGATTTGCTATTAGAGAAGTTAATACTGATGTAAATGGCCATGATTGAATATTGCCTACCGCGGAGCCTTTGTAAAAATCATACCCAACTGAGAATGCAGGCAGCCATATAAATTCATCCGACTCAAGACTTTTCACACTTATTCCATTGTAGAGAACATTTTTAAACGAACTTGAGCTGAATGAGTTTTGCGCGTAGATAAAATCAAAAAAAGTTTCTCCCTGAGCATGTGAATAATTCACTTCTATCGGAACAAACAAAGATGAGTTACTAAACGTAAGATTAGTAAACGAAGAAGCCGTCTCATCCTCAACAGCAAAAACCGGATTTTCATTTTTATTTTTTGCACTTAAATATTTTTCGTATTGAATGGAAAGTCTATTCTGTTCAGTAGGGTGCAGACTAACATTGTATATGATTTTTGAAAGCTGAGTCAAATTATTTATATCGATTTCAGAGTCTATATATTTCAATCCAAAAATCCATGGGAACGAATAAGAATAATAACCAACTCTGAATTTTTCAAACCAATGGTAAGCATCTACAAAACCAATACTACCGCCATAATCTATTGTAGAAACGCTTCTGATCTGATTTCCCCGTAAATATAACTCTGCAAAAAAAGGATCGAAGGAAAATTCATAATCAGTGGTGATACGATTAATATATTGTCCGGTGTTAAATTCAACATGGCTGACGCTATTGTCAATCTTCAGTCTATTCTTTTCGGTCTCTAATGAAAGATAAAACTTATTTGTTTTTGAAGATGTTTGAAACTCTGCAGAAGTTTTTTGTAAAAAAGATGTTGTAGTTGAGGTTGAGTTTGTGGTTCTCAATAAATCAAAATATGAAGTGGATAATTTAATGAAAGAAAGTGAATCAACCGGAAAATAAAATGGCTGTGCAAAATTGATCTGCACAGCCAGTAAGAAGAAAACTAACTTCAATTTTTTGTAACAGTAACCATATTAGAATACTTTTGAATCTTCGGAACTAATGGTTCCCAATCATTATACCAATATACATTATCGAAATAAAAATTTGGATCAGTTGACGTACTTAACCGGTAGTTGTATGTTAATCCGGCAGTTACGTTAAAGTCCTGGTAATAGTTTGTCCAATAATTTAGAGATTCATAGTCTGTTGGAGTGGCTCCTATACCAAGACTTCTCTGTACAATAAATTTCCCCGAATTCTGCCAATTTAGGCTTATTTGACCCTGTGATTGCGAAAAAGATATGTTTGGCGGAAGCCCCGGAATGTGAATATTATGACTCATATCATTTTTCGCCCTAATAATTAAATCTACATCAACTCGTTGATTAAGTTCTACATCTCCGCTACCGTAATTGATTGATACTGAGTAGGGGATGTTGTTATCAGTTAGAATGAAAAAGTCTACGTTTCCCCAATTGTCTGTTTGTTTTGTATAAACGTTACTTCCTGCTGTAATTTTTACAGTTGCAAAAGGAATTCCTTGATTCCACCCATATTCATTTTCTTTTTCGGCATAAACATAAATTCGATATGCAAATTCTTTATCAATTTCCATCAGTTTTTTCATGTTGTCGTTGTTCATACCGGGGAAAACTCCACCAAATGTAGGATCAGGGAAATTAAATTCTGCATAGGTTTCGGCGTTAAATTTAAAATTAATATCTTCCGTTCCACTGGCGGTAACTGTATAGGCAGGTAAGAATGAAGCTTTAGGATTGGTGACAGGATTATCAAAAAACTTTCCTAAATAAACTTGAATGTCCATCGGAGTCTCGTCTGTGCCAACATTATCTAAATGTACAGTGATAGCTGAATTCATCGAAGTCTTCATTTTATTCAAATATTTTTTAGCGGTATCCAAATCAGCTTGTTTCAGTCCATCATTTCCAATTTTTATAACTGCATCTGATTGATGCCCTGAGACTGTCTCGAGTTTTGTAATGCCGGTAAGCATTTTGTCGATCATGTTGTTAATTGCAGCTTTGGCATTTTGAGAATGGGTAGCTCCATCGCTTGCGAGATAGAAGAAGGAAGTACTATTTTGTTGGAGAGCTGCAACGAGTGTTGCTTGTTTGTAATCAGCTAAATCAAATTTGTAAACAAGAAATCCTTCTAACATTGATTTTACGCCTTGGAGCATTGCATCAGTGATCATAAATTCTGTTGAATAGAGATAGACCGGCGCAAGTTTTGAATCACCCTGCATTTTTCCGCTTACTCTGAATTTAAATGAGTCTGCATTCTCAACAAATCCGAGTTGTTCTATCGCATAATTAATTCTCGGTAAAAAAGCGTCACGAATAATTCTTTGCATATCGCTAATTAAGGGAGGATCAACTTTTGCAACGGTATATATTTTTAAAAGATTTTTCGCCATCTCGTTTACCGGCACAACCATTTGTGAAGTTGAAGAAAGCAATCCCGCATTTTTTATTGGAAGTGGATTGGGATTATCTGATTGGGAATCACCGAAACTTTCCCATTGCTTAACTATTCTATTTACAGAAGTATCAGCATATACGCATAGTATCTCTGTAATTGCAGCGCCTAAGTGAGCATCCTTGTTATCTGGATCGAGATTGATAGCTTCTTTATAAAGGTTATTTGCAGTTTTAAAATTGAGCGCGTCAAAATCCGAAGCATTCTGAAAATTTCCATCAGCCCATTGTGTAAATACAATTTCTAATGATTCATAAGCCTGTTGTGATTTGACTGCTGACCCGGTTGGATCTGTTGTAGGTCCGGTTGGGGCATCATCTGTTTGATTACACCCAACGAAAAAAAATAATAAATACAGAATGTATGAGAGCTTTTTCATAATCTTTCCTTTCGAAAAATATTTTTCAGAAATAACAAAATTTCTTAATTAAACTTATGAAAGCATTATGCAATTAGCAATGCTTATTAACACACTCAACGTGCAATGCTTGCCCTATAGCAACTCTTATTCATCAATGTGTAATGTTTTTTTTTGTTGTAAAAATTCGTCTTAAAGTTCGGAGAAAGCGAGCGGAGAGTTATCTGTTAATTAAAATTAATTCGTTGACGGACTACTTTCATAATTCTCATCTCTTAATAAATTTCCCTTGTCGGAAGCAGAAACGGCTAAAAAATCACAACGTTCGTTTTCTCTATTTCCATCGTGACCTTTTACCCAGCAGAATTCAATTTCATGCTGCTCTAATAATTGGTCAAGTTGAATCCATAAATCAGGATTTTTAACTTTTTCTTTTTTGCCGCGTGTCCAGTTTTTTGCTTTCCAGTTTTGTAACCACCCTTTTTGAATCGGCTCAATAACATACTTTGAATCGCTATAAATTTTAACTTTGCATTTCTCTTTCAACGCGCTTAATCCAACTATTACCGCCAACAATTCCATTCTGTTGTTCGTAGTTTTTCTGTAACCGGCAGAAAGTTCTTTCCGTTGCCCTTTAAACAATAAAACAACTCCGTATCCGCCTGGTCCGGGATTATTTTTTGCAGAACCGTCTGTGTAAATAGTAATTTCTTTCAAAGTATTTTGTTTCTTCTAATTATTTGGCGGATGAAAGCAGTGCAATTTCGGTATTAAGTTTTTTGAGTTCTTGGGAAGCTTTTTCCGCAAAATCAATTCCATTTGAAGCGTAAATTATACTTCTGCTTACGTTAATTAAATAATTTGTAAAATTGTGTTTATTAAAAAGCGAAACTACATCTTCCAAACTTCCGCCTTGCGCGCCAACTCCGGGAAGTAACACGGGCAAATCTTTAATTAAGTTGATATTCTCTTGAAGCTGAGTTAGCTGCGTAGCGCCGAAAACAATTCCACAATTATTAAATTTCTCATTCCACTCATTAACTTTTCCGATAACTTTTTGGTAAAGTTTTTCATTTGTGGATAGGGTTAACGTCTCAAAGTTATCCGCGCTTTTATTTGAAGTTAAAGTCAAAACAAAGTTGAGTTTTTCTTTATATACCAAGAATGGTTGAACCGAATCATACCCCATGTAGGGATGAAGAGTGACCGAATCGCATTTAAAATAATCGAAGACAGATTTTGCGTACATCGCAGATGTTGAACCGATATCCCCTCTTTTTGCATCGCCAATAATGAAAATGTCGTTACCGATATATTCAATTGTTTTTTTAAGAGATGATAATCCTTCAATTCCGGTTGCCTCATAGAAAGCAAAATTTAATTTGTAAGCAGCAGTTTCTTCGCGCGTGGTATCTATTATCGATTTATTAAAAAGAAAAACCGGATCGTCTGAATTCTTTAAATGATCTGGAATTTTTTCAATATCGGGATCCAACCCAACACAGATGTGTTTACCACTATTTACTGCCGTATTAAATTTGTCAATGCTTCTCATGATTCCTAATTCTCAATTCCTAATTACGTAGATTCTTTTCTTGATCGATGGATGTTCATAATAATTCCAAGCATCGTCATATTAATTAACAGCGAACTCCCGCCATAACTAACGAATGGAAGAGGAATTCCAATAACGGGTAAAATGCCGATCGCCATGCCAACATTCACCAAAAAGTGGACAAAGAAAACTGTCAGAATTCCAACAATTACCAAACTTAAAAACTCATTTTTTGCAAAAGATGCTAAACGTAAAACTCTCAAAAATAAAACGAGGAATAAAATGAGAACAAAAAGACTGCCGATAAATCCAAACTCTTCACCGATTACACAAAAGATAAAATCAGTCCATTGTTCAGGAATAAACTGCAACTGCGTTTGATTTCCGTGCAGAAAACCTTTACCGAAAAATCCGCCTGAACCAATTGCAACTTTTGCCTGGATAGCATTATATCCCGAACCCAATGGATCGGCATTTGGGTCTATAAACGTTTGAATTCTTTTTTGTTGATGCGGACTGAGTATATTGTAAAAATTATCGACAAAAAATCCGGCGGCAATATTTAAAGCTAAAATTGATCCGCTAAGAAAAATATCCTTCTTAAAAAAAAAGAGAATAACAACTACAAAGATTATAGCAACAACAAAGTAGATGGGTCCAAAAAGCGATGCTACAGCCACAATACCGGGACTTAACACAACAGCCAATCCAAATAGACTTATCCCCTTCCAAAATAAGAGTGCAAGTAGAATGCCTATAAAAACGAAAGAGCTTCCGAGATCCGGTTCTAACATAATTAATGCAATGGGAGTCATTCCAATGGCTAACGCGATAAAAATATCTTTTAAGTTATCTAAATCGGTTTCAGCGCGAGAAAGAAAATTAGAAAGGAAAAGAATCGTAGCAAGCTTTGCGAATTCAGCAGGTTGGAAACTGAAACCACCAAACGCAATCCAGCTTCTCGCACCGCCAATTTTCCGACCTATCACCAAAACAACCAAGAGTAAAAGAATTGAAAAAATATACGAAGGCAGAGCTGCCAGTTTAAATGTTTGCGCCGGTATTGAGTAAATAAAAAAAAAGATGAAAAGCGAAATACCCCAGGAGATAAGTTGTTTATCAAAATTTCCTTTTTGCAGAATAGTATTTTGCGTTGAACTATAAATTGCTAATAATCCGATCACTACCAGCAAAGTAGCCGATAGGAATATGGTTAAATCAAAACGGTCGTTTAATTTGTAGCTAATCCGCAATAGGTTCTACTCCCAGTTGAGTATCAACATTTTTTTTATCGGGAGCTACAGCGGTTTTTGGCATAGTTCGCCTAACGTAGGTTTCAATTATTTTTTTTGCGATTGGAGCCGCCCAAGTTGCACCGAATCCGGCGTTCTCTATAAGAACAGCAACGGCAATTTTGGGATTCTCATAGGGTGCAAAAGCTACAAAAAGCGCATGATCTTTTCCGTGCGGATTCTGCGCCGTTCCCGTTTTGCCGGCAATTTGAATATCACTTATCTTTATGCTTGTTCCCGTTCCGGCTCCGTTGACCACGCGGAACATCCCCTCTTTAACAATATTAAAAACTTCCTGCTTTATACCAACATTCACTTCTTTGTATTTATAAGAATGAAATTTTTTGTTTTCATCCAAATAACCTTTTACAAGATGCGGCACAAAAGTTTTTCCATCGCTTGCAATCAATCCGCAATAATTAGCTAATTGCAAAGGAGTAACATTCACTTCGCCTTGGCCAATCCCAAGACTAACTAAAATTCCGCGAGGCCAGTTTTTGCCATAGATTTTTTCATAATAGGCGGAGTTTGGAATTAAACCCCTTGTTTCCTCATTAATATCGATCCCTAATTTTTTCCCGAGTCCAAAACGGGTGGCATATTCTTTTAACCGATCTAATCCTATTTTAAAAATCAATTGATAGAAAAAAACATTACAAGATTTTTCAATCGCTGTAATAACATTCACACTTCCATGAGCTCCGTGGCATTTAAATGATCTTCCAAAACTAAAACTTCCTCCGCAGTACAATGTCGTTGAAGGATCAATAACTCCCAGATCCAGCGCAGCGATGGCACATAACAATTTAAATGTAGAACCCGGAGGATGCGCCGCCATTGAAGCTCTATTAAACTGAGGTTTTAACGGATCGCCCATAAGCTGCCGCAAATAATCTTTTGGAGTAACGTAGGAAAACTGATTCAGATCAAATTGCGGAGAGCTTGCAAGCACCATTACTTCACCGGTGAAAGGTTCAATTGCGGCAACTGCGCCGGCTCTACCGGCTAATTCTTCTTCTGCAATCTTTTGCAATTCTCCATCAATTGATAAAACCAAATCATTCCCCTTCTGCGATGCAATGTCATTCTTCCCTTCTTTATATTTACCAACTTCCCTTCTTCTTGAATCAACTAAAATGTAGTTATAACCTTTTACACCGCGAATATCTTTCTCATATTTTTTTTCAAGTCCGATCGAACCGATCAGATCACCCGGTTGGTAATATTCTTCTTCTTTTTTTAATTGCGCGGGAGAAATTTCCTTCGAATAACCGAACACATGCGAGCCCATCGCACCGAAGGGATAACCTCTCTGCATCTCTATAACATAATCAACGCCGGAAAGGTGTTCACTATTTTCTTCAATCCAGGCAATGGCGGAAAAATCGGCTCCACGTTTAACGCGTAAGGGAATAAACTTGGAATAAATCCGGTTCTTATAAAGCATATTCGTGATGAATCCGTTATCGAGGTCAAGAATAGTTTCAATTTTTTTATTCCATGATGTATCGTATTCCGCCGGAGTAATGCGAACAGTATATGCCGGAGTATTTTCAACTAACAGTTTCATATTTCGATCGTAAAAAACACCGCGTAACGCAATCTGCTCAATCGCCTTAATCGAATTCCCGGAGGCTTTAGCGTCAAATTGTTCATGCGCTAAAATTTGCATCTGGAAAAGTTTGAAAATGTATAGCGAGACTACCGCAATGATAATTCCATAAAATATTTTCTTCCTGTCGAAGAAAGGAATCTGTGCGGACATTAGCTGTAACTCCTCTTCGGAGATAAAACTACAATGATACCGGCAAGGATTGTAGTGTAAATTGCCGGAAGCAATCCCTGCTCGAAAAGGAGTGAAAATATATTCAGGCTGATATCAAAGTTTGTGATAAGCGAAAATGAAATAGCGTTTACTATGCTTGCAAGAAATACCGCTCCAAGAAATTGCGGCGACTTTATAACACTTGTTACCAAATTTTCATGATAAAAATATCCGGCAATAAAAGCAGAGAGGGTTTTCGTAAACATTGAACTGCCGAGAATACTTCCGGTAGAGAAATCGAGTATCCCGCCAAGAATAAATCCTAAAACAATCCCGTAAAGTTGTCCATACTTTAAAGTGTAATAAACAACCAATATCAAAATGAGATCGGGAACAATCCCGTTCAACTCGAAATAAGGGACGATCAGCACTTGGACCAGCAATACCGGGATGAAATATACTATAGGGAGAATTTTTTCAAACTTCATCGGTGCTCACTGTTGTAATAATTTAGTTCAACGGAATTTTTTATCTTCTGCGGAATGACCGCAACGATAAAAACATTGTCAACTTTTTCTATCTCAACAAACGGTTTGATGAGCACATTATTAAAATATCCTTCGTCAGGATTAATAATTTTTTTTACTATTCCGATTGGGAATGGCTGACCGATAAATGAACTGATTTCAGAAGTAATTATTCGGTCTCCCAATTTTATTTCAGAAGTTTTGGGTAGGTTTGAGATGATGAGTTGACTTCCCGTCCAATGAAGAATTCCCTGGAACCGGCTTCTTTGATCTTTTACAACAACCCTAAAGTTTAAATGTTTCAAAGTTCTTATAAGCGAAAAATCTTTAGAACTTCTCTCAACTATTCCAACTAAACCTTCTCCGGTAACTACAGCCATCCCGGCTTTAATACCCTCCTCTTTTCCTCTATCCAAAGTAAATGTTGTCTGGTCGGAAGAGAAAGATTTTGAAATAACTCTGGCGGAAATTAGCTTATAAGAGACGGTGTCTTTCATGGAGAGCAAGTTTTTCAATTCAACATTTTCAATTCCATATTCTCTAAGTTTATTCACCTCAAGCATTAATTTTGCATTTTGCTCGCGTAATTTTGTGTTCTCACTCTTTAGACCCGTCGAGGGCAAAACATCGGAAAAAAAAGAAGTGACGAAGGCAAAAGTCCCAAAAGTTGTAGTCTTTAAATTTTTTACGGAGGGATGATCGCTGCGAGAAATAAATAAAACACTGATGAGCAACAGAAAAACTAAGACGAAATATTCCTTAAACTGATCCCAAATATTTTTTACGATGCGCACGCTTAATATCTTCTATTCCGAATTAATACTCTTGAATAATGATTTAAATTTTCAATTACTTTTCCGGCGCCCCGCGCTACTGCGGTTAGAGGGTCTTCTGCTACGTGTACCGGGAGATTTGTTTCCATTCTAATTCGTTCATCTAAGCCTTTTAACAATGCTCCGCCACCGGTTAACATTACTCCCCGGTCTAGAATATCAGCGGAAAGTTCGGGAGGAGTTCTTTCTAATGAGAGTCTAGTAGCATCAACGATCTGGACAACTGCTTCGGTTAAAGCTTCACGAATTTCAACTGAGGATACTTCCGTGGTTTTCGGAATACCGCCGACGAGGTCTCTTCCTTTAACTTGAATGGTCAATTCCTCTTTTAAGGGCATTGCGGAACCAACTTCACACTTAATGGCTTCTGCTGTTTTTTCCCCGATGAGAATATTATGATTTTTTTTGAAGAACTGCATGATCGCATTATTCATTTCATCGCCGGCAATACGGATAGATTCTTCGTTTACAATACCGGATAATGCAATAACGGCAATTTCAGTAGTTCCACCACCGATATCAATGATCATACTTCCCATAGGCGCGTCAACATCAATTCCAATTCCGATTGCGGCAGCCATTGGTTCGGCAACTAAGTGGACTTCCTTCGCTCCGGCGTGTTCCGCACTATCGCGAACCGCTCGTTTTTCCACTTCGGTAATTCCGCTCGGCACAGCAATAACAATGCGTCTGGCATTCATAAAACTGGAACTTACTTGCCGGATGAATGCGCGTATCATTCCTTCGGCAATTTCAAAATCGGCAATAACTCCGTCTCTCATCGGGCGTGTAACACGAATTCCTTTGTGTTCTTTCCCTTGCATCTCTTTGGCTTTATTGCCGAGCGCGATAATTTTTTTTGTGTTTCTGTCGAATGCAACAATCGATGGTTCGTTAAGTACAATCCCTTTTCCTTTTACATAAATAAGGGTATTAGCCGTACCTAAGTCCATCGCAATATCTGCACCGAATATGTCAAAAATTCCCATAAAACCTCTTAATGTTTAAAGTGCCGCTTACCGGTAAAAACCATCGATAGCGAATATTTATTAGCAGCGTTTATAACTTCTTCATCACGAACAGAACCACCCGGTTCAATAACCGAAGTAATTCCATGCTTCACAATTTCTTCAATGTTATCGGCGAACGGGAAAAATGCGTCTGAAGCGACGACCGCATTTTCTAACGAAAGCCCAAATTCAGTAGATTTCATCACGGCAACTTTTACCGCATCAATGCGCGAGACTTGTCCTGCGCCGATTCCTAAAGTCATTTTATCCTTAGCAAAAATGATCGCGTTTGATTTTGCATTTTTTGCAACTGCCCATGCAAATTTTAGATCTTCCAATTGTTTTTCGTTCGGGCTTTTTTCCGTGACTGTTTTTAAATTTGAAAAATCATCCGAAAGATAATCTTTATTCTGAAGCAATACACCACCCGGAACAGCTTTTATCGCATATCCTTCTTCGGAAATTCTTTTTATTTGTTTTAAGATCCTTCTATCTTTTTTCTTAAACAACATCGGTAAAGCTTCTTCCGCAAAATCGGGAGCGATGATCACCTCTAAAAATATTTCATTTAACTTTAATGCTAACTCAACATCAACTTTTTGGTTGAGCGCAACAATTCCGCCGAACGCCGCCACCGGATCGCAGCGTAATGCCTTATTATAAGCTTCAATTAAAGTAGAAGCAGTAGCTGCACCGGAGGGATTATTGTGTTTTACAATTACACATGAATTTTCTTCAAGCTCTTCAAGCAATTCTACCGCGGCAGTAATGTCTAAAATATTATTGTAGGAAAGTTCTTTTCCGTGTTTAATTTCAAAATGATCGAAGAAAGTTCCGTAAAGCGCTGCTTGTTGATGTGGATTTTCTCCGTAACGAAGAGTTTTCGTTTTTGGCAAATGCAGCCTCAAGTCTGTAGATTCAAATCCAAAACGGTTTTCAAGGGTATTTGAAATAAAGGTATCATACTGCGCGGTGTGAGAGTAAGCCGAAACAGCTAAACCTTTTCGTGTTTCTTCTGAAACGGAATCAGCTCGTAATTCTGTAAGAAATTTTTCGTATTGGGTAGGACTAGTAAGCACCGAAACGAATTTATGATTTTTAGCCGCCGCACGGATAAGACTTGGTCCGCCGATGTCAATATTTTCAATTAGTTCTTCTTCGGTGGCTTGGGGATTTTTTGCAACTTTTTCAAAAGGGTAAAGATTTACACAAACAATATCGATCGGTAATATTCCATTAGCTTCCGCTTCTTTTTGATCTTCGGTGTTATTTCTTCTTTGTAATATTCCGCCAAAAATTTTGGGTTGAAGCGTTTTAACTCTGCCCTCAAAAATTTCCGGGAAGCCTGTGTAATCACTAATTTCGGTGCAAGCAACTTCATTTTGCTTCAGAAGTTTTGCGGTCCCGCCGGTTCCAAGTATTTCATAATTAAGGATTAATAATTCTTTCGCAAATTCAACGATACCGGTTTTATCTGAAACACTAATGAGGGCAAATTTTTTCAAAATCGTCTCTAACTCTTTTACGTTAAGTAAACTCTATTATTTTTTATTTCAACTCTTCTTTGTGCAATTTTAGCGATGACCGAAGGGAGAAGCTGATGTTCAAGTTTCAAAACACGTTGTGCAATTTCTTCGGCAGATTGTACATCTGCAATAGAAACAACAGCCTGATCAATTATCAATCCTTCATCATAGTTTTCGTTTACGAAATGAACG
>Ga0209417_1005581_pt1 | contig 13722 bp, 11 predicted proteins | sample RifGroF2_FD_184002 | JGI IMG/M metagenome (GOLD analysis project Ga0209417, IMG submission 184002) | Groundwater microbial communities from Rifle, Colorado, USA - Groundwater F2 (SPAdes) (version 2) | ecosystem: Environmental > Aquatic > Deep subsurface > Groundwater | place: Rifle, Colorado... | reverse complement strand
GACTTGGCGATTCGGCGCTCGAGGAAAGCAACTACCTCGCCGGCATCGCCAAGTCGGTCGTGATCGTCCATGACCTTCCCGAGTTCACCGCCGCGGCCGGCCTCGCCGCCCGCATCCGGCGCAACCCGAACATCCGGATCCACACGTCCACGGCCGTGATCGGCTTCACCGGCGACCGCGTCCTCGAAGGCGTGACAATCCGCGACAAGGAAACCGGCGCGGAATCGGTTTTGCCCGCGCAGGGCGCCTTCGTCTACGTCGGGAACTTTCCCGAAACCGGGTATCTGGCGAAGACCGGCGCGGTCGGATCCGACGGGTTCGTCGCCGTCGACCGCGACATGCATACGAAGATCCCGGGGCTGTTCGCCGCCGGCGACGTCACGAAGAAAGATTTCCGGCTGATCGCCACGGCGATCTCCGACGGCGCGATCGCCGCCCTCTCGGCCGTCAAGTATCTCGACGACTTACGCAAAACGGAGTGATTCCATGTCCTTTACCGCCGACGTCAAGGCCGAACTGGCCAACATCAAGGATCTGCAATGTTGTTCCCGCGCCGAACTCTCGGCGCTTTTGCACGTCGGCGGCGCGGTCGAACTGCGCAGCACCGGACTCATCCTCACCTTCCAGACGACCAACAACGCCGTCGTCCGGAAGTTTCTGAAGCTGTTCAAGGAACTCTACAAGGTCGAACCGCTGACGATGACGAAGAAGCGGCTGAACCTCCAGAAAAACGACATCTTCATCGTCGAGATCGAGGACAAGGTGAACGACGTCATCAGCGGTCTCTCGCTGATGAACAAGTCCGCCCGCTTCTTTCAGGGCGTCGATGAGAAGCTCGTGAGCAAAGAGTGCTGCCGCCGGGCGTTTCTGCGCGGCGCGTTTCTCGCCGGCGGCTCGATGAACTCGCCGTCCACGGCGACCTACCACATGGAGATCCAGACCTTCTCCGAGCCGCTTGCGGAGGATCTCAAGAAACTCGCGAACGGCTTCGATCTGAACGCCAAGACGGCGAAGAACAAGCGCGGCTTCATCATGTACGTGAAGGAAGCCGAGAAGATCGCCGACTTTCTGCGCGTGTCCGGCGCCACCAACGAACTCTTCAGCTTCGAGGACTCGCGCATCAAGCGCGATTTCGCGAACTCGATCAACCGCGTGATGAACTGCGACATCGCCAACGAAGAGAAGGCGATCGAGGCGGCCAACCGCCAGCTGGAAGTGATCGCGAGAATCGAGGCGCTGTCCCCAACGGATATGCCGAAAAGCCTCGAAGAGATCATCTTCCTGAGGAAGAAGTATCCCGAGTCGACGCTCCATGAACTCAGCTATGCGGCCGACGAACACTACGGCCACATGATTTCCAAATCGGCGCTCAACCACCGGTTCCGCGCCTTGAAGAACTATCTCAACGAACTGACCTTCGAGCGGGAGGAACGGCCGTGATCCGCGGGATCGGCGTCGACGTCGCCAAGGTCGAGCGCTTTTCCAAGATCGCGCCGGAACACGTCCTGTCGCCCGCCGAACTTTTGACCTATCAATCCTTCGGGATCGCGGCGCGCAAGCACGAATTCCTCGCCGGCCGCTTCGCCGTCAAGGAAGCCATCATGGGCATCGACTTGACCGGCCTGTCGGTCAAGTCGATGCCCTTGATCGAGATCGCGAACGACGTCAACGGGCGACCGTATCTCGCAAGCGGGCAATTCCCGCTCTTGCGCGTATGGCTTTCGATCTCGCACGAGGCCGACGTCGCGGTCGGACTCTGCGTCCTCGAATCCGACTGATTTTTGAGGTTTTTTTGTTGGACGAAAGTTGTGCTTGCAAAAGCGCTTCAAAAAATGTATTATTATACATGCTAATCTATATTCTGGGGTGACTGAAATGGCGACATACGCAAAGGGATTCAAGAAACAAAGCAGTGAAATGATGCTTCTCAAGATCATCGTCGGGGTCATCGGAGCGGTGCTCGTGATCGTTCTGGCCGCGTTCCTCTACGACCTCTCCGTCACGGTCGGCAGTTACGACGATTATACGCACATCACCCAATACGACGACATCCTTTCGCAAGTGGACGCCGATAGCGAACCATTGCAGGATTACATCATCTATTTCTATAACGACGAATGCCCGAGCTGCTCCACGATCCAGAAGGACGCGCTCCGCCTCGTTTCGCGCATCAATAAAAACGATACCGTCGTGTTCTTCGTGAACACCACGGAGATCACCGAAGCGGCCGACGGCGATCGCGATGATTTCCTCGGCGCGATTTACGAGAGTTCGCTGCGCACGCCGATGCTCGTCGTCGTCAACGACGGCGACTTCGAAGAGGTCGCGGTCGGTTCGACGGACGTCTTGGCGATGCTGACGAACGTCAAAAACGGCGACTACGACCCATTCAACTGATCGAGGATGACATCCCCCGGAGCGCCGCTCCGGGGGTTTTTCATTTTTTGCCCCCAAAATCGCGCCGATGTGGTATAAATAATATGTGACGTCATTTCGAAAAAGGTGAATCCATGGAATATATCAACGATGCTTTGATCGCCCGCGTCGCCGGCGATCTCAAGATCAAACCCGATCAGGTCAAGAGTGTCCTCGGGCTTTTGACGGAGGGCAACACCGTCCCCTTCATCGCGCGTTACCGCAAGGAAGTCACGGGCGCGCTCGACGAGGAACAGATCCGCACGATCGAGAAGGAATACGAGTATGGCGTCTCGCTGCAGAAGCGCAAGGACGACATCAGCCGTTTGATCGACGAAAAGGGACTGCTCACCGAGGAACTGAAAGTCAAGATCGCCGAGGCCGTCAAGCTCGTCGATCTCGAGGACATCTACCGTCCGTTCAAGGAAAAGAAGAAAACGAAGGCCACCGACGCGATCGCGAAGGGTCTCGAGCCGCTCGCGAAGGCGATCCTCGCCTTCCCGAAGGAAACGACCCCCGAAGCGCTCGCCGCGCCGTTTTTGAACGAGTCCGTCACAACCGTCAAGGAAGCGCTCGAAGGCGCCGGCTACATCATCGCCGAAACGATTTCGGACAACGCCGCGCACCGCAAGTGGATCCGCGACTTCACCTGGAACAAAGGCGTCCTCGTCACCAAGATCAAGAAGGACGCGAAGGACGATCTCCAGGTCTACAAGAACTATTACGACTATCAGGAACCGCTCAAGCAGGTGAAGCCGCACCGGATCCTCGCGGTCAACCGCGCCGAGGACGAAAAGGTCATCTCGACCGATGCCACGATCGACATCGAAGACGTCCATCTCCATCTCGAACAGGAAATCATCGGCGGGCGCCGCTCGCCGGTCAACGATCTCGTCAAGGGTTCGATCAAAGACGCCTACAAGCGTCTGATCGCCCCGGCGATCGAGCGCGAACTCAGAAGCGAAATGACCGAGAAGGCCGAAGACCAGGCGATCAAGCTGTTCGCCGAAAACCTGCGGAGCCTGTTGCTCCAACCGCCGATGAAGGGCAAGACCGTCCTCGGCGTCGACCCGGCCTACCGCACCGGATGCAAGTACGCGGTCGTCGATCCGTTCGGGACCTTCAAGGCCAAAGGCGTCGTGCATCCGCACGAAGCCTACATCGGCCAGAAAATCAATCCGAAACAGATCGAAGACGCGAAGAACGAAATCCGGATGGTCGTCTCGAAGTACAACGTCGACGTCATCGCCATCGGCAACGGCACCGCTTCCCGCGAAACGGAAGCGTTCATCGTCGAAGTCATCAAGGAACTCAAGAAACCGGTGTTCTACGTGATCGTCAGCGAAGCCGGCGCTTCCGTCTATTCCGCCGGCGACGTCGCAAGGGAAGAATTCCCCGACTTCGCCGTCGAGGAACGCTCCGCCGTCAGTATCGCCCGCCGCATGCAGGACCCGCTTTCCGAACTCGTCAAGATCGATCCGCAGGCGATCGGCGTCGGCCAGTACCAGCACGACGTCTCCGAGGCGAAATTGTCCGATCAGCTCGACTTCGTCGTCGGCTCCGCCGTGAACGAAGTCGGCGTGAACGCCAACACCGCCTCCGCTTCGCTGCTCAAATATGTGTCCGGGTTGAATGCGACGGTCGCGACGAACATCGTCAAATACCGCGAGGCAAGCGGCCCGTTTAGCGACCGCGAAGGCCTGAAGAAGGTTCCGAAACTCGGACCGAAGGCGTTCGAACAGGCCGTCGGCTTCCTCCGCATCCCCGATTCCGACAATCCGCTCGACAAGACCCCGATCCATCCCGAATCCTACGAGACCGCCCTCGCGGTCCTCAAGAAGCTCGACATCCAGCCTGCCGAAATCGGTTCCGATGAAACCAAAGCGAAGATCGCCCTTGCCGACCGCAAGCAGCTCGCGGCCGACCTGAACCTCAACCTGATCACCGTCGAAGATCTGCTCGATGCATTTGCATCACCGACGCGCGACCCGCGCGACCGGTATCCCCAGCCGCTCCTGAAGAGCGACTTGTTGAAACTCGACGATCTCAAGCCCGGCATGGAACTGCAGGGCACGGTGCGAAACGTCGTCGATTTCGGCGCGTTCATCGACTGCGGGATCAAGGAAGCCGGCCTCGTCCACATCTCGAAGATGGTGAAACGCTACATCAAGCACCCGCTCGAGGTGGTCAGTGTCGGCGACATCGTCAAAATCTGGGTGACCGGCGTCGATCTCGAACGCCATCGCTTGCAACTGACGATGCTGCCGCCCGAAAAGGGCGACACCTTCCAAGACAAGTAATCCGAGACGCGCGTTTGCGAACGCGCGTGGAAAGGGGTTGAGGAAACGATGCGATTGGATTTTGCCCTCGCCGCCGTGATCATCGCCGTGGCGATGCTCCTCGGGGTCTGCGCGGTCTACATCTTCACCCGCAAGGAACGCCTGCTCGGGCTCAAGCTGCTCGGGGTTTACGCGATTACGAACACCGTCTATTCAGCCTGCTACGCCGGCTATCTGCTCTCCGACTCCGAACGAACGATGATCCTCTACACGAGCGTCGGATACTTCGCCATTTCCTTCATGATGCCCTTATGGTATCTGATCTCGAAACAGCAGTATCATGGTACGCGGTTGTCCAGACTCTCCAAAGCGCTTGTGATCGGGGCGATCCCCGCTCTCGCGATGATCGCCCTTCTCTTCTATCCCTGGGACAACGCGGTCGGTCAGGAGTGGTGGCGTCTGCTTTTCTTCACGGGTCACGAAGTCGCGATTTATCTGAACAGCACGTTCAACGGGTTCGTCGGGATCCACTTCGAAAAGGGTATCTTCTACTATGTCCTAATGGGCTATTCGCTTTTCCTCGCGATCTTCGCCGCAGTCCATTTCGGGAAACTGACGGCTCGCAAGGAAGGCATCGCGAAGGGACGGGCGCGGCTCCTCTTCATCGACTCGCTCTTCGCCATCGGAATCCTCACGCTCACCTTTCTCCAACGGACCACGCCGCTCATCAACGTCGCCGCGCTCGCCGTCAACGTGATCCCGCTTCTGGCCTTCCTCGCCCTCTTTAAGTACGAGATGTTCGATCTGATCCCGACCGCCTACTCAGAACTCTTCCGCAAATCGGAGAGCCCGACAGTGATTTTGGACGACGACCAGAACGTCGTGATGTTGAACCCGGCCGCGGAACGGCTTTTCGCGAAGATCACCCGCGGTCCCGACGACCATTACGACCTCGCCTTCCTGCACAAGGACGAAGGCGCCGTCGCCAAGGAACTGTTCGCCGGACACGACTGCGAGACCGAACTGTCCTTCGAAGGCAAGCTCCGCACCTACCGCGTCATCCTCACCAACCTCGGAAAGTCGAAGAAGAAGCCGACCGGATATTTTGCCGTGTACCAGGACATCACCTCCCACAAAGACGAGATGCGCCGGATGGAACAAATGGCGGCCTATGACGAACTGACGAAGATCTACAACCGCCGCTATTTCTTCCGGAAGGCGACGATAGCCTTCGACGAAGCCGTGGCGAACCGGGAAAACGTCCGGGTCCTGATGTTCGACCTCGACGATTTCAAAGGCGTGAACGACATCTACGGCCACCAGGCCGGCGACTCGATCCTCGCGCAGATGGCGAAACTCCTCGTCGGCGTGCTGGGTCCGGAAGACATCTTCGCGCGCTACGGCGGCGAGGAATTCATCATCTTCCGCAAGAACGTGATCGAAGCCGAAGCGCGGATCCTCGACGAGAAAGTCTGCGAGGCGATCGCGAACCATGCCTTCCTGTATCAACGGCGGAATATCAAGATCACCGGATCGTTCGGCGTCGCCGGTTCGAAGGGACCGGTGAACAAGCCGCTCGAACGCTACATCAAGGAAGCTGATGACGCGATGTATCTTTCGAAGACGGCCGGAAAGAATGCGGTCAGCTATTCTCCAGATCTTAAATAAAGGCACGCTCTCTTGTTTTACGATGCAAATGCGATATAATAAAGACAGAAACGGCCCGTACGGAGCCGAACAAAAGGGGGTTTCAACGATATGAATAAAAAGATAATGGGTTACGGCTGGGCACTCAAGTGGCTCCTCGCGGCGATCCTGATCGCCGCCGGCATCCTCGTCAAGATCAACGAGGTCGAAGTCGTCTATGCGACGACCGGCATCGCGATCGTGTTGTTCTCGCTTCTGCGCATCTATCCGCTGTTGAAATCCCTGTCGAAAGAAGTTTTGCGGACCATCAACCTCTTTGAAATCGTGTTCGACACGATCATGGGCGGGTTGATGATCTACGTCGCCTTCTCCGGTCTTTCCGGCGATCCGTTCTGGCAGGGCATGTATGCCTACCTGCTCGCGGTGTTCTTCTATGTGAGGGGCTTCATCTACATGGTCTCGCTCTACTTCTTCGCGGAACGCAGCGAAGCCCTCAAGTTCTGGTTCCACCTGATCTGCGTCACGCTCGGCGCCGGACTGTTCGTCCTCGCCCTCACCTCGACCGGCGACATCATCCTCCGCACGCTCGGCTGGCTGATCCTCTTCGTCTCGGTTTCCGGTGGTCTCTATCTCGGTTATGACGGCTACGGCGGCTACCGCCTCTATCGCCAGCAGTCCAAATCGCTGCAGGAGCAGAAGGGAAAAAGCGCTCCCGTCGAGAAGGAACTTCCGAAGCCGCAGCCTCAGCCCGAGGCGGAAGCCAAGGAAACCTACATCAACTGATTTCGTTGACAGTCGGCCCGAAGTAAGGTATCATAATAGGGCCGACTGTTTTTATTGGAGTAATACTCAAGTGGTCGAAGAGGCGCCCCTGCTAAGGGCGTAGGTCGGGATTCCGGCGCGAGAGTTCAAATCTCTCTTACTCCGCCAGTTTTGTTTATCGATGTCGTCGAAAGGCGGCATTTTCTTTCCCGGGCGATGAAAGGGAAAACTTGTTGTCAAACGGGGAGTGAAATGTTACAATGATTTAGGACGAACGGACTGTTCGTCCCCACGGAGAAGTACCCAAGTGGCTGAAGGGGCTGGCTTGGAAAGCTAGTAGATCGGTAAAACGGTGCGGGGGTTCGAATCCCCCCTTCTCCGCCATCGACATCAAGGGGATTCGAGATGATCTCGAGTCCTTTTTTTTTGCAGAAAGGGAGTTTTACCCGATCCGCCAAATTCCCAGAGTCCAACAGATGATGAAGATCAGTACAGGTCAAATATTGACAGGGGTCCATTGAAAACGCCAGATACGGGTGCCGTATGTGGCGTTTTGGATGTAGGGGTCAAAATCCCCCCTGGTGGTAAATGGCGGGTTGAACACCGACGGTGGCGGATATAAACGGATTTCAGGCGTTTTTGAATGTTTTGAGGATCTTGATCGGTATGGAAATGAATCGGTGTGGGGCCTATGGTATCATTTGGGTACAAACCACCGATTAAGGTCCGCCTAGTCCAAAATCCCGATGGATGACAATTCAATTGTTGTAAACTATGTTGTAAACCATAATGCATAAATGTAGTAAACAATATTGTAAACAATCATGTTGACTTGTTTTAAACAAAAATGTAAACTATTGATGGGGTGGTAGTATGGACAATTATGAGAAGTTCAAAAAAATTCGTGATGAGCTTGATCATTATCCAGTGGATTCAGAATTGATCTATAAATATGGATTGTCGCGCACGGATATCCATGAGATGCGTCAAGAAAAAACGGAAGATCATGAATATTTGAAGTTGAAATTGAATGATCCATCAGGAAATCAAGTGGTCTATTGGAATAACGAAAAGATCCTCATGCATTTTTTGGGAAGTCAGGATTTGATCAGGAATTCGGTGATGAATCAATTTTCCGATTTTCGTGATTCAGAAATATTGAATGGGTTTGTGTTCTCGGAAATCGAATCCAGTTTGGCAATTGAAGGGGTTAGAAGCACTCGAGCCAAAATCGAACAATTGAATAAAACCGGATATGATGACTTGAACGAATTGAATGACATCATTACTAAAAACATGATATTAGGTTATGAGTTTGTAAGGATCAATGATATCACTCAGGACAACATTTTCAAACTATACAACATATTGTCCAAGAAGTGTATGAAAGATGACGAACAATTATTGCCGGGGAATCGATATCGCCATGATGAAGTCGATATCGTCGATGGAGCCAATGCGGTGGTCGACAAAGGCGTTGATTGGAAATTACTGCCCAAACTGATGAATCAATTAATCGATTATGTCGACAAAGAGAAGACGTACGAAGAGCATCTGATCGCTTCACATGTCATTCATTTTTATATGATATATCTTCATCCGTATTTTGATTATAACGGCCGGATGGCAAGGGTGATGTCTTTCTGGTATAATCTGAAACACGCGCCATCCTTGAGTTTGTTGCTGGTAAGTGAAGCGATCAACAACAAGATCCATAAGAATGGTTATTATAATGCAATCATGAATTCTCGAAATGCAGGGAATGACATCACTTATTTTCTTGAATATATGGGAAACATTATATTGAAGTATACAAAAATATATATCAATTTTTATATCATCCAAAACAAGTTGAAAGGTAATGGTCAAGGATTGAATCGAGCGATCGAAATCGCTTTGAAATATGTACTGGCAATACCCGTGACCGGCGACGGGTTCTTTGATTGGAAAGATTATCGGGATTTCTCTCATGAGGAGTTCAGCAAGCAGTATTATTTGAGATTATTGAATGCTCTGGCTGAATTGGCGATATTGGTTGTGAAAGAACATAAAAACGCTCATTTCTATCGATTGAATAGTGGTAAATGGGATTTGGTTTAGGATGTCATGTTAACGGTTGGCACCGTGACGGTCGTACCAACCCGTACATACGTCATTGTAGTAAACAGTTGCAATCAACAGATGAAATTAGACGCTCGTCCTGCAAAGGGCGGGCGTTTTCATGTTCGTAAACAAATGCATGAATCATTCAACGAGCGAGGTTGAGCGAGCATCATCATCATCGCTTCTGGAACCAACGGCGATACGGTTCGATCGGAGTTTGAAGGGGACATCTGGACCGTCTGAAGCAGCATCATGTGAATGATCCTGAAAAAGTTCACGAAATCAAAAAAATGTTAATTTGTGTAAAGTATCTTCCACAATAACCCACATTGTGATAGAGTGATGGCGGAAATGGATCCGTATGCTTATCCGGCGCGAATGGCATCTTTCGAAGATCGGAAATTACGTCGATTTCGACCTCGGAACCATCAACACCAACCTGGTGAATGTTGAAGACACGTTCTTTCCAGAAAATCCGATCGCCTGGTGCAAAGAGCGTGATATCCCCTTTCGGGATTGACTTAACAATCGTCGATCGAAGCAAGGTCGCAGAGCGAGGTATCTGGATGAAATCCTCACGCACCCACAAGAAATGATACACTCTCGTTTTCTGTCCAACTCAGTGTCATCCATCAACTTCATATTTGACCCGCACAGGGTGGTGAGCGAATGAAACATCAAGAATGCAGGAATGAGGACATCATCTCGATTTATCGCCAATATTATCAGAGGATCCATGGCGGGATCGATGGGTACTATGAAAAGACCATTTTGGATTCGCCCATCTATGAGATTTATACCAATGTCACTTTGGCTTATTTTTCGGTGCATCCCACAAGAGGCTTGACGTCATTGGTCGTATTGCCCGAGCATAACGAATCATATGAAACGATCTTTTCCTATGTGATCGGGCTGCCACTGTTTACGCATATTTTGTTTTCGGAAAAAGACGAACAATTTGTCGATCAAATGAAGAAAAACAACATTCCATATGAGATTCAGGCGTATAATTTTGAAGCGAATCAAAAAAGCGTGTCCTCCCTTCGGATGAATGCCGTAAAGAACAAGGACCTTGACCGGATTCGAAAGGAATTCGGAGAATTCATTGAGTATAATCAAATATCGCTAGAAAACAAGCGGGCGTTCTATTATGCACAAGACGACAAAATGATCAGCTTTGGGGCACTGGAACCATTGCGCCTCAACGAAAACAGATTCTGCATCTCGATGGTCGTCAGCGAGGCCTACAGAAAAAAGGGTTATGGATCGGAAACGGTCAAGTTTTTAATCGAGTATCTGCAATCCAAGAACCTCGAATGCAATGCGCGATGTTATGTTCATAATGAAGCGTCTCGAAAAACGCTGATCAAGAGCGGGTTGGTCATTAGCAACGTATTGTATAAGGCACAAAAAGGATGATTCAATGAAAAAACCGCAAATGAAAAGACGATAAAGCATCATGGGTATGACAACCCATGATCCATCATCACCCGGTAACGGGGTCATTGCATCGGGTTGAGATCGACAGGATCTCAACCCTTTCGCATTCAAGCCGCGTTCGGTCGCCGGCGGATTCCGGTCGGTATTTTCATGGCAAAAAAGCAATTTGTGTTTCATTCGTTCCGCGATTGATATATAATGAACGCGTCTTCATCGGCAGATGCATCGGACGGAAAAGGTGGAACATGAAACACATCCTGAAATCATCGATCATCGCATTCCTCTTGGGACTGGTCATATTTTCCGGCACGAGCGTCTTTGCGTGGCAAACCTTTCATGGCACGACGGAAATCACCATTACCGATCAAGACGCACCTTTTTTGCTGGAACTGCTGGTTCCGATCGAAGGAGCGCCTCTCCTGTCGAATCCAGAAATGCACGCTTTGCTCGACGATGAATATGATGTTCCGGCGTTTTTGATCGCCATGAACGGGTATCGTGACGGCGAAGGATATGGATCGTCGCAATTATATGGGAATGTTCCGGTCACCCGCAGTGTGGACGAGAACGATTGTTACACCCTCACATTTTTGTCCACACATCCAAGCACCTATAAGATTGCCTTGGTTTTCGCAGACGGAACCGTCACGGCCTCCTCCGTCATTACGCAAACCAAGATGGTCGCGACCATCACCTTCGACGGACAGACCGTTTCCTTTTCCGAATCCGATCTCAACAGCCTGCCCTTTCCGCTTTATGAACGGGACTTTGCGTTCTATTTCGAGACGATTCTGGTCATGATCGGGTTCATCCTGGGGATGCTTGTCGTGGAACTGTTCATCGCCCTTCAATTCGGGTATCGCGGGAAAAAGGCCGCATTCATCTTAATCGGACTCTATGTCGTGTATTATCTGATTTCAACATTCTTACAGTGGCTGCGTGAAGCGACCATGTTTGACCCGTTTTCCTTCTTTCTTCCCTATCTCATCATCTTGCTCGTCACGTCCTTGACAGTCGTTCAATCCATCGTCTGGGCAAAGCGTTTTCCGCGTCAATCGCCGTTGGTCGTCCTGATGTACGTGATCCTTGGAAACGCGGTGCTGATTGGCTTCTCCATTTATGGCTTTTATGCGACGGGCGGACTATTCTCGTACTGAGAACCACGCATTGTCGCGGCGTGATAGGATCCCCATGAAGTAGACGGTGTCCATAACGAGAGTTATGAACCGGATACGGAATGGGGGTCATTTCTTTTTGCCCGGACCGCAGCGCTGGACATAAGAAGAAAAGTGTCAAACACGCCGGGGAGGCGATCGGTTCGCGCAATGCTTCGGATTCACACAATCAATAAACGTGAATGTGAATCTTTTGTCTTGATGAGGGGGAAGCCCGATCGGATGATTTTGGAGCGTCAGCCCAAAGGGCTGGTGCAAACGAAAAATGAATAAGGCATATGCAATTAGATTATAAGCGAATATTTCTAATTGGATATTGTCTTAATGAATGCCTGTGATATCATGGTTGATGAAGTTGCAAACAACCGTGCGCGCAAGGCGACGCCGCCTGATCTCGGCGTCGTCCATGCGGGCGGGGTCGCCTTGCTCGGATGTGTTCTGCTCGCAATCCCCTCCGCTGTGTTGGTTCTTTCTCGTCTGGAAGAAGGATCGTGCAAAATAGGAGGAATCTTGATGAAAAATCAATATTGGAATTTCTTGACACAGTGCCATTTTGAAGTGTTGTTCATCGAAGCGCACAAGAATCGCAGCCTTCGGTTGCAGCGCGCGATGAACATCTTCATCGCCGTCGCCTCATCCGGCGGAATCGCCGCGTGGGCGATCTGGGAAGATTTGTGGATCCTTTGGGTCTTGATCCTCGCCGCCTTCCAGGTGTTGACCGTGATCCGGCCGCAGCTGCCGACCGACAAACGCGTGGAGACCCTTGGGAAGCTCGGGGCGGTGTTGTCGATTCAGTATCTGTCCATGGAGCAACACTGGCTCGCGATATCGAACGGAACCCTGACAGATGCGGAAGTCCACAAGATGTATTATGAGTTTTTACCCGCGTGGAATAACGCAAAGGCGGAACTGTTGAAATCGGATGTCTTGCCTGAACCGAAAACGCTCATCGACCAGCTCGCTCTGGAAAACGAAGAGCATTTCCGCACGCTTCCCAACAGCATGTCGATACCGAAGCGTTCGATGCCGGAGAAGGCCGTTGACAACGACATGAAATCGATGCCGAAGCGGGTCGACGATGAAAAGGCGATATCGACCAAGAGCGGATTGCCGCTCCAGCCGTCGGTTCCTCCCATGCCGACCACCGGCGCGGGGATACCCAAATAATCGTTTGCACGACCAATCGAATTCCGCAAGATGCCAGAGGATTGACGGACCGCCGTCAATCCTCTTTTGCATGTTCTAAACCACCAAGGCATGCGACAAAACACCCGACCTGATAACGCATGAAGTACGGATACCCCGATAAACGGAGGAACGTTTCATGCGATCGAGAGGCCTCCATTTTCCAATCAGGAGGACACTCCGGAAAGACGCCGTAAAAAAAGGTGAAAAGTTATTGACAATCATTATCAAAGACGATAATATAATCATATACGATAACATTACAACAACCGAGAATGACAAGAGGACGACAAGGATGATTCAAGCCGCGAATCGAACGAAATGCCCTGATACGATGAAAACCATCATGATCTTGTCGCTGCGTTGTCTGTTGTTCGTTTTCAGTTTTCTGTCACTTGCCATCGTGTTCGACCAATCGCTTGCGGAAATCGGAAAATGGTGGTCCGTCGTCTGCAGCGTCGGCAATCTGCTGACCCTGATCGCGCTCTATCGACTGAACAAAGCGGAACATCTCACGTACCGCCAGATGATGCGATACCCAAAGAAAGCGACCGGGTGGAAAGCGATCGCGCTGGGGATCGTCGTGGTCGTCGTCTTGGGAATGGCCGGCATGTTTTTGGCGGGGTATCTCACATACGGAGTATTTCCTTATCTTGCCAAAGACCTGATCGCCCCGATTCCGATCTGGCTCGCATGGACGAACGTTTTGATTTTAC
>Ga0209417_1005578_pt1 | contig 13725 bp, 9 predicted proteins | sample RifGroF2_FD_184002 | JGI IMG/M metagenome (GOLD analysis project Ga0209417, IMG submission 184002) | Groundwater microbial communities from Rifle, Colorado, USA - Groundwater F2 (SPAdes) (version 2) | ecosystem: Environmental > Aquatic > Deep subsurface > Groundwater | place: Rifle, Colorado... | reverse complement strand
CGCTTAAACTTAAATAAAAATCTTTTTGCGGAATTTCGCGTGGAGAAAAATCTTTTACCATTTCGGCAATGGCTTTAATGTGTTCGGGAGTAGTTCCGCAGCATCCGCCAACGATGTTAAATAAATTTTCCGAAGCAAAATCTTTTAGAGTTGAAGACATCATTTCCGCAGTTTCATCATATTCACCAAAGTGATTTGGTAAACCCGCATTCGGATAAACGCTGACATTACATGTAGCAACGCGCGAAAGTTCTTTTAAAAATGGACGCATTTGAGTTGCGCCGAGAGAACAGTTCAAGCCAACGCTTAAAAGATTTTTTGTGTGGGAAATCGAAATCCAAAACGCTTCGGTCGTTTGTCCCGAAAGAGTTCTTCCGCTTTGATCCACAACCGTACCGGAAATCATAACAGGAATTTCTTTGCCGATCTTTCTTGTGTATTCACTGATCGCAAAGATTGCCGCTTTTGCATTGAGCGTATCAAAAACTGTTTCAACAAGAAGAATATCAACTCCACCGTCAATCAGACCGCGTAATTGTTCGGTATAACTTGCAACAACTTCATCAAAAGTTACCGCGCGAAAACCGGGATCGTTTACATCGGGAGAAAGCGAAAGAGTTTTATTCAAAGGTCCCAAAGCACCCGCTACAAATCTCGGTTTGTTTGGATTATGTTTTGTGAATTCATCAGCCGCTTCTTTTGCAAGTTTCGCCGAGTTGAAGTTCAGATCATAAACAAGCGCTTCCATTTTATAGTCGGCTTGCGATATTGAAGTGGAATTGAACGTATTCGTTTCAATTATATCAGCGCCTGCTTCGAGATATTTGCGATGAATATTTTTAATTATTTCCGGCTGAGTGAGAGAAAGTAAGTCGTTATTTCCCTTTAGATCGTGTGGATGATTCTTAAATCGTTCACCGCGGAAATCGTCTTCGGTTAAATTGTGGCGCTGGATCATCGTTCCCATTGCGCCGTCGAGCACAAGGATCCTTTGTTTTAGCAGATTTTGTAATATTTCTAATTTTGTCTTCATAGTTCTCTATATCGAATTTGTTTCCTTCCCCGCTTAAAGGGTTGGAACGGGCTTTCATTGTTAAACAACTTTAATTAAATTTCGTTCAAATATAATAAAAGTTACAGGAAGAAAATGATTGTAGTGACCGGCGGCGCAGGATTTATCGGTTCAGCATTAGTATGGCGATTAAATCAATTTGGCAAAAAGAACATAATTGTTGTGGATCGGCTTGGAAGCGATGAAAAATGGAAAAATTTAGTTCCGCTCGCGTATGCCGATTATTTCGACAAAGGGGAATTCATCGACAAAATTGTAAATGATGAGATCGATTTTGAAATTGAAGCCATAATCCACATGGGGGCAAATTCCGCCACAACGGAAAAAGATGCCGACCATCTTATGGAGAACAATTACAAATACACACAAGCGCTCGCAAAGTATGCGCTTGAAAAGGATATTCGTTTTATTTATGCTTCTTCTGCGGCTACGTACGGTGATGGCTCCTTAGGTTTTGAAGATACCGATGAAAATTGTCTTAAACTTCATCCTCTGAATATGTACGGATATTCAAAAAATATTTTTGATGTTTACGCTTACAACAACGGAATGTTAAACGACATCGTCGGGATAAAATATTTTAATGTTTACGGTCCAAACGAAAGCCACAAAGGCGATATGCGCAGCGTTGTTCACAAGGCGTTTGAGCAAGTCCGCGATTATGGGAAAGTAAATCTTTTTAAATCACTTCATCCCGATTATAGAGACGGCGAGCAAAAGCGTGATTTCGTTTACGTAAAAGACGCGGTTGAGATGACTCTCTTTTTCCTCGAGCATAAAGATAAAAACGGGTTATACAACGTTGGCGGCGGAACGGCAAGAACGTGGAATGCTCTTGTTACAGCCTTATTTAATGCTGTCGGGAAACCGGTGAACATTGAATATGTTGATATGCCGGAACATCTTGCGGAGAAATATCAATACTTTACGGAAGCGAATCTGGGTAAAATAAAAAAAGCCGGTTATCGCAATCCTCTTTATAGTTTAGAGGATGGAGTAACCGACTATGTTAAAAATTATTTATTAAAAAAGAAAAATCTGGGTGAGGAATAACCTACAAAGGTTCCGCATCCAGATCGTCGTCAAGGTCTTCCTCTTCGTCGTCAAAGTCAAAATCTTCTTCATAGAATTTTTCTTCCAACTCTTCGTCGTCTAAGGAAACCTCTCCTTCTTCTTCCTCAATATCCAAGTCGTCATCCAGGTCATCATCAAAATCTTCATCATCATCAAAGTCGTCGTCGTCATCAAGAGATTTTGCGAGGCGAATATTTAACGCTTCGTTGTACGGATCTTGAATGGCAGTTTTTGCGAACGGACTTCTTTGTCTCTTTTCTTCGAGTACTTTAGTTATTTCTTCGTTAGTGTCAAGTCTTACAAATGACATAAAGCGAAATCTCCTTACCAGTTTCTTTAGTATTAGTGTTTGAAAAAGTATATGCGAAAATTAGAAAATATTTCAATGAAACAAGCGGCGAAAAAAATATTTTTAAAGAAATATTTCTTTTTTTTTTAATTGATTTTGTTTAAAGCGAGAAGAAATATTTGATCACGGAAGGATTGAGATTTGCGCGATAAAATTAATTGTTTCTGAAAAAATTCTAATTCGTGAAAATATTTTTCTCTGTTTCTCATTAATGAGACGGAAAGGTGTTTCAAAGAGGAAACTATAAACATTTGGCAAGCTATTCTTGGCACTGCATTTGTTAAAAAAGAGCGCTAAAGTAAAAGGAATTTATTTTGAAAACCGTTATTTTGTACATGCTTTTTGTTTTTACACTTGTTGCCCTCTTTGGAGTGGCGTTTAGTGTTTAAATACACGTCTCAATCGACATGGATAAAATTATTTTTTCTGTGCCGGTAAATATCTTTCAAACTGTTTTATAAGGAAAATCGATGGTGAAATTGTTAATAAAGGGTTGTCTCTATTTTAGTCTGTTTTTTCTCTTTTCAAGAGGAATACCTTTATATGCGCAATCGAACGAAGATTGTTTATCGTGTCACAGCGATGAAACTTTAGCCAAAGAGCAAAACGGAAAACAAGTTTCACTGTTTGTTAAAGAGGATGTTCTTAAAAGTTCACCTCATGCAAAATTGCAGTGTACTGCTTGTCATACCGGTTTTGATATGGACAATATTCCGCACAAAGAAAAAATCGAACCGATTAACTGCCTTACCTGCCATAAAGATGTCCCTGTAAAACACGCATTTCATCCGCAGATGTTAAAAGCAAAACAGCCGGCTACTTCCCCGGATTTAAATTGCAAAGGCTGCCACGGAACTCATAACATCGTTCCAAAAAAATCGTCATCATTTCCATTTACAAATTCAAAAATAGTTTCTGCCTGTGGAAAGTGTCACGGAAGTATTGCTCAAACATTTTTAGGCTCCACACATGATGAAGAGGTGCGGAAGGGAAATCCGGCGGCGCCAAATTGTTTAACTTGTCACCACGGAACGATATCAAATAAAAACGGAAATCGTGACACGCTTGAAATTAAAATGTCGCAAGAACGACTTTGCTTTTCTTGCCATGTTGATAATCCGAATGTAAGAAGTAAAATCGTCCCGACGGTAAAATTTATTAAATCATATGAACACAGTGTTCACAGCACAGCGCTTCACCAAAAAGGAAACGCAAAAGCGGCAACTTGTATCGATTGCCATACCGCGCACGGAATTCTAAAAGGAACAGATTCAAAATCAACTGTTTTTAAATTGAACGTACCGCAAACATGTTCAAAATGCCACGGCGGAATTGTGACTGAATACAATGAAAGCGCTCACGGAAAGGCAGTCGCCAACCGGAATATGGATGCGCCGGTTTGTACTAATTGCCACGGCGAACACAACATTTTAAAACATAACGATCCTTCTTCACCGGTGGCGTATAAAAATTTATCAAGTCAGGTGTGCTCACCATGCCACAGTTCCGTAAAATTAACCGACCGCTACGGAATGGCTTCAAATAAGGTTAGCTCGTATGTTACCAGTTATCACGGACTCGCATTAAAGGGCGGTTCGAGAGAGGTTGCGAATTGTGCAAGCTGCCATGGCGCGCATAATATTAAAGCGGCAAGCGATCCGACTTCTTCTGTAAATAAAGCAAATTTAAAACATACATGTGGAAAATGTCATCCGGGAGCGAATGAAAATTTTGCTATTGGAAAAATTCACAGCACCGCGGTTGAAAAGGAAGAACCGCTTCTCTATTGGATTTCAACAACCTATTTACTTCTTATCTTTACCGTTATAGGAGGAATGTTTATTCACAATATTGTTGATCTTTTTAGAAAATCGAAAAACAAACTTCTTATACGGAGAGGAAGAATGGATGGGAAAGACCATGCACACGGATTGTATTTGCGAATGACGTTGAGTGAACGAATACAGCATGCAACTCTGGTCATCAGTTTCTTTACGCTTGTGTTTACGGGGTTTATGCTCCGTTTCCCGGATGCCTGGTGGGTTGTCGGCATCAGAAATTTATTGCCGAATGCTTTTGAGATGAGAAGTATTATTCATAGAATCGCCGCGGTGATTATGGTTGCGGCAAGCCTCTATCATTTATATTATTTACTTTTTACGGTGCGTGGAAGAAAATTAGCTTACGATCTTTTTCCCCGTCTGCAGGACGCCAAAGATATGGTTGATGTATTAAAGTATAATTTTGGTTTCTCAAAAGAGAAGCCAAAATTCGGCAGATTCAGCTATATTGAAAAGAGTGAATACTGGGCGCTCGTTTGGGGAACGATTGTTATGACGATCACCGGAATATTCTTGTGGTTTGACAATACCTTTATCGGTATTCTGACAAAACTTGGTTGGGATGTTGCCAGAACAATTCACTATTACGAAGCCTGGCTCGCATTTTTGGCAATCGTTGTTTGGCATTTTTATTTTATCATTTTTAATCCGGACGTCTATCCAATGAACCTGGCGTGGTTAAAAGGATCAATTACCGAAGAAGAAATGGAAGACGAACATCCGTTGGAATTAGAAGAAATAAAAAAGAAATTGTATCAACAAGAAGTTGAAGATCAGGATAACGAAAAGATTTAAATTTTATTTGAGAATTATTAAATGGTAAAAAAAAATCATTCAAAAAAACTTAATGACAAACAAATATTAAGAGGAAGCACGGCAGTTCTTCTTTTCATGCTGTTTGTTGCAGTTCCTGTAAAAACTTTCGGGCAAGATAACAGCGATTGTTTCGGCTGCCACGATGATAAAAGTTTAACCGGAACAAAGAACGGAAAAACATTTTCCGTTTATGTAAGTGAAAAAAACTTTACCAAGTTTGTACATGGATCGGTTCCTTGTATCGGCTGCCATGTTGATTTGAAAGATGCCGAATTTCCGCACAATGAAGATTTAAAACCTGCAAAATGCGGTGGCTGCCATAAATCAGAACAAGAACTTCACGCAAAATCTTTGCACGGCAAAGCGATTGCACGCGGCGATAATTTAGCTCCGACTTGTAAAAGCTGTCACGGCGGGCACGAAATCCTTCCGGTAAAAGATCCAAAGTCTTCCGTCTATCCGATGAAAATTCCCTTTTTATGCGGAAGATGTCATCAAGAGGGAACTAAAGTTCAAACACAAAGAACAATTCATCAAGACCACATTGTTGAAAATTTTTCAGAAAGTATTCACGGAGAAGGATTACTGAAAAAAGGTCTGGTTGTAGCGCCCAACTGCGCCTCATGCCATACGCCTCACTCAATACTTCCGCACACCGATCCCGCTTCATCAATTGCCAGAAAGAACATTGCCGCAACCTGCACAAAATGCCATGTGATGATCGAAGAAGTTCATCGCAAAATTATTAAAGGTGAATTATGGGAAAAGAAATCCCATACTTTGCCCGCTTGTATTGATTGCCACCAACCTCACAAAATAAGAAAAGTTTTTTATGAGCTTGGAATGGCAAATCAGGATTGTATGAGCTGCCATAAGGTAGAAAGTTTAAAATCTTCAAAAGACAATCGTTCACTTTATGTTGATATTAAAGAGTACGAGGCATCTGTCCACAACAAGACGGCTTGCAGTCAATGCCATTCTGAAGTAAATGCTTCACATGTCCGTCCCTGCGAAACGATCACTAAAAAAGTTGACTGCGCCTCTTGCCATGCAAATGTTGGGGAGGAATACAAAAAAAGTACTCACGGAATGCTTTCAGCAAAAAACGATCCGAACGCGCCGGTATGTTCTGAGTGCCATGGGACGCACAAAATTTTAAATAAGAAAAATCCTGAATCAAGAACTTTCCCGACGAACATTCCGGGTTTGTGCGCAACTTGCCATAGAGAAGGTGAGCAAGCAGCCGTTCGTTACAAGGGAAAAGAACATTCAATTATTGAAAGTTACACGGAAAGTATTCATGGAAAAGGGTTGATGAAAAGCGGGTTGACTGTTACGGCAACGTGTACCGGCTGCCATACAGCGCATCGGGAATTACCTCATGCTAATCCGAATTCAAGTATCAATCCGAAAAATGTTGCCGCTACTTGTGGTTCATGCCACCATGGAATTCAAGAAAAATTTGAAAAGAGTATTCACTCTTCAAAAATTTCAAACGCAAAAAATTTACCCTCTTGCAACGACTGCCATAGCGCACATAAAATTAAACGGGCTGATTCTGAAGGATTTAAACTTCATATAATGGATCAGTGCGGAAGATGTCATGAAGAAATCGCAAAAACATATTTTGATACTTATCATGGTAAAGTTTCTCAACTTGGTTATACAAAGACAGCTAAATGTTATGATTGCCACGGCGCGCACGATATTCTTTCTCCTTCAAATCCCGAATCTCACTTGAGCAGAAAAAATGTTTTGAAGACTTGCCAAAAATGTCACGAAGGCGCGACAAGAAAATTTGCCGGATACTTTACCCATGCAACGCATCACGATCCAAAAAAATATCCTATTTTGTTTTGGACATTTTGGGGAATGACCGGTTTGCTTATTGGAACTTTTGTTCTTGCCGGTATTCACACTTTACTTTGGCTGCCCCGTTCTTTACAATGGAAAAGAGAATTAGCAAAAAGAGTGAAGGATAAGGAAAAATTAAATGACGAAAATAAAGAAGCCGAAAACAAGGAAGATGGAATAGATGCATAAAGAAGAAGAACAAGTTTTAAGATTTTCGCGGTTAAACCGGGGACTTCATATTGTAATGATAATCAGTTTTATTAGTTTATCACTTACAGGAATGTCGCTAAAATTTTCCTATACAAGCTGGGCAGTTGCACTTTCGCATTTCTTCGGCGGGTTTGAAGCAACCGGGTCAATTCATCGCTTCGCAGCTTCTGTAATGGTTATAGTTTTTATAACTCATATTGTTGATCTGACCCGCTTAAAAAGAAAAGAACTTGGTTCATGGAAGGAGTTGATCTTCGGAAAGGACTCAATGCTTTTTAACAGAAAAGATTGGGAAGATTTCATCGGTTCAATGAAATGGTTTTTAGGAAAAGGGGAAAGACCGGAATACGGAAGATGGACGTATTGGGAAAAGTTTGATTATTTCGCCGTCTTCTGGGGAGTTTTCGTTATCGGTTCAACCGGATTTACCCTTTGGTTCCCGGAATTTTTTACACGGTTTTTGCCCGGTTGGTTTATTAATGTTGCAACCATAATCCATAGTGATGAAGCGCTTCTTGCAACCGGATTCATTTTTACGGTTCACTTTTTTAATACACATCTTCGTCCGGAAAAATTCCCGATGGATATAGTTATTTTTACGGGAAGAATGCCTCTTGAAGAATTCAAAATTGATAGACCGCAAGAGTACAAAGAACTTGTGGAAAAAGGTGAATTGGAGAATTATTTAGTTGAAGCTTACCCTCCAATTGTAACTCGTACTATTAAAATTTTTGGATGGACGGCTTTATCTCTTGGATTTTTCATTGTAATATGGATAATCTACGCCATGATTTTTTCTTATAGATAAAAGCTTTAATAAAGGATTTAAATGAAACGTAAATACCCTGATTCTTTTTATAACCCGACAACTTTAGTCGGAGTTTCTCTTGCTGCAGTAAGTTTTGGGTTAGTTATTTTTTTAATGGTCTTGGAAGCCTTTCAGAAAAACCCAAAACCTTATATGGGCATTATTGCATTTGTTATTCTCCCTACCTTTTTACTCTTTGGGATAGCACTGATGATTTTCGGAATTCTGAAAGAGAGAAAACGGTTAGCTTCAGGCAAAGAAACAAGACACATGCCGGTGATCGATCTGAACAACCCGCGCCACAGATTTTCTACCTTAGTTATTTCGATAGGAACAATTCTTCTCTTAATTTTTTCGACTTTCGGAAGCTTTAAAGTTTATGAATACACCGACTCTGATGAGTTTTGCGGAACAATATGCCATAAGGTGATGTCACCCGAATATACCGCGTACCAATACTCTCCGCATGCCAGAGTGGGATGCGTTCAATGCCATATTGGTTCTGGTGTTAGTTGGTTTGTTAAAGCAAAAATTACCGGCTCTTATCAAGTGTATTCCGTTCTTTTTAACAAATATTCCAGACCGATCCCGACACCGATAGAAAATTTACGACCGGCGCAACAAACTTGCGAACAATGCCATTGGCCGAAACATTTTTTCAGCGAAAAGAAACTTGTTTCAACGTATTATTTATCGGATGAACAGAATTCTAAGTTTTCTCTCAATCTTTTAGTAAAGATCGGCGGAGGCAATATTGAAGCCGGACCAACCAATGGAATTCACTGGCACATGAATATCGGAAACGAAGTAACGTATATAACAACCGATCCTTCAAGAGAAAATATTCCGTGGGTAAAATCTAAATCAGCGGATGGCAAAGAGGTTATTTATGAAAGCACAGAAAATCCTTTAACTAAAGAAGCCAGAAGTAAAGCCGAACCGCGGAGAATGGATTGTATAGATTGCCACAACCGTCCTTCACACATTTATCATGATCCATTCACCTCGGTCAATCACTTAATGTCTTTAAATTGGGTTGATCCTACAATACCGAACATCAAAAGCGTTGCTGTTGATGCGTTGGAAAATTCATACTCAACAAAAGAAAAAGCGTTGGATAGTATTAAGTTGCTGGTCAATCAGTTTTATCAGAATAACTATCCTCAGATCGCCTCTTCCAAAAAATCAGAACTAAATAGAGCCATTCTGGAAATTCAGAAAATTTATTCTCGCAATTATTTCCCTGAGATGAATGTTAGCTGGAAGAAATTCCCAAATCATATCGGACACATGTATTCTCCCGGTTGTTTCCGCTGCCACGACGGCAAACATAAAAGCAAAGAAGGGAAAGTCCTTTCACGCGATTGTAATGTTTGTCATACTATTCTTTCTCAACAATTTGGAAATGATTCGCTCAGATTATCGTTGGGTGGAGTCGAATACTATCACCCTGTTGATATTGGAAATTCATGGAAAGAACAAAACTGCAGCGATTGCCACGCAAAAAGATAAAGAACCTCTCTTTTTTCAAAAAAGTATAAAACAGCCCTTCCCGTGGGAAGGGTTGGGGGCTGGCAAATATTTACATAAAAAAACACAATTCCTTTTTTTATTTTCCAAATAGCATTAATTTCAAATCAGCATATTTTTTCTTCTTTTAGAAAGGTGTTTCTATGAGTGATTTGGATAGCAACCAAAACCGGAGATCTTTTTTAAAATATCTCCTATCCACAAGTGTAGTCGGATTTTTAGCGTCCGTACTCTATCCTATTGTGTCTTATTTAAATCCTCCCAAGCAAAACGAAGTAGAAGTTTCAAGCGTTCTTGCAGGAAAAATTTCAGATTTTGAAAAAGACAGCGGTAAAATTATCCGGTTCGGAAATAAACCCGTTCTCGTAATTCGAACTGAAAAAGATGAGTTTAAAGCCATGTCCGCTGTTTGTACCCATCTTGATTGTACGGTTCAGTATAAAAAAGAAATGGGCTTGATCTGGTGCGCCTGCCATAACGGTAAATATGATTTGAACGGAAAAAATGTTTCCGGACCACCGCCCCGCCCTCTGGATATGTACCAGGTGAACAAGCAAGGCGATAATATTTTTGTTTCCAAGAAAGCGTGAGGATAGCAATGAAAAAATTATTTAAAAGCGCTTATGATTATCTTGACGAACGGCTTCATCTTGAAGACTTAGTTCACTTTATGGGGAAAAAATATGTTCCGGTTCATTCACATTCTATCTGGTATTATTTCGGCGGAGTTTCACTTTTCTTTTTTATTGTTCAAGTAGTTACCGGAATTTTACTTCTCTTCTATTATAAAGCCGGACCCGATTTAGCTTTTGAGAGTATTCAATATATCATGTCCAAAGTTCAGTTCGGATGGCTCATCCGCTCTGTTCACGGCTGGGCGGCTAATTTATTTATTTTATCAGCCGTCATTCATATGTTCAGCGTCTATTTTGAAAAAGCGTACCGGAAACCCCGCGAACTTACCTGGATTACCGGAATGCTGATGTTATTTCTTGGAATGGGATTTGGCTTCAGCGGATATTTACTTCCCTGGAATGAACTCGCATTCTTTGCAACCAAAGTCGGTTCCGATATTGCCGGCGCGGTTCCCATCGTTGGCGAGCCGATAAAAATTCTTATGCGCGGCGGACCGGATGTTACCGGCGCAACCTTGTCTCGTCTGTTTGGTTTTCACGTTGCGTTATTTCCCGGAATTTTCACCGTTGTATTAGGACTTCATCTTTTGCTAATTCAACGGCAGGGAATTAGCGAGCCGATGCATTTTGCACATCTTCCGCAAAAAGAAAAAAAGACGATGCCCTTCTTCCCGAATTTTCTTTTAAGAGATTTGTTGCTTTGGTTAGTGATGCTGAACATTCTTGCAATTCTTGCAGTATTTTTTCCGGCGGAACTTGGGCACAAAGCTGATGCTTTTGGTTCAGCGCCGGCGGGAATAAAGCCCGAATGGTATTTCCTCTTTATGTTTCAAAGTCTAAAATATTTACCGGCTCATATCTTATTTATTGAAGGAGAAGTTTTAGGAATTCTTCTTTTCGGTGCAGCGTTTGCTTTGTGGTTGATCGTTCCGTTTTGGGATAGAAAAACCGCTCGCGGAGAACAGAACAAACTCATTACTTACATCGGCATCTTCGTCATAATGTTTATCATCGTTTTAACAATTTTAGGATGGGTAGCATGAAAAATATAATCTATCTCACCTTTACATTTTTTCTCTTAGCCGGGTATTCTCTTCTTAACGGAAAAACTCCCGAAAGCTCAGATCAATGTTTTGTTTGTCATGAACAACTTGGAGGTGTAGCTGATCAATTTAAAAAAGATATTCACTTTCAAAAAGGTGTTTCATGCGCGGGCTGTCACGGCGGAGATAGCAGATCTGACGATATGGAAAAAGCCATGAGCAAGTCTGCCGGATTTTTAGGAATTCCCAAAGGCGATGACATTTCTTTACGCTGTGCTAATTGCCACGGCAAAAAAGAAATGATGCAAAAATATGGCTCGCATCTTGCGACCAATCAATTAGAATTATTGAAAGCCAGCGTTCACGGAAAACTTTCCACAAACGGAAAAGAAAAAATCGTACAGTGTATTACTTGCCATAACGCGCACGGGATCGTTTCAGTTAAGAATCCTGCTTCCCCGGTTTATCCTTTAAACATTCCAAACACTTGCGGAAAATGCCACAGCAACGCAAAATTCATGCAGACTTACAATCCTTCTCTTGCAGTTGATCAAGTTGCAAAATATAGAACGAGTGTTCACGGAATGCTTAATGCAAAAGGAGATCCAAAACCTGCTGAATGCGCAAGCTGCCACGGCAGTCATGGAATCCGCGCGACAAAAGATACAAAGTCTCAAGTATATGCCCTTAATATTCCTGAGACATGTTCAAAGTGCCATAGCGACGCGCAATATATGGCCGGTTACAAAATCCCAACCGACCAATATGCTAAATACGCAAAAAGTGTTCACGGAAAAGCTTTGTTAGAGAAACATGATGTTGGTGCTCCGGCTTGTAATAGCTGCCACGGAAATCATGGCGCTACACCTCCGGGAGTTGAATCAATTTCTAAAGTTTGCGGAAGTTGCCACGCTTTAAATGCTGATCTGTTTTCTTCAAGTCCGCACAAACAGGCATTCGATAAAGAAAAATTGCCCGAATGCGAAACGTGCCATAGCAATCACGGAATAATGCCGGCAACAAAAGCTATGCTGGGAGTTGATAAAGATGCGGTTTGCAGTAAATGTCATACTGAAACGAAATCAACAAAAGGATATTTAGTTGCAAAAAAAATGCGCAGTTATATTGATAGCTTAGATACAGCCGAAGAGTTGGCACTAAAACTTATCTACGAGGCTGAACAAAAAGGGATGGAGATTTCGGAAACAAAGTTTAAACTTCGCGATGCGCATCAGGCAAAGCTTGAAGCGCGAACAATGGTTCATTCTTTTAGCGAACAAAAATTTAAAGATGTTGTTGTCGGAAAAGGATTGTCTGTAACTTCTGCTTCAATTGTTGAAGCTAAAGAAGCCGTTGATAATTATTTCTTCCGCCGTTATGGTTTGTTGGTTTCGGTGCTTATTATCAGTTTACTGTCGTTTACTCTCTATTTATATATAAAGCAGATAGAGAAGAAACAAGCGGAGAAGCAGTCATAAGTAAATGGTGATTCTTTTCGTTTTTGTGTTGTTCTTATAAATTGTTTTGATTCGATGGAGCTGAAGTTACTTCAGCTCCGTTTGTTCTGATTCTCTTCCTTTTTCTTTCTTGTTTTTGAAGCATAAAAATTTCAATTTTTTAGCAAGTAATAAGTTCTAAGGAGATGTAATGAATAATCTTTCCGAGTTATCATCACACGGGGAAATAGTTGATTTTCTAAAACGCGTAGATTTGCGTTTAAGAGCAGTGGAAAACGCTCTTCATCTTGAACCGCAAGTTGATGCTGAAGTAACCTCTATTAAAGAAGCGGTAGCTTCAGAGTTTGAAGAGAAAATTTCCGAAAGTAGTGAAGAAGAACAATTAGAAAACCGCATCGGACAATTTTGGTTCGCAAAAACCGGAATAATTGTTTTAGCGATAGGGATCGGATTTTTGCTCACCTTTCCCTACGAAAATCTTCCTTCATTCCTCCCGAGTCTCTTTGGATATATTTTAGCTTTCGCAATTGGAGCTTTCTCTATTTACTTAAGAAAGAATTATGAATTTATCGCAGGTTATTTTCTTGGCGGAAGTTTGGTGCTTCTTTATTTTACCACGTTGCGATTGCACTATTTCAGCACGCTTCAAACGATCTCGAATTTAGAGTTAGAAGTTGGTCTGCTTTCTTTTGTAGTTCTTCTTTCCTTTTTCATCTCACTGAAACGGGAATCAATATACATCACGGGAATAACCATTGCTCTTGGACTTTCAACCGCTTTAGTTAGCGATAACGCGGTGATAATATTGCTTTATGAAACGTTGATCGCTATTGCTTCGGTTGTTATAGCGGTTAAATATAAGTGGTTCAATCTGGTTGTTTTTTCGGCGGTACTTACTTACTTGACTCATCTTCTCTGGTTTTTAAACAATCCTATTGCAGGTAAACCGCTTGCTCTTGGTTCGCTGCCGGAGATCAATCTTCTTTTTCTTCTTTTGTATGTTGTGATTTTTTCGTTCGGAGTATTTTTAAAAGAA
>Ga0209417_1005577_pt1 | contig 13726 bp, 8 predicted proteins | sample RifGroF2_FD_184002 | JGI IMG/M metagenome (GOLD analysis project Ga0209417, IMG submission 184002) | Groundwater microbial communities from Rifle, Colorado, USA - Groundwater F2 (SPAdes) (version 2) | ecosystem: Environmental > Aquatic > Deep subsurface > Groundwater | place: Rifle, Colorado... | reverse complement strand
TGTCCACGACGGATCGGAAACCACCAGCGACAGCTTTACCTACAAGGTGAACGACGGGACAACAGACGGAAATACCGTAACCGTTTTCATCACCGTTACACCCGTGAACGATGCGCCGCTTGCCACTGCCGACAGTTACACGGTGAACGAAGGTTCAACACTGACGTTAGCAGTTTCCGGAGTTTTGATTAACGATACAGATGCTGAAAATAATAGCCTGTCAGCCATCAAAGTGACCGACCCGGCACATGGAACCCTGACCCTGAATGCCAACGGTTCGTTTACATATGCCCACGATGGCTCGGAAACCACCGCCGACAGCTTTACCTACAAGGTGAACGACGGCACAACAGATGGCAATACCGTAACCGTTTTCATCACCGTTACACCCGTGAACGATGCGCCGCTTGCCACTGCCGACAGTTACACGGTGAACGAAGGCGCAACATTGACAGTAGCAGTTCCCGGAGTTCTGATTAACGATACCGATGCCGATGGCAATACGCTCACTTCTATCAAAGTGACCGACCCGGCGCACGGAACGCTGACCTTGAATGCCAACGGATCGTTTACCTATGTCCACGACGGATCGGAGACCACCAGTGACAGCTTTACCTACAAGGTGTACGACGGAACAGATAACAGTAATACTGTAACTGTGACAATAGCCATTGGTACATCGAACCATCTTCCGGTTGCCGCGTCATTACCGGTTATCACTCCGGAAGACACCCCGGTAAATGGGAAAGTAACTGCAACTGATCTGGATGGTGATCCGCTTACCTATACAAAAACAACCGATCCGGCCCATGGAACAGTAATTGTGAATATTGACGGAACATTCACTTATACCCCAACTGCCGATTACAATGGTGCCGACAGTTTTACGGTAACCGTAAGTGATGGCAAGGGCGGAACAAATACCGTAACCGTAAATGTAACCGTTACCCCGGTGAATGATGCGCCGGTAGCAATAGCATTAACTTTTATCACTCATGTAGGCATACCGGTAAATGAAATGATAACGGTTACCAATGCCGACGGTGATCCGCTTACGTTCTCAAAAACAAGCAATCCAACGCATGGAACCGTAATTGTCAATGCCGACGGAACATTTACCTATACGCCAAACATCAATTATTATGGCATTGATGATTTCACATACCAGGTCTGTGACAATGACGGAAATTGTTCTTCAGCAAATATTAAAATCACCATAGATAGGGAAGATGCCAATTCGTTGGTTTTCTATAACGGACTTTCGCCAAATGGGGACGGGAACAACGATGTTTGGTGGATCGATGGAATAGAAGAATTTCCTGATAATGAAGTCCTGATTTTTAACCGTTGGGGTGACAAGATTATTGAACTCAAAAACTACGACAATATCAATGTGGTTTGGGATGGTATGAATAGCCATAACAAACAGGTTTCCGATGGGACATATTATTACCTGGTCAAAATCAAAAATGTGAAGTCGCACACCGGATGGATTAACCTGAGAAGCGGGAACAATTAAAAAACAACTTTCGAATGAAAAAACAGATATTACTGGCATTTGTCCTGATTTGCAATGTCGCAGCCTATGCGCAACAGGACCCACTTTTTACGCAATACATGTTCAATAAGCTTTTGGTCAATCCTGCCTATGCAGGCAGCAAGGAAGTTTTCACCATCGACATGTTGAACCGTACTCAATGGGTAAATATTGAAGGCGCTCCTGAAACTTTTACATTGAGCGCCCACTCGGCCATGAAAAACAAGAATGTTGGGCTTGGTTTCTATATTTCGAGAGATGTTCTTGGCCCGACAATCGATCAGAGTTTCATGGGAACTTATGCTTACCGAATTTATATGGGCCGCAGTTCGTTGGCATTTGGTCTGCAATTTGGGTTGAAATATTTTGATATCGATTGGAATTCGATACGGTTAAAAGATCCTGATTATATTTTTGATCCCCAGGATATCCGCCGAATTTCCCCTGATGCCAATTTCGGTATTTATTTCCAGTCAAACAGGTTGTTTCTTGGGTTGTCATCCAAACAACTGCTTCAAAACGAATACGGGTATGCTTCAAAAGATGACAAATCATCATTCAGCAAATTGACCCGGCATTTTTACCTGATGGGTGGTTTTGCTTTGCCACTTGACGACAAAATTGTATTTCGCCCTTCAATTATGACCAAATACACCGCCAATGCACCCATACAGGTTGATGTGAACGCCAGTATTTTGTTTGGCAATGCATTTTGGATCGGTACATCGTACCGAAGCGCAAAAGCAGTAACGTTAATGACCGAATTCAAAATTTCTGATCGGTTAAAATTAGGATATTCATACGACTTCTACCTGAACGAACTACAGCCCTTTAATTACGGATCACATGAGATCAGGCTTGGGTTTGAGTTTCCTTTGTACGAATCGAGGATGAGGACGCCCCGCTATTTTTAGGGCAAAAATTCCTGAAACAATAAAACTGAAAATCGTTGATGAGATGAAAAAAAATATACTACTTCTGATCTTTACCTTGTTCTTATCAGGCAATCTGACCCTAACTGCACAGATCAGGCAGGCCAATTCGTTTTTCGACCAGTTTAAATACAGCAAAGCGGTTCCGTTGTACAAAAAGGCATTAAAGAACAAGGATGAAAAAATCAGGGAACTTGCGATTGTTCGTCTGGGTGACTGTTATCGGGAGATGAACGATGCGGAAGCAGCCAGTTTTTGGTACACCAAGGCGGTGCAGTTGAAAGATGCTGATCCTGTAAACTATTACTACTTAGGAATGTCGCTTCGAACTTTGGCCAATTATACCGAAGCTGAAAAAGCATTTTTGAGTTATTCGCAAAAAGTTCCGTCTGACATGAAAGGGAAAATTTATGCCGGATATTGCAACGAAATAAGTGAATGGAAAGCCTTTTCACCGTGTGCTGAAGTCAAAAATGCAGGCGCTTTGAATTCTGTGTATGCTGATTTTGGGTCCGTGTTTTATAAAGATGCCCTCATTTTTACATCCGACAGGGATATCGATTTGATCAATGACCAGAATTATCAGTGGACAAGCTACGGATATCTTGATCTTTATTCAGCGCTTCCGTTGATAGCTGGTGATTTTTGGAACGGAACGGCAGTACCGATGAAGCTTTCCAATGCTTTTAACCAGTCTTATCATGATGGTCCGGCAAGCTTTACGTCCGACTATAAAGAAATTTTTACAACTCGTACATTAAAAGAAAAATTGAAGAAAGGCACTGAAAATATCCAGACAGACTACCTGAAAATTTATTGTGCCGATCTTTCTGATGAGAAAAAAGTAAGCTACCAACCCTTTCCTTACAACAGCGACACGTATTCAACAGGCCATCCGGCCATTTCCGCCGATGGCAAAAAGCTGATCTTTTCGTCAGACAGACCCGGTGGTAATGGAAGTAGCGATTTATATATTTCTGAATTGATTGGCGGAAAATGGAGTAGCCCGGTCAGCCTGGGTCCCGAACTCAATACATTCGGGAACGAGGTTTTCCCATTCTTTGCCAACGACTCGACCCTGTTTTTCTCCTCCGACGGCCATCCTGGTTATGGCGGCCTCGATATTTATGAAACAAAACTTGTTCACGGGAAATGGACAACACCCTGGAACCTGAAACTTCCGGTTAATTCGCCCTACGACGATTTCAGTATTATTTTCAGTAAAAACCTGACCGATGGATTTTTTAGCTCAAACCGGCCGGACGGAAATGGTTCTGACGACATTTATGTTTTCAGGAATTATAAACGGACTCCGGTGGTGGAAGCAAATCCAGTGATTCCTGAAAAAATAATCGCAAAAATCAGCGGGTACCTGAAAGATAAAAAAACACTGGCTCCACTTGATTCGGCCACCGTGTTTATACTGAATCTGACGACGGGGGAGGTGCTCGTTTCAAAAACCGATGCAAAAGGTTATTTTGAAGCGCCGGCTCAAAATGGTGTCCAGTATATTGTAAAAGGCATGAAACCTAATTTTTTTGGCAACTGCATGAGTTTTTCATTTTCAGATGAAAAAAATCCAATGGACAATCAGGTTCCACGTGATCTGATGCTCGATAAATATGCACTGAACCAGGTATTTAAAATCGAGAACATTTATTACGACCTGAATAAGTGGCTCGTTCGTGAAGATGCCAGACCATCGCTCGACAAGTTGGTGCGTATCCTGAAACAAAATCCGATAATCGTTGAATTGGGTTCGCATACCGATTGCCGCGCTTCATCGGCATATAACGACAATCTTTCGCAAAAGCGTGCTGAATCAGCGGTTAATTACCTCATTGAAAAGGGCATTGATCCTAAAAGATTAACCTATAAAGGCTATGGCGAAACCCAGCTAATCAACAAATGTGCCGATGGCGTGCCTTGTACCGATGCCGAGCATCAGGCCAATCGCAGGACCGAGTTTAAGGTTACCTCGATCAATGCCTCGGTCGCTCCTGTTTCCATTGACCTTGAATCGTTTAAAACAGGGGATAAAATACCGGTAGAAAAGCTTGGCCCCGATTTTTTCAAAGATTGCATGTAGTTAAACTGCATTTCCATCGTGTTTAAATCATATAAATGGTTTATATTTAACATGCCGAAAAAGAAAAATCATTAAGTGACAATTTTTCTTTGCTGAGTTTTCATGTTAAGGCAAGAAACCTGGTCGGTTTAATTTTGACCTCCTTCTTAGCATCATTATTAATCATTTATACCTGAAGTATGACGAGGACTGTTTGCGTTATGTTTTGTCTGATAATCAGTTTGATAGTAAAAGGCCAAACCAGCAAAACACTAAATGTTACTGCCGGTACATTATCCTCAGCTTTAACTACTACCGAGCTCCAGACAGTTACTGACCTAACCCTAACCGGCACCATTGACGCCAGGGATTTTAAAACCATGCGCGATAGCATGAATTTATTAACAGTGTTGGATTTGAGTAGTACAAGCATTGTAAATTATATAGGAGAATTGGGAACGTCTGGATCCTCAGGAAGCATTTTTTATGAGTCAAATGCGATACCTATTTGTGCTTTTTATATGGTCAATAAATCTAGAGGCAAAACCAGTTTAACAACGGTAAATCTTCCAGAATCGACTACTGCTATTGAAAATGCGGCTTTCTTTGAGTGTTCTAACTTAAAATCGTTTAGTATTCCATCCACCGTAAATAAAATTGGAGCTTCCGCTTTTTTTTCATGTATTAGTTTGACTACCATTGAATTACCGACTTCAGTTACAAAAATAGAAGATTTTGCATTCGGAAATTGTCAAGGTTTAATAAAACTCCCACTAACTTCATCTGTTGTATCGATTGGTAAATCAGCTTTTTACCAATGCTATCAAGTGGCCGATCTTGCTATTCCTTCTTCAGTAACATCAATCGGAAATAATGCATTTGAGAACTGTGTGAGATTAAAGTCAGTAAGTATTCCATCATCAGTAGTTTCAATTGGAGGTTGGGCATTTACAGGTTGTTTTTCTTTAAATACAATTGACTTACCTACATCTGTGACTTCCATTCCAGAATCAATTTTTTATGATTGTAATAACCTAACTTCAGTTACAATTCCTTCAACTGTAAAATCTATAGGAGAATATGCTTTTCAGAGTTGTTACAAACTTACTTCGATAAATATTCCAACATCAGTTACATCAATTGGACATGGAGCTTTTTGTGAAAGTGGATTAATTTCAGTTTCTATTCCATCATCTGTTACCTTTCTTGGAGATGTTGTATTCAGCGATTGTGCTAACTTGATGACAGTTAACTTATCTACTTCAATTACCGCCATTGGATATGGTACTTTTTATAGATGTAAAAAGTTGACAAACTTGATTATACCACCTTCTATTACATCAATTGGACCCGATGCGTTTCATGACTGTATTAAGTTAACTTCAGTTATTATTCCTTCATCCGTTACTTCGATTGGTGCCAGTATTTTTGCTGCTTGCGGCGGATTAACATCTGTTGAAATTTCTTCGTCGGCAACCGTATTACGTGATCGTGCTTTCGGAGGTTGTTACCGATTAGCTTCGATTGTTATTCCATCATCTATTCGAACTATTGAATCTGAGGTTTTCTATTACTGTAGTGGGTTGAAATCAATTTATAGTTATTCAACTTATCCCATTGATCTGACAAATTCACATAACGTTTTTCAGAATGTAAACAAAACTACTTGCACTTTATACGTTCCTTCAGGCTCAAAAAGTGCCTATGAGTCAGCCAATCAGTGGCAAGATTTTATTACCATTCTAGAATTTAACCCGGTTCCTGTTGCCAATGCAGGTTCAGATCAAATGATTAATGAAGGAAATTTGATTACTTTGGATGGTTCAGGTTCGAAAGGCAGTATCTCCAATAATGCCCTTACCTACCTGTGGACAGCACCTGCCGAAATTACGCTTAGCTCGGCCACGGATGCTAAACCAACTTTTACTGCTCCTCAGGTACAGGCAGATCAGAATTATACTTTTTCACTTGTTGTCAGCGACGGAACTGCAAGTTCAACAGCCGATCAGGTAATTATCACTGTCAAGCAAGTTAATAAGGTGCCTACAGCCAATGCCGGAGTTAACCAAACAGTCAACGAAGTGGTTTTGGTCAGCCTTGATGGAACGGCATCATCTGATCCTGATAATGACGCACTGAGCTACCAATGGACTGCCCCGGCAGGGATAACGCTCAGTTCGGCCACGGTTGCCAAACCAACATTCACTGCCCCGGAAGTACAGACAGATCAGAATTACACTTTTACGCTTGTTGTAAATGATGGAACTGCAAGTTCAACAGCCGATCAGGTAATTATCACTGTCAAGCAAGTTAATAAGGTGCCTACAGCCAATGCCGGAGTTGACCAAACAGTCAACGAAGGGGTTTTGGTCAGCCTCGATGGAACAGGTTCATCAGACCCTGACAATGATGCTTTGAGCTACCAATGGAATGTCCCGGCAGGAATAACGCTCAGTTCGGCCACGGCTGCCAATTCAACCTTTACCGCACCCCAAGTACAGTCAGATCAGAATTATACTTTTTCTCTGGTAGTTAATGACGGAACAGTTAGTTCAGCAGATGATCAGGTAGTAATCACTGTGAAACAAGTCAATAAAGCGCCCATTGCCAATGCAGGAGCTGATCAATCAATTAATGAAGGAACTCTGATGACTTTGGACGGATCACTTTCTTCTGATCCTGATGGAACCCCAATCACTTACCTGTGGACGGCTCCTGTCGGAATTACACTTAGCTCACGAACAGCGCAAAAACCAACTTTTACTACTACTGAAGTTTCAGTCAATACCGATTACACTTTTTCTTTGGTAGTTAATGATGGAACAGTCAGTTCAACTGCTGACCAGGTTGTAGTAACGGTTAAACAAGTCAATAAAGCGCCGGTAGCCAACGCAGGAGCTGACCAATCGGTTAATGAAGTATCATTGGTAACTTTGGACGGATCGCTCTCAACCGATGCAGATGGAAATCCAATCACGTACCTTTGGACCGCTCCTGCCGGAATAACGCTAAGCTCGAATACAGCCCAAAAACCAAGCTTTACTGCCGCCGAAGTCAGCCAGGATACCCCGTACACTTTTTCGTTGGTTGTTAACGATGGCCAACTAAACTCAACAACGTCGCAGGTAGTTATAACCGTAAAACAAGTACCAACTATTTTAAGGCTCACCTCGAAAGCGAATAATTTACCCATATCAGCCGCAGAAGTTAACTATCACTTATTTATTAAGAAGGAGAATGGCTTTAGTGAAAAGAACATTTCCCCGGTCATAAACGGAGCTGCAACCCAATTCTCAATCGAACCGGGAGAATGGATCATACTGGCATCACCAGTTCAAAATTCCACCTTGTTTGTTCCTACCTACGCAGGAAATGTACTTAACTGGGACGATGCAGAACATATGATCATTCCGGATAAAGGCAATATCTCTAAGGAAATAACCTGTTTTGTTCCTGAAATTGCAACTATTGGACTTGGACAAATTTCAGGGTATGTCTATCAGGGCTCAGGAACAAAAAGTATTTCGATGACAGAAACTTTTTTTGATTCCGGAAATCCGATACCCGGAGCATTGATCCGACTCTTCAAAAAAGGCAGTACGATCCCTGTCCTATCCATTTTTACTGATTCAAAAGGGTTTTACCAATTTGACAGGTTAGAAATTGCAGAATATGAAATAGCGGTGGAATTGCCTGGGTTTACACAATCAGGAAAATTTGAAATTGCGCTTTCAACAGAACAGCCTTTAAACTCGGCATACTTTAAAGTGAACATGACTTCGCTGGTAATTACCGATAACAATATCCTGTTGTCGCCACCGATCAAATTTTATCCCAATCCGATAAGGGGAGTTGTAAATATTACAGGCTTACCCTCGATAGGGCCAAACAAAATTGCCATATATACCATTGAGGGAAAACTAGTAAAAGAGAAAACCACCAACTCAACAACCGAAACAATTGATATTAGCGATCAAACCCCTGGAATTTACATCATGAGAATTAATAACCAAACCTTCAAAATCTGTAAGGAATAAATTTTATTATATCCTTGTCAGTTTTATATTCCTTAATATTACAAATCGGTTGAATCTCTTTTCCACTTCGACCTTTTAATGATCACTAAAGGCTTTGCCTTTTTCTCAATCTTTATTTCAGGAGCAGGTTTACGTTCTTCTGCAGCAGGGCCACGCATGTAAATAATCAGACCGTTCAGAAAATTTCGAAGCAACTGGTCACCGCATTCCACGTAGTTGGGGTGGTCTTCGGCCCGGAACAAGGCGCTGAGTTCGCTTTTTGAAACCGGGAAATCAACCAGTTTTAATATTTCGATGATGTCGTCATCGCGAAGTTTAAGCGCTACTCGTAGTTTCTTGAGGATATCGTTATTAGTCATCGTTAATAAATTTTGACGTCAAAGAAACAAAAACTTCAGGAATGAAAATAGTTAAGCCGTTTTTTAGTCAGGGTTTCACTTCAAGTGAAGCCCTGACTAGATCTCAGCAAGTTGAAGGCGATGATTGGCGGGGAAAAGTTTCACTTCAAGTGAAACTCTGACTAGATGCCAGCTATTTAACTTCTCTTTTCTCGTCACCCCACAATTTGCTTTTTTCTCCATTTTCGATTCGCCATGCATCGCGCCATTTGTGGATTTCGGAAGCTCCGATGATGGGTTTGTGCACACGTTCTTCCTTTGTAAATGAACGGGGTAGGGGCGCAGCTTTATCCTGATACCAGTAAGCTACCGAGGCCAAATCGAGGGTCAGGTTGTTATTGTGACCATGCTCTATGGTAAACTTGCACGACTTATCGAAAAATACCGGATCAGCAATAAAGAAGCGGTAAACATGCGTGTGACCCAACCATCCGGTTTCGTTGTTTACCCGGGGATAGCCGTAATACGGATGCTGAAACAATTCCTTGGGGCACCACGAAGTATTGAAAAAATCTTCGGTACCGGTGCCCACTAATGATGGAGTTGGATCACCATCAATAAATACCATTTCATCGCCTTCACCATACCACATCGTCGATGGGCAATTCACATAGTAGTTTACCCCAACAAAATGACCTTTTCCCTGAATATTTGCAAACACGTAATTACCTTCTCCTTTGGGATTTTTCCCGGTTTCGCCCAATAATCCCCATTCATTCTCTCCATCCGGTAGTGCATCAGTAATCTCATGATTGTACCAGGCATGGAATCGTCCTGAATTTTCGGGCAAAGAAGCTACTTCTGTATAGTCGATGTTGAAATAAAAGGAGTTGATTTTTTCACCGGTTTGGTTTTCAATCTCGATTTTGGCGCCATTGGCAAAAGGCATCGCGAAATAACTGACGTAGGATTTTCCCCAACCGGGAGAAACCGAAAGAGGCGTAGTCACGAAATTATACGTTTCGTTCCAGCCATTTCCGAAGAAAGGGCCAATCGGTGATTCAACAGAAGGGAAAGAGTTCCCGTCCCAATAAATGCGCAAAATAATGTCATTCCGGCTGGCTTTTGCAGCTTCCGGAGCAATGGTAATCCATATGTGGTTGATGATTCCTGCTCCTTTTACATCCATGATCACCCGTTTTTCGCCATTGACAATTCCACTCAGACAATCGCCGTTTCCACCTGTCTGATCAAAACTGCCAACGCGTTTAGTCTTTACATTTTTTTTGATCTGAGAAAGAGATAGCATTTCGCTTCCTGTATTCTGCGAATACAGCGCACTAAAACTAAATGCGCAGATGAGGAAAATTACAATTCTTTTCATGATGGTTTAGTTAAGTTTGATTAGGTAAAAAATTGAATTTGCTACTTTTTCGGGCGTAACAAGCTATTGCTTTTAAGTCAGGGCTTCACTTCAAGTGAAACCCTGACTTAATAATCGGCAGATTATTTTTCAGGATATTGAACATCACCAATCTGTCGCCAGGTAACTAATTTGATGTCATTATCCTTTAAGGCTTTCTGAAGTTCCTTGCTTTTTACAAAATCCAGGTCGTGTTGCCGCCATTCTGATCCAAAATCGGGATGATTCACCATGATGGCACGGGTTTCATCATTATCGAATGCCAGGTGGACGATAATTTCGTTTAAGCCCGGCTTCATTTCAGCAATGAACTTCAGGTAAGGTTCACCCCATTTTTCAGCCGTACTGGCCTGATTAATCATGAATAAGTGATCGACTACGAAGTTATCCTTGCTCAACATCTCTAGTAATTGGGGCGAAATTCCAGCAATCATATCGGCAGGGATTAATACCGGCAGCCGATACTCTTTTCCCAATTTCAGCAAAACCTGATAGTATTCGGGAGAAGCCAGAATCGTTCCCATGTGGTTATCCAAATGGGTGGGTTTTACACCAAATAAGAGAGCTCTTTCGATTTGGGCCCTTACTTCTTTCTCCACTTCGGCAGCATTGGCGTGTTTTGCAAAGGCTTCAACCGAAGGATAAAAATATCCGTTCTTATTTACCAATCCCGGAATACTGGAAGCTGGCAGAATACCGCCAAAGAAATACTTGTCCCATTCGGAGGTGAGCGTAGTGTGGATACCAATATCGAAATTAGGATTATTTTTTGCGAATTCGGCAATTTCGGGAAACCATGGACATGGAACCATGATGCTTCCTGAAGAGATGCCTCCTTTCTGGAAAGCTTCGATAACCGCGCTGTTGGTTGCATGAGACAAGCCCAAATCGTCGGCGTGTATAATAAGAAGCTTCGCGTTTCGGTCGAATCCCAGTTTCTGGGCCAGGTTTTTTGCCTCCTGAGAAAATCCGTTAAAACATGAAAACATCAGTAAAATAATGAGTAGATTGATTTTCATAACTGGTTAATGTTTGGATTTAATTCATTTAGTCTTTTTAAATTTTCTCCGTAGGAGAATAATGTCAATAGAATTAGTCTGATTGAAAGAATCCATTTCCCGTAGGGAATTAATAAACCCTGGTGGATGTCCTAACGGACAACGGTTTTTCATCCATAAGATCCTCTATCGATATTTATGTCCTAACGGACAATATGCAAATGCATGCGATTATTAAACTGAATTTTAATTTGATTTTAAAATTACAAAATAATGAGGCTTAACAATCATTCCTCGCTTAAATAGTTGATCTGTTTAAAGTCTTACCTTATGTGTTCTGCTTATTATATCGCTTACAAAGAATTATTTTTCAAAGCTTGATTTTTTTTGATTATTTTGTTGCTGCTAAAAAAGTATCATTCAACATGAAGAAAATACTGTCTTACCTTCTTACGCCTTTTTACCTGATCATTTTCGGACTTTTGCTTCTTATTTTTCATCCTATCCAGATGTTTACCCGATGGATTTGGGGTTATCCGGTGCGAAAAAAAGCAGTGGACGTGTTGAATTATGGTTTGTTGTACGGACTTTGGGTACTCGGAACCAGGATCACCTTTCGGGGGCTGGAAAAAATTCCACAAGGTCGGCCCCTCATTATTGTATCCAATCACCAAAGCACACTCGATATTCCCGCCGTAATTGTCGGATTCCGGAAAAACCACCCGAAATTTATCTCCAAAATAGAGTTGGGCAAAGGTATTCCAAGTATTTCATACAATCTGCGTCATGGCGGTTCAGTGCTGATTGACCGGAAAAACCCAAGGCAAGCGGTCAAGGATATTCTTCTGCTCGGCAAACACATCGAGGAGAATAATTATGCAGCCTGTATTTTTCCTGAAGGAACACGATCAAAAGATGGAAAACTTAAGCCGTTTATGCCTGCTGGAATAGCTTCTTTATACAAAACCTCACCATCGGCTCTGATAGTTCCATTTGCTATCGATGGCAATTACGAATTGATGAAGCATGGTTATTTTCCCATGGCTTTGGGTGTGGACCTGAAATTTACAGTCTTCGATCCGATTGATCCAAAAGGCATGGATATGGCTGAAGTGGCCAAGGAAATTGAGGATATGATCAGGAAAGAATTGCAGCCCCTCTCCAACCTCTCCCCAAAATAGGGAGAGGCTAAAAAGGCTTTTCTATCGCTAAGACATTATATTTTCTTTGTCCCCCTCTCTCGGAGGGGGTCGGGGGAGGCTCTATTTCCAAACAGGTAATCTTCCCGGAGTCCAGGAGGCATTTGCCTTATTCAAAGCCGATTCCAGTTCAGGAATATCCTTTTCTACCAGTTGTTTTAATTCTTCCAGAACCGGCGGGAATTCCTCTTCGAGAATAGCCAGATCAGCTTTTTCCGAAGCAGTGATTGCCGAAGATGAACTGTTATGCGCATAGGCAATGTTTCCAAGTCGCTCCATAATTGGAATCTGTGCCGGAGGGATTTCTTCCCAGCTTGCCTTGGCTTGTATGCCTTCCATTTTGAATTTCAAAGCTTCAAGCCGGGCTCCCAGGTTGCGGGCCACATCCATCAGTTTCTGATTGGCAGCAGGAGCAGCGTAAATGGCTTGTTTGATGGTTTCAATCTTAAGAATCAGGTCGTTGGTCATCTGGTTGGTTCCATTAATGGCAACCGAGATTTTGGATACTTTTTTGCCAAATGCAACCACTTCCTGAAAATCGGCTGCAGGTAAAGTGGAGATATTCAGTTTCTGACAGGTAAATTCAACCGGGGCTACCAGTTCTTTTTCCTGACCTTCGAACCATAAACTTATTCCAACTTTATATTTTCCGGGCATGGCCAAAATGCTGCCTCTCGATTCTTTAACCGGATCGAATTTAGTTCCCTGCGGTGCACGTGTTCCGGCATAACGTAGGTCCCAATTGATACGGCTGATTCCTTTGGATGGAGATTTAGTTAGTCGTCTGATTACATTTCCGGCTTCATCGGTAATGGTAAAAATCAGGTGTGCCGGTTCTTCAGCTGCTTCCAATTGTAAATCGCGCCAGCTTGGCTGTGGTATTGGTTTGCCCTCCTTGAATAACTTCTTCTCGGCTTCCTGACGAAGTTCTTTTTTTGTCTTCGGAACTTCTTTCAGGTAGTAAGTGAAGGCGGCACCAAATTCAGGATTCTTCGAAAGGAAATAGGTGCTTCCCTGGTTGTCTTTCGAAGAGGTTGGAATGAACATTCCTGCATTTTTTACCTTGAAAATATGAGCTTCACGGCCAGCCAACTCGTACGAAAGTTCGCGCAGTGGGCTGTAATTGTCGAGAATGTAAAATCCGCGGCCAAAAGTTGCCAGCACCAAATCAGATTCACGGGTCTGAAGGGCAAT
>Ga0209417_1005575_pt1 | contig 13733 bp, 10 predicted proteins | sample RifGroF2_FD_184002 | JGI IMG/M metagenome (GOLD analysis project Ga0209417, IMG submission 184002) | Groundwater microbial communities from Rifle, Colorado, USA - Groundwater F2 (SPAdes) (version 2) | ecosystem: Environmental > Aquatic > Deep subsurface > Groundwater | place: Rifle, Colorado... | reverse complement strand
AGGAGGCTACTCAGACCCTGAGTAGCCTCCTCCTGGAGTTCCCCCCGCTCCAAGTCCTCCTCTCAGGGTCTGTTGGGTCTGTTGGATCGATCGTCTTCGATCTTCCGGTGCCGGAGATACTGATGACTTCATATGAGGACATCTCAGCCAGTCTGGTCTTCTCCCTCCCGGTGCCGAAGTTCTATCTTGAAGGCGCAGCCATGGCAAGGTTTGATAACTACATCCTTTCGTATACGAGGCCCTCATGAGTGACAGACTTACCATAGCGATGAACACCCTCAACAAGGCGCCAAGCCAGTACACCAATATGCCCTTCGACTCCGTCGTCGAGTTCAATGGTAAACTCGTCATGTTTGGCGACACCGGGATTTTCGAAGAAGGTGGGACAACCGACGCCGGGACCGCAATCTCTTGGTGGTTGGACACTCCGACACATGACTTTGAAAGCAGGGAGCAAAAAAGCATTGAGGCATACGACATAGGTTACGAGTCCGTAGGAAATGTGACCGTCACCCTTACAGGTGACGAGGACACCGCCCATGCTCGGAGTTACACTCTCTCCCCGGTCGCTGCCGGCCAGGTCCAACAGGACATGTTCAAGACCTTGAAGAAGTATCTATACGGCAAGGCTCGGTACTGGAAGGTTCGGGTCGCAGGTACCGGCAACTTCTCTCTCGACTTCCTCGCCCTCGCCCCAGTATTCCTCAAACGCAAGAAACGCTGATGGCTGCCAAGACGACGAGCGTCGAACTCAAGGGGGACAAGGTTCAGGCCCGCTCCCTTGCTGAGGCTCATGTCCCTCGGCTGATGTTCGACTTTCGGAGGAACCAGTCTTTTCAAGACTTGAAGATTTACTCCGAAACAAAGAAGTTCTTCGACCAGACTGGTGCCTATGTCGGCACGGTCTATATGCAGTCCGTCAATGGGGCGGAGAATATCGTTGTTTCCTGTGACGCAGGTAAATTGGCGAAGCCAGAAGAAAAACATGAAGCACAAGTAACTCCGCTGCCACTCGCCAGGTTGGTCCCCTGCATGCGTAGCAAGGACAATCAGTACTGGGTTGCCTGCTTGAGCGGGACGTTCGAAGGGCCATACAAGCTGTTCAAGAACGTCACCGGGATTACTGCGGCGGATATGGAGGACAACGTCGAAGCAAATATTGACGGACAGTTCATGTCGACCGATGGGGAGTATTATCTGTTCTTCGTTGCGCAAACAGGATTACTTCCCGCGAGCCTGACCTCAGATAATACCGACCCAGGCCCTAATTACCAGCCAAGTTTAGACGCTGTTTCTGAAATTGTGTGTCAGATAGACGACGTGGCGCCGATATTGACAGAATGTCCAGCAGGTAATCAGTTCTATACGATACTGCCGAACTATGTCGGCGTTATCTACGGAGACTGGAGCTACAAAAATACAGGTTCTACCGGCTACATAGACCGGTACATCGTATTTGGAGACGTGAATAATTACCTGCCAGAGGCGTATGTGGGGCAGTATACTTCGTATTCTCAGACGTACCACACAAAAGCAGGAAGCGGAGTGGACTCTTTCTTTATCCGGTGGGGGGGAGGGCTGTTCCCTACTGGGTGCGATTTTCACAATGTTCAGGTTCCAGACTACACGGACCATGCGCAAGAATGGGCACTAGATTCTGCACGAGACACATACGAGGCAGTCGGGTGGCAAGGCGGAACCAGCGGTAATCGAGCAGACATAGTCTACCAAGAAACATCGAACAATATGTTCAATGGGCGGTTCGCGGTGAGAATGGAGCAGGCGTACCGCAATAAGTTCTGTTGCGGGTATACAAAGTTAAACCAGACTACGCATGACATTACCACCGTGACCGCATCCGCATGTACTGCTGATGCTGACGGAGAGGTTAATAACTCGACGATAACAGAGTATTCAGATTACTTCCAAGTTAACTCCAGACCTTACTTATTGCAAGGGCCGATGACTGCGCACACGCCGACGTACAGTACCGGCAGCAACATGATGAAGTACTACGGGACAGACTCGCTTGCCGAGACTACCGGACTAATGTCTGCAGTACTTGCAAAGCCTGGGGATGACGATATCGCATATCATTACGTTGGGCCGAACAACAAGAATGAGTTGACAGTAACTGTCTTCGTCGCGACAGGAGTTCCTAAAAAACACACAATCCCAAAGATGCTGGACGTGGACGGCAACTTAGTTGAGTTCTATGGAGAAATCTTCCTTGGTAGGCTAGACACCGCGATCGAAGAAAAAGTCCAGTTGTATTAACTGATGGCATGAGGTATACTCATGTTACACATATAAGGAGACTGAGATGCCCCTCATAAATATGCCCTACCTGAACTTCGTGGCAGCGGATCTAGTTACTGCAAGGTTCGGAATGTCGGAAGACCTCGTAAGTCAGTACAACTCCGAGTCCGAGGCAGCGCTTGACGCCCTCGCTGTTGGTGACTTCTCAGTCCCGATGGAGAACCTCGACCTCTCGCTGGAGACTTTGTCTCCGCCCAATATCGGCGAGGCGCCTACCCCTGACTCCGTCGAACCTTACGCCTCACAGGCGCAACCAGTTGCCCTGAACGACATCGCTGCGCTTCGTGCCCTCCTTGGGCTCGTAGAAATCACGGTTGACCAAGTTGATCTTCCAAGCCTGGAAGTTATCTCCCCGGCAATTTCATTGCCTGACGCCCCTGATGATGCCCTCCCCGTAGTTCCTACGGACGTACCTGCGATCTCCGACCCGAGCATACCGGTGTCTCCGACACTTGACATGCCGGCGGTACCGGTCCTAGACGAGACGGTACTCCCCGGAGTACCAGAGATTGCATTCGCCACCTTCGAGGGCACCCTCCCGACGGCAGACCTCACGCCGCCTGAGCCGATGTTCGTCTATGACGAAGCGACCTACCAGTCCGATCTGGCCGATGCCATTAAGACGAAGTTGTATAATGATGTGACCATCGGTACCTCAGTCTATACTGAGGATGTCTGGACTGCGATCTGGGAACGCGCCCTTTCGAACCTCGACGTTGAGCTTGTCAAGGCTTACAATCAGGTCCTCAACAACTGGGAGCAGTGGAACTACGAGATGCCCGACGGCGTCCTCTCCTCTGCTCTGCAGGAAGCCCTTGCCGAAGACACCAGGGCGAGGCTCAATCTCGATAGAGACATTACTTTCAAGCGGGCAGAGTTGACTCAGCAGCAGACCCAGTTCGCCATTACCTCTGGGATGACCTTCGAGAAGCAGGTCATGGACTTCACCAATCAGGTGGCGCAGAGAGCCTTCGAGGTTGCCCGCTACAGGGTGCAAGCCGTCATCGACGCCTTCGGCCTCAAGGTCAGCTCCTTCAACGCAAGGATGGAAGGGTACAAGGCCCTCGCTCAAGTATTTGAGAGCAGAATACGAGCAGAGCTTGCCAAGGTCGAACTTTACAAAGCGCAGATGGAAGGGGCGAAGATCCATGGAGAACTGCAGCTTCAGAAAGTGCAGATTTACACTGCGAGAGTTGACGCCCTGAAGGTCCTGATCGACCTGTATAAAGCTCAGATGGACGGTGCCCGGTTACAAACTGATATTGATAGGGCAAGGATCGACGCCTTCAAAGCGAAGATCGATGCAGTCATCGCGCAGATCTCTGGAGTTACTGCCAAGTTCAACCTGTACCAGGCACGGATCGCAGGCGAGGTTGCCAAGGTTGACCTGTACGGCAAGCAGGTCACTGCCTACGCTACACAGGTCCAAGCAACTAAAGTTGTCGCAGATATCAACCTTGCTCAGATGCAAGCCCTCGTCGAAGGGAACAAGGACAAGGTCGCGGTACTTACCTCAGCAATAGATAAGTATAAGGCCGATACTCAGTACGAGTTGGGCAAAGACGAAACCGGGGCTAAAGTCTATACCGCCCAAATGGCCGGCTATGACGCCGAGGTTCGTCGTGAAGGCGAGTACCTGAGAGCGAAGGTTGACAACTTCAAGGCGCAGGTCAGCGAAGTAGTCGGCAGAGCCGAGCTGATCGTCAAAGAGATGGACGCCAACCTGCGGGCAGCGACGGCAGCGAAAGAGATTCAGATGGAAGCGCTCAAGGCAGTAGCAGGGCTTTATACTCAAAAGGTCGCATCGGCGCTTACCAGCGTTTCGGCGAACGCTCAAGTTGGTTACAATGAAGGCTTGTCGAAGAGCTACTCTGGTCAAGAGAGCAACAGTTCTTCCTATGTCGATAGCCATTCGGAAAGCCATTCAGAGAGCGACAGCACCATCGAGCAGACAATTATCCAAGGGTAGGAGGTTTAGATATGGCAACGAAAGACGAGTTGGCGAAATTCGATACTAGAGGCTTCATCGGCGGACCGACGGGTATAAAGATGCCGACAAGTGCAACACCAGCTTCGACGTTCGCGCAGCAAGGGCAAGAGGACTTCACCTCTTTTGGTAAGAGCCAGCCAGTGCCGGTCTCGATGCCGAGTAAATACGTGCCTCCGGGAACCTCCGAGTTCGTTGGGGGGGTGTTCGGCACTCCTCCCAGCGGCCCGCCAGTATCTGTCGCACATGAGCGCTTCGCGGCAGAGAAGCCAAGAACCTACGTTCCGCCTGAGCCGGACTTCGTGACGCTGAAGGATGGGACCAAAGTAATTACGCAAAACAAACTCGACGATGCCCACCTGCAGGTTGCCCTCGCCGACGCGCAGGCGCGGTCGGAGGGAAGGCCGGATACCGCCGCAGTCAATGCGCAGGGGATGAAGTGGTTGACTGATAACCTCTCTCCTGCTGGAGCCGGGGGTGCCAGAAGGGAAGTAATTAATGGAAACGTCTCGACTTCCTACGGAGGAGGCATCGCGCCGAAGACGACGGTTCAGCCTGGCTACGCTCCTCAATTGAAAACACCTTTCGACAACCCAAAAGCCTTTGCCACCATCACCGGGTATCGAGGGGATAACCCGATCTACTCCTCCGGAGCGGCGGAGATGGCAGCAGCCAACGCTGGCATAGCTGAGTACAACAAGGCAGCAGTCGACAAGTTCGGTGCTGAGAATACTTTGTATTCTACCGTGACTGGCGGCGTCCCTCTTCAGCAGGCACAAGCTTTGCTTGCTGGGACATCGGCGGCGGAGATGCCTGGGGAGAATAAGTCCCAGCAGGGATTTAGGTCGGCGCAGAGCAAAGAGGCACTGGCGAACGCCAGTCTTCTTTCGGCGAAAGCCGCAGTAGCTGGTGAGCCGGAGCCACCCAAGGTGCACTATGGGGAGATTGAGTCCATCACACCTGGTGGAGGTATGACCAAGACTCCATACGGCGGGTATATCGACCGAGAAGGTAACTACCAGGTGAAGACTCCAAAGGATTCTTTCTCAACTGTGGTCGCATCTTTGACCCCAGAGCAGAAGAGTATAGCCGCCAAGCATATGAAGAAAGGCCAAACCCAAGAAGAACAAACAAGCATATTCGCTAAGGTTAAGAGCGGGGAACTGAAGTAATGGCTGATTTCGACGATCTTCTCGCCCGCCCCAGTGGCGACACATTCGATACTCTGCTCGCCCCGGCAGCAGGCATCCGCCAGAAACCTCGCTCCGCCCTCGGAGAAATCACCACCGGGTTTCGTACAGGCGTAACTGAGGAGATCCCTCTTCAAGCAGGTCAGGCCATGCAGTGGCTCGGAGAGCCTACTGGTGGAGGTTTCAGACAAGGTGTACACGACGTGGGTAAGTCTATAGCCGCCGCCGCCAAGGCTCGGCAGGAGTTGCCAGAGAACAAACTTCGCCCTGGCGAACACGGTGCAGTGGTCAACGCCCTGGCCGAAGGCGGGCAGATGCTTGCTCCATCGCTCGCTCCGCCGCTGGCGGTCGCAGCCGGTCTTGCCCTTCTTCCCGAAGCAGTTGGAGCCAGTGCTCTTGCCGGCGGTGCAGCTACCGCGCTGCGTCTTGCGCCGAAGGCAGTCCAAACGATAAGCAAACTCGCTCCGCTCGTAACGTCCTCCGCTATTGGGGCGGTACCTGCGGCAATGCAAGCAGGTCAGCAGACCCTGGAGTCCGTCCAAGGCGCAGGCGCTTCGGATGAAGTAGCCAGAGTAGCTGGTTGGAAGAATCTCTTTGTCGAGGGGCTGGGCGAGTTTGCTGGAACCGTCATAGGCGGGAAGTTCGCGGGCCTGGCTGGCAAGACTCTCGGCAAAGCCGCAGCGCCGACAGTCGCCGGTACGATCAAGGCGGTGACAGACACCGCAGTCTGGAAACCGTTCGCCAAAGGACTTGTAAATACCGCCATCGGCGAAGTAGGTACTGAGATCGGCCAGGCTGGTCTGCAGGCGAGTGTAGAACGAGAAGCGGGCGTTGATGTCTCTCCGCTTGAACAAATGAAAGCCGTCGTCGGTCCTACCCTCGGCATGACTGCGTTCCTTGCTCCATTCGGACTTCATGCGAACTACAGCAATGCGAGAAGCGCAAAAGCCGTAAACACCATAATCGAAGATCCTACGTCGGCAACGCCGGAGCAACGACAAGCCGTCGTAGATGAACTCCACAAGCAGGCTGTAGCAAATAAGGTACCGGATGCTGATCAGTGGCTGGTTGGGGCGAAAGAAGACATCGCCGCAGGTCTCCCTATCCGAAGAGTTGCGAACGTCATTCGGGAGGAACAGGCCGACCCGGTGACGAACACAGTTCAAGCGGAAACGCTGAACCAAGTTACACCTGAAGAGGTGAAGATCGACAAAGTCGAAGACGGCGTAGCGACCGTCACGGTCGGAGACCGCACGGTAGACATCGCTGTAAGCGATGCAGCCGCCGCAGTAGCGGCAGGCAACCTCGAAGAAGTCCTCGCTGAGAAAGAGGCGAAGCCGGTAGTTGAAGAATTGCCGATGAGGCCGTCGGCCCCTACGTCGACGAACCTCGCTATCGGCGAGGAGGTGTGGAGTTATCTGCCGCCTGCAGGGAAAACAATTCAGGACGTTCAGGCGGAGACCGCCGGGATGACGCCTGCGGAGAAATTGAATTGGTTTACCGAGAACAAGGCTACGTCGTTCAGGGACCAAGTTGCTGAGGGTGAACTCAAGGCCAGAAGGGCAACCGAAGAAACAGGCTCTGAAACGAACGACATTCTTTACGATCTGGCAGACTCTGCGCAAGCAGTGCAGGACGAAGCCGATGTCCGCAAGCGACGCGTAGCTTTTGATCGATTGCAGGTCCAGGAGGACCTAAGGAGGGAAGATGCTGATCTTCAACAAGATCCGGCTCAGATGGCCGGTGCAGATACTCTCCAAACAGGAGAGGGAGTTCTTGGCCCGTCAACGGGAAATCTCGGAGCACCTGCAGGCACTGCGGGACAAAGCGCGGAAGTTGCGCAAGGAGTAAACGATGAGTTCGCAATCCCGGACCAGGTACTATCTCCTGATGGAGCCCTCGCTGGGGCTGAAGCCGTTACACCAGTACCTCAAGTCCCCACAGGGAGTATGGCTGCTCCTGTGCAAGAGGGTGTTCAACTACCTGACGGCAAGGGAGCAGTAGCTCCTCCCGGAGCTTCTTTCGAAGCTCTCGACACGCTCTCCGAGACCGCGACAAAACAGACGATCACCACAGGAGACTTGTTCACTACGCTCGAACAATCTCCGGACGAAAACGTCAAGAAGCTCGGGGGTTTCCTCAAGTCGTTTACCCCAGGTTCAAAACTTGAGTCGGCGGTCAAGGTCGACCCGGCAGCGAAAACTGCGGGCTACGCCCCAGGCAAGAACGAGATTACGGTCAAGGACCTGAAAAATGCTCCGACCTCGCTGCATGAACTGGTCCACTCCGTCACGGTCCGCGAACTGAAAGTCCGGCCCGATATGCAGAAGCGGTTGAAAGAGGTCATGGCCCTGGTCAAGGTCCAGGTTACTAAGCTTGGCCTTATTTCGAAGGACACGATCTCGAACATTGAGATTGCCGGCGGCAGCAAGGCGTTCAAGAATAAGTTCCTCGCCGGAGAGTTGTCCGGCATGGAGCAGATCGGCTATGGCCTCCTCAACGAGCAGGAGTTCCTGGCCCAGGCTTTCTCCTCGCCCCAATTTCAGGGGGTGCTGAAGGCAACCCAGATCAAGACAGGAGGGAAGTACCGCAGCGCGTGGGACGCCCTCGTCGAGAAGGTGATGCAGGTTCTTGGTATCGAGGCGAAACACGCCTCAGCATTTAGCGAAGCATTATCTATTGCTGCGCAGTTGGCGAGTACGGACGTAACCGGTGCGCCTCTTCAGGCGCAGGCCGCACTGGGCGGACTCGGCAGTTTCACTGCTAAGATCCAAGAGGACCTCAAAAAGTTCCTAGGCAAAGGGTATGACAACCTGACGAAGAGGGGCAAGCTCGACGTTGTTCGCAACGCGACCGAACTCGGAGAAGAGGGGGAAGTCCTTCGAACCTCCGCCGGCAAGATCGCCGGCTCCTACTTCCCGAACCAGAAGAAGGTCGTTCTCTTCTCAGACAACATCCAACCTGGTGATGTTGCAGACATTTTTACACATGAGGCGGGGCACGCCCTCCTCAAGGAGGACAAGATCTTCCGCGCCAAGCGATCTGCGATCCTGAAGGACTTTGCTATTCTCGCAAGGAACAATCCTAAGATTAAGGCTGCGTTTGCCAAAGTGCCGACAGACACCGCGAAAGGCTTCCGAGGTGAAGAAGCCCTCATGTACTGGTTGCAGGAGCCTGCAAATAGGAAACACTCCCTCTTCAAGCAGATAATCTCCGCCGTCAAGGCCGCGCTTTACCGTCTCGGTATCGCCCATGGACGACTCTCGGAGTCCGACCTCGTCTCTTTATTTGCCCAGGGGGCGAAGGCTTGGTCTCGCAGGACTGAGGATCAAGCTCCTACTGGAGACCTGAGTAAGATACTTGCAAGGCTGGACCAGCCAGAGCAACTGTTCTCCGTAGTCTCCGACAAGATGAAAGAAGGCCAAGCGAAGCTCGGCGAGATCCTGACTGCTGTGCAACAGCCAAATAACATTTTTCGCGACATCTACGTCAAGTATGCCAAGCAGTGGCTGGCGGTAATGCCGAGATCCCATCTCGCGCAGACGCTAGGCAAGAAGATCCACTGGCTGAAGGACATCGATAACCACAACAAGAAGATGGAAGCCATCAAAGCGCAGCTTCCAGATGATTTCTACGCCATCTACCAAGATGCGGAAGCTGTCGCGAAGAAAAACTCAGGGCTGAAAGCGTTCAACAATCTCCTCCTCACTGGGACCTTTAATCAGGTCACGCCGTGGCTTGATCTTACTGAACAGGGCTGGGTATCTCAGACCGACGCTTTCGGTTTGCAACTCCCAAACGCGGAGCGCCTCTGGAAAGCTGAAGGAATGAAGAAGTCGACCGGCAAGACCTTCGCTGAGGCGTACCAGGAAGTGAGAACCGCATGGGACAAACTGAAGCCCGCCGAGCAGGAACAGGCGAAAAAGATTGTCGACTATCTGGCGTCGCTCAGAGAGCGAGAGCGGAACAATTTCCTCGCCGTGATCGAGGCTTCTTCTGAGAAGAATCCAGGTCTTCGCGCTTCGCTTATGACCCAGTTCAACGCGACGTTCGGCAAGCTGAAGGGCATCTACGTGCCGCTTTCCCGGTACGGAGAGTACATCCTGAAGTTCACGACGAAGGATGGGAGGGAGCAGACTGAGTTCTTTACCTCGCCGGGAGAACGTCGCGTCTTCAGAAAGCAGATGGAAGCCCAAGGCGTAGACCCTGACACCTTCGTCGAAGATGTTAAGAGGGAGACGCAGAAGGGGGAAGCAGTCATCCCGCAGGCCCTACGAGAGCAGCTTGGCAAAGCCCTTGAAGCGAAGTACCTTACTGGTGTCGATCTCAACGATCAACAGGCCGTCTCTGATGCGCAAGCCCGCGCAGCCGACGCTTTCTCCGACTTGAATCAGGTCATCCTTCGATGGATGCCTGAGACCTCAGCACTGAAGAACTCTATTCACAGGAAGAACGTTCTCGGTGCCAGCACTGACATGCTCCGCAGCTCGATGGGCTACGTCCTGAGACACGCAGGCTCCATCGCATGGATGGAGTATGGGCGGAAGATCGAGGAGGATATCCAAGGGTTTGAGCAAGAGAACAAAGACAAAGTCGCCGATAGAGAAGGCTCCATTAATATGGACATGAGAACCGAACTCGTCAACGACGCCCGTAGGTGGTTCCAAGCCGTGAAGAATGAGCGGGTCAGTCCGATAGCCTCGACACTAGGAAAATTTAGTACGGCGTACTACATGACTTCCCCGTCGACCTTCTTGGTCCAATTGACTCAGTTGCCGGTGCTCACTCTCCCCGCCCTCGCCCGGAAGTTCGCGTCGTTGCCGAAGGCGACCGCAGCCCTGACCGAAGGTCTCTGGAAAGCCTTCAACAAGAAGTATAGCAAAGAGGCAATGTATGGCGACGCTGATGTAAATAGGGTGTACGCAGACCTCAACCTGAAGGTTACTGAGAAGAACAGGGTTGGCGACCGACGGCTCGGAGAGGACTTCTTCTCACCGGCCGAGATGCTGCAGAAGATTAAGGGGCTTGGGACCGGCGAAGCCGGCGACTACAAGCGAGAACTCCTTGCTCTCCGGGAGTCCCTTGCCAAAGGCGACCTCGATATCTCAGCCGTCCACGAGGCGCAAGATGTTGACCAAGGCAACCAGTTGACTACGTTTGGCAGGGCTATGCGCTACGCGATGCTGCCCATGCAGCACGGCGAGCTTGGCAGTCGTAAGGCGACAGTGCTTGCCACATTTAAACTTGCGCTTGACGCCGTTGACAAAGACACCGGCAAGAAAAAGGACTTCTTCTCCGCCTTGGAGGACTCCTCGGAGATCGTCGGCGGGACGCTCTACAACTACGCCAAGTCCGACAAGGGCTGGTTCATGCAGGGCGACACCGTCAGGACTCTGACGACGTTCCAGACGTACCGGATAAAGACCGCTCTCAGGATGGGTATCTTGCTGATGCAGTCGCTGAAAGGCGAAGACGCGAAGACAAGGAAGGAAGCCTTCCGAGAATTCCTCGGAGTAACCGCGATGTCCGCAGCCCTTGCAGGGGTACACGGTACGATCATCGGCGGGGTAGTCTTCGGTCTTGCCAACCTCTTCGGCGGCGATGACGACGAGCCTTACGACGCAGTCCTAGAGTTCAACAACTGGGCGAATGAGGGGCTCGGCGACTTATTCGGAGGGATACTTTCCTACGGGCTGCCTACTGCGTTCGGCGTAAACGCCTCGAAGAGGATTGGCATGGGCGACCTCTACGGCGTTTCTTCTGAGCCTCCAGAGAACATGCACGGAGCACAACTCGCAGCGTGGTATGCCGGTAACCTCATCGGCCCGAGCTTCTCCGTGGCTCAGTCGTGGGTCAAAGGCTACGACCAGATGGTAAATAAAGGGAATTACATGCGCGGGCTTGAAGAAGCCCTGCCGAAGCCGTTGAAAGATGGGCTGAAAGCCCTCCGTGTTGCGACAGAGGGGCTTAAAACAGGGGCCGGTAAAAAACTCATTGCGGATGAGGACATCGACCAGCATAGCATTTTAATGCTGGCCCTTGGCTTCCAGCCCGACGAAGTTGCGAAAGCGCAGAGCGCCGAGCGTAGCTTGAATAAGATAGGTACTCAGCTCTCCGAGAGGAGAGGTCGTCTCATTCGTGACGCCGCTAAGGCGATCGTAGAGAGTGAAGATACTGAGGGGCCGATGTCGGCTATTGCGACCTTCAACGCAAAGCTCCCGTTATTTGCGATCAACGGGAGCGACTTGCGGCCTGCGGTACGGAAGCTTGTCCGTGGAGAGGCTGGAACTACCGGCCTTCGCCAGAGGCAGATTGCTTCGCAATTTGGGGTGCCGGTCTATCAGGGGGAGTGACTTATGCAGGGGACTGAAAAGTATGGCTACTGACCGTCGCACAGCAGGCGTCTAGCCGTAGTCTTACCTATCCCGACAATTTTGGCGATACCTGCGAGGGCCACCCCTTGGATTCTTAGGAGGTGAACCTGAGATTTAATCTCCAGTCTTGTGCGGGTGTGGCCATTCATCGGTTTGTCGGTAGCATCCAGCCGCTCCCGCAATAATGGGAACTTGCCTTGATTCCGCCGAAACGTTGATGTGCATATAATCCCGAGTTCTCGCTCGTGGCCCGTGACTCTCCACGGACAAGTGCTGTGTTGTTCTATGTAGCTGACGTAAGCTTCCATCTGTTCTTGTGACGTGGTCTTGGCATCGACGTTATGCCTCGTCATACGCTTACCCATCTCCAGCTTTGTGTAGTCCCGAAACCTATTTTTCTTTTGCTGCCCTAGGGAGGCAATTTTAGCTATTGGCATCAGAGAAGGGTCTCCTTCCGCGACCCTTCTGCGCATACGCTCTCGCTGTTTCCCCCTTGTGGTGAACCCCACCAGCCCACTGCTGTAAGGCAGGTTGAATTGATCTTTATACTCGTCGACCGATATGTCGTGTGTGCGCACGATGTGAGTAGCTAATGCTTTGTACGACCTTCCGCATACCAAGCATTCCAGCTTGTCATGTGAAAAATACTCGTCGACATCGGCTTGCGTTTGTAGTTTCACACTTCCTCCTTATTTGGTTCTACCCTGCTAGGCGGGGTAGGCTTCACCCCGGTCTTCTTCCACTGTGGCACCCTTACTACATGATCTGGTCCGGTAGTCCCTCGCCACCGGCAACAGGTGTCATCACATAATTCATGCGCTTCTGCGCAACAGCAGTAGATCATTTTTCCTCCATCAGCCTGTCGGCGGCTATCGCCGCATAGCCGCAAATATCAACATAGTTGTCCCGCTTAGGCGTCTGCCCTTGGCACCGAGCGACCTTAAACAAGATCATCATGTGGGCTACATCTTTGGCGGAGATGATCACCGTCCCGTCCTTAGCCTTCTCCTGCAGGTACGTCGCCCAGTAGGCGCCTACTAAGGCGAACGAGTCCTCCGGGTTCCCGTACTGATCTTGTCGCTCGCCGCAGATCGTCGCTTTGGCCTCGTCGAGGCAGTCACCCAGGCGGGGCGCCTGTGGCACCTCTTGGCGCGCAGCCTCAAGCGCTTCTTGCGCTTTCGTCATTCTTTCCTCGGCCATCTTCTCGAAGACCCTCGATACAAACGAAGCTCCGCAGTCTATACACCTATATGGCGGCGCACCCGGCCTACCAATCTTTGCCGGATCGATCTCCATATGAAGATGTTCGCACTGCACCGGCGCAGAGCACTCCACACATCTGAATCCTGGAAAATCTCCATGCTTCTCACATGTTCCGCTCATTCCTTTTCCTCCTCAAAGTATCCTAAGTCCTCCAATTCAAAGACCGACTTCTCGAAATGTCCAAGGTTGTGGGCCTCCATATATTCTTCCGCTTCGTCTTGCGAGTCGAACGGGCCGACTACGCCCTTGACTCCGTCGAAGATTCCTCCGTAGATTATTACGTGTTTCATTTCTTCTCCTCCCGCATACGAAGTAGATTAAGGCACATAGTACAAAGTGTCCTTGTCTGCATCTGCATTGTCTGCTCCGTGTCGACCTACATCAGAACGATGATGCATAGGATAGCGCCAGAGATGTCACCTGTCGCTCCAAGGAGTATCCCCCAAGCACCGATGCCTATTACGTAGCTGAGGAGGAACACTTCAGCCCCCGGTGAGGGGCATTCTGAGAGTTTCATTTCTTTTCCTCCTCAATAGTAAGACCAGCGAACAAAGCAAGAGCAGCCAATATGGCTACAACAAGCTGACTAACTGGACCCAT
>Ga0209417_1005571_pt1 | contig 13748 bp, 4 predicted proteins | sample RifGroF2_FD_184002 | JGI IMG/M metagenome (GOLD analysis project Ga0209417, IMG submission 184002) | Groundwater microbial communities from Rifle, Colorado, USA - Groundwater F2 (SPAdes) (version 2) | ecosystem: Environmental > Aquatic > Deep subsurface > Groundwater | place: Rifle, Colorado... | reverse complement strand
ATATAATCGGAGGAACGAGTGCGCAGCAACCAAACACAATTAACAATAACGGAATTTCAGGTATTTCCTTAAATGCTTCCAATGGGATTAAAATATCTGGCAATAACATTTACAATAATCCAATTGCCATTATTAATATAAGCAGCAATAACAACAAAATAGCTCCGGTTATTACTTCTTTTGATGAGGCAACAGTTACAGGAACATCTGAAGCAAACGATATTATTGAGATTTTTGGCAGCACAGGAAATGAAAATGCCAATGAATACCTCACCTCTGTTACCGCAGATGCAAATGGCAACTGGAATGCAAATGTTGTAACAACATACCAGTATGTTGTTGGCACAGCAACCGGTGTGAATAATAACACCTCGCCTTTAAGTACTGCTATTGAAAAACAACTCTCGCCCGCTCCCGGCTCCACCTGCGCAACGGCCCTTGAATTCCCCCCCGCCACCTACACCTGCACCGGAACAGATATTCAGATTTCAGGGACTGAATATTGGATGAAGTTTGTTGCAGATACAACAAGCATGAAAATCGCTATTACAGCACCTACACAAACCCCTGTTGCAGATATTAGGCAAATTTACACGTATTTAGGAGATTGTGATAATTTAACATTGCTTGAACAGAAGAATTTGGATAATGGGGATATTTTGGAAATGTCCAGAGATGATTTAGTTATTGGTAATACGTATTATTTAAAGGTACTGCAACAAAATGTTGTTAATGGTTGGTTTGGTGTTTGTTTAACAAAACCTTTACCAACAACAAAACTCATTGAGGCGAATTGTGGAGCAACGAATGTAGCTTTGAATCAGATTATTGCAGCCGATTCTATACCAAATGCGACCGAATATACATTCTGGATTGCCGATACTACATTCGATAGTGTCTTTAATAAATTTATTACAAATACAACAAGATATTTAGATTTAAGCTCTGTTGCAGGTGTCGAATTTAATAAAACTTATCTTGTTTGGGTAAATACAAAAATAAATAATATACAAGCAAGGTATGGTTCTGGTTGTTCAATTACGACTGTGCCTTACCCTATAGATACGCCTGTTTATGACACTGGTAAGATATTTATCAAAGTGAAAGATACTGATAATACTGTTCTATTATTTAATTCAGATAGCAGTTCAACCTTTAACCAAAATGCAATATCTAATATAAGTTTCATTAATCATTTTGGTATAACAAAAATTTTCAAACCTTTTGATGTTTCAGATGTCAGGCTTAGTAGAATTTATTCTGTTGAGTTTAGTCATATTGGTAAAGAAGATTCCTTGGTTCTAGAATTTCAGGGTTTGAATTTTATTGAATATGCTGAAAAAATCCCACAACAAAAACTTGCAGCAACACCCGGTGATTTCAATCAAAATCAGGGATATTTGTTAAAAATTCGCGCTTATTTGGCATGGGAAATTACAAATGGTGTTAATGATGTTGTTGTAGCGGTTGTTGATGATGCTGTAAATATTAATCATGAGGACTTAATTGATAATATCTGGATAAACCAAAATGAAATACCTGCTGCTTTAAAACTCGCTATAGATATTAATCCTGCTGATGGAATAATAACAAGTTCTGAACTTATTGCTTATGTTGGTGAAATAAATGGGGATGGTGTTGCAAATTTATTAGATGTTATTGCACCCGGATCTCCAATATTAAATGGTATTGATGATGAAACACCCCCTAATGGTTACATTGATGACATTTTTGGTTGGAATGCAACGACTAATAATAATAATCCGAATCCTCCATTAAATGCAACTAATCTTTATTTTACACATGGTACACATTCAGCAGGGTTAATTGGTGCTACAACTAATAATGGTACAACTGGAATAGCTGCACTATGTTCTAAGGTAAAAATTATGCCTGTAAAAACCAAGGTAGACGGCACAAGTGGTGATAATTTGCAAGCTACTATTTCAGGTGTATGGTATGCAATAAAAGCAGGCGCTAAAATTATAAACATGCCATGGTATTCACCTGCTAATTCCTTAGCTGAGCAAGACGTTTTTACTTATGCTCATCAGCAGGGAATTGTTTTAATTGCTGCTGCCGGTAATGAAAATGCTAATACTCTGCGTTACCCTGCTGCATATAATTTTGTAATTGGCATTGGCTCGTCAACAATGGCTGATCAAAAAGCTTCTTTTTCAAACTGGGGTCCATCTATAGATATTCTTGCACCAGGTGAAGATATTTATAGTACGTTAGCAGGAAATAATAATTCTTACGGCAACTTGAGTGGAACCTCTACTTCTGCTTCTTTGGTTTCTGGTCTTTGTGCATTATTGTTATCCCAAAATCCCTCAAAAACACCAGATGAAATTTTTAATTGTATCACAAATAATTATGATTATATTTCACCTGCTTATATAGGATATCCAACAAAAAGAATTAATGCTTATAAAAGTCTTGTTTGTGTGTTTGACTGCCCTGTTGCTGACTTTAACTCAAATACAAAACTAATTTGTTTGAACGGTACTGTTTCATTTTCTAACCAAAGCTATAATAATCCCACATCATTTTTATGGAGCTTCCAAGGTGGTACTCCATCAACATCAACTTCCCAAAATCCCGTTGTTAATTATAGTACACCCGGTTCTTTTGAAGTTAGTTTAACTGTTACAAATGCGTTAGGTACTCATACTATTACAAGAAGTCAATATATCACTGTTGATAATTGTGCCCCAATTTTAAATAATCAAAGTCAATGGAATTTTGGGCAAAGGGTCGGCCTTGATTTTACTTCCGGTATACCGGTTGAATATTCATGTCATCAGAATGCAATCAGAAGTTGTGCCAGTATTTCAAATAATGCTGGTCAATTGTGTTTTTATACAAATGGCAGACAAGTTTGGGATAGGTTGCATCAGGAGATAACAACTTCAACATTGTTCATAAATGGTAATCCAAATTCTTTAAGCATAAATGGAAACTTTAATTCTAAACAAGGAGTTTTAATATTACCATCTCCAAGCAATTTAAACCATTATTATATTTTTACTGTTTCCGATATTCCTTATAATGGCAATAGTATTAATAATGGGTTATGCTATTCTATAATTGATATGTCAAGCGGTCTTGCCCAGTTAACAACCACTTTAAATGTTCCAGTACAAACTCCAGTAATCCCAACAACAGCCTACTTAACGGCAATTCCATTTTGCGATAATACTGGTTATTGGCTTGTGACGCATGGGGTTGATGGCATTTATTCTGATCAATTGCTGTCCTATTCTTTTACAACTGTTGGTGGTATAGATGTAATATCCTCACCTGTAAATAGTGCTTCTTATACTGCTTCAGCAACTGGAACTGGGATGAACGCTTTCATTGAAACTTCAGGGGACAAAAAATGGTTGGCAATAAGTGGCCTTAGTGTTCAACTTCATTTATACAATATCAATTCATCTTCAGGTGAATTTTATCATTTTAGAAGTTTAGGACTCACTTGTGATGCAATAAGTTTTAGCCCTAATAGTAATTTTCTATATACAGCAATGCCTCCTTATGTTTACCAATTAGACCTGGCAACATTAAGTGATTGTAATGAAAATTATGATTATCTCAGAACAAATCTCGAAATACCTTGTGTCGGCGTTTGTAGTTTTCCCCGTTTAAAACTCGGCCCTGATGGTAAAATATATCTTTCATCCAAGGCTTTCCCTTTTAATCTTTCTGCCATAACCAATCCAAATAATAAAATAACCTCTTTAAACCCGAATGCTTGTGGTCTAAGCATGAATGTAATATCTTTACAAAATATGGTGAGGGATGGTTTCCCAAATATGTATAATACAATCCCAAATTCAAATATTGATTTTGAATGGTGTATTTCAGATTGTAATACAGCCCACTTTCGTGCTTGGGGTTGCGGTAATATTTTAAGTTGGGATTTTGGTGATGGGTCTGCTTGTTCTTCTAATTGTGATCAAGTTACAGAATATATTTATAATACTATAGATTACCCACCACCTTATTCTGTGTCATTACAAACAGATGGTGGCACAATTCAACATGTTGTAGATTTTGGCATACCACCTCAGCCTGATATTATTGGTTTCCAGTCTGTATGTGTTTTCGATGTTGTTCACTATACTACAAGCATACAAAATGTAAATTATTATTGGAGTATTAACGGTACTCAGGGTTATATTCAGGGAGATAATACAGGTCAGGGTATTTATGTAAAATGGAATGCTAATGGAACAAAACAAGTTCGATTAACTATTACAAATGCTCAGGGTTGTACTAATAACATGCAAGTAACTGTTATTGTAAACAATTTACCTACTGCAAATGCAGGTCCAGATCAAATAATTTGCGGTAGTGGCTCAGCTACTCTTACAGCAAATTATAATCTTAATTATTCTTATTTATGGAGCACAGGGCAAAATACACAATCAATAACAGTCAACCCTATAACTACTTCAACTTATACAGTAACAGTTATAAATAATTTAACCGGGTGTACTCGTTCTGACGATGTTATTGTTAATGTTGACCCACCTTTAATTATAGCCGTCACGTCTATTACTAATTCTACAAGTTCAGCTAGCAATGATGGTGCTGTAGACATTACCGTATCCGGTGGCACATTACCATATCAATTTGAATGGTCAAATGGAGCTACAACAGAAGATATTATTAATATAAATCCCGGTATTTATACCGTTACTATTATTGATGCTTTTGGATGTCAAAAAGTTCAACAAGCTGAAGTAAATGATTCTGAAATGCGAATTGTTTATACCCTCGAAAACTGTATTGGGAGTTGCGATGGAACAGCTAAAGTAACGATGCTTTTAGGCACGCCACCATTTACTTATTCGTGGAGCAATGGACAAACTACACAGGTTGCTGAAAATCTTTGTGAAGGTACATATACAGTAACTGTTACCGATGCATTAAGTGTTATCAGATCAAAAAATGTTACGATTAATACAAGTTTTCCTGTTATTGGAAACGAACCACCATCATATAACATTACAGAAAATGTTACATGGGAAGGAAAGATTTATTATATTCAGCAACCTTTAAGCATTGCCGAAGGAGCAAAACTTACTATATCAAATTGTAATATTTTTGTAGGAATTTATAAGAAAATAACTGTAAATAAAGGAGCCTCTTTAATTCTTGATAATTCGGTTTTTGATGGTTATAATCATTATGGTACATATATTTGTCTCAGATTATGGGGTGGTATAGATATTCTGGGCGATGCTAATTTTGCACATCCTTTGAATCCTGAAATCAGTTCACCAAATCATGGTTTTATGCATATCAAAAACAATTCAAAATTATATTGGAACAGTATAATTAATGTTGAAAACGGTATAATATGGCTTAATGAAACCAGCGAAATTCACAATAATCATAAAAGTACTATTCGAATCAATTTAAATAATGATTTTCCTAACCAGTCAAAAATTACTGATTGTAAATTTATTGATAAATATCTTTCTACTGGTTTAGGTGGTAATTGTGCAATAAGCCTTGGAAAAGTCATAGGACTTACAATTGAAAACGTAATATTTGAACGACTGACAACTCTTGGCTATTCTAATGGCATTATGAGTAGTTATCCTGTTCAGGGCAATGTTGATATTAAAAATTGTACATTTATCAATCAAAATCAAGCTATTTCCATTAGGCATAATTCATTGATTGAAAATAATCAATTCACTAATTGTAAGCAATCTATTATTATAAATAATTCACTAAGCAATATTACAATTGCTGATAATCATTTTATTATTCCGCCACCATCGGGTTATCCTGATGCTTGTGGAATCATAACTTATGCATCTTCCGGTTATGTAATTAAAAATAATACATTTGAAAGCAGCGGTATCAGCCCTAATCCTGCTTATGCTTCTTATGGCATTGTGTCCGATAAAACCAATTTTACCGGAACTATTTTTAACAACACCTTCAAAAGCACTGATGTTGGCATACAAACTCAGGACAATAATGCTGGGCTTAACATTCGTTGTAACAACTTTGCTGTAGATAACACCACGCACAATATAGCAGCTTGGCTATCACTTAAAAATTATAATGGCATAGGTTCGCTTATGACACAAGGAAGTGACCTTTGCAATGATATATTCGTTGGCGACCCATACGCAGCAGGGAATGAATGGAGTGAACCATGTAGCGGTACTGGTGAAATGGATATTAAGGTAAGTGCTACAAATCCGATAAATTTTGGGTATTTTGCACACTGGCACGATTTAAGTCAGCATTTTACAACACAACCACTTTGTAGTACTCCTGTTTGGGAAACAAATATAACCCAATGTGCTACAGATAAAACATCAACCTCATGCAGCAATATTAACCCCGATTATTCAGGCGGAGGTCCGGCAAAAAGTGGAAACACAACAAGTGCCTCAGATTTACTTATTTTGATTTCGCAATATAAAACTGAAAAAATTGCAAAACAAACCTTGCTTAATAATGGTGATAAACAATTGCTGATAGATAAAATTCACAACAATATAGACCCCGGTTTGCTTAAAAACGATTTAATTGCCGTATCACCTTATTTATCAGACAAGGTATTGCTTGCTGCTATAAACGAAAAGCATAGCCCTTTACCTCCCGGCATTCTTAAAGAAATCATACTTGCCAATTCTCCGGTAACGTCTGCTGTATTAAATGCTTTAAATCTTCGCATTCCGGCTTTTCCTAATGGTATTATGAAAGAAATAAACAAAGCCCAGACAGGTGTTTCTCAAAGAGCAACAGTTGAAAACAGGATAAGTTGGTTAACAGGTCAGGTATCTTTTCTCGAAAACAGTTTAATCAATCTGTATATTGAGCAGGGCAATTTATCCGATGCAATAACATATATGCAGCAATCAACAAACCCCGAGGTTCAGAAACAGCTTGCATGGCTCCAAATAAGCGAAGGAAATTTTTCAGATGCACGAATCGCTTTACAGGCTGTGTTGCAATATTCCGATGCGCTGAATTTGGAAGAAAACCAAAACTACTGCACCCTGCAAAATCTGCTTCTCGACCTTGCCGAAGCTGGTACGGATATAAACAATATATCGTCTGCACAGGAACAAACCATTAGGGATATCGCAGCTATAAGCACCGGCGCAGCATATTTAGCTAAGCAAATATTATATCTTGTTTATCAGGAAGAATTTGAATTCCCGATTGTGAAAATTCTTCCATCTTCATTGAGGCTTATTTCCGATTTGAAATCTGTTGAAAGCACAAATGTATATGCTACGATTTATCCGAATCCGAATAATGGAATCATGCAGTTAGAATATTCATTTAACGATGGTGAAGATGGTGAACTTGTTATAATAAGCATTACAGGAAAAGAAATAGCAAGATATAAGTTAAATAACAAAAACGGTATTTTTAATATCCCTGAAACCTCGTTAAGTCAGGGTATTTATTTCTATAAAGTAGTTTCATCTGGTGAAATAATTGCTACAGATAAATTAGTGATAATTCGATAATTTTATTATCTGTAATGTAGTATAACTCATTTTGTGTTGTACTACATTACAGTTTTTTTATTTATTTTTAATGTTATTGTAATGAAAAAAATATTTATTTTATTGGGAACACTGGCATTTTTTGCATTTCAAGCAAACAGTCAATGTTTCTTTAACAAAATTTATGATACATATCTTGGAGCTTTTAATGTAGGTTTATCTGTAATCCAAACTTTTGATGGTGGTTTTATTGCTGTTGGAGGTAGCAATATTACACAAACTACAGAAGGTACATATATTTTAAAAGTGAATGCTTGCGGAGATATATCTTGGCAAAAAATATATGAATTAAGTTCTGATAATGGTGGTAATAATGGTAATAGCATTGTTCAATTGCATGACAGTTCGTATGTGATTTGTGGTTCTATGTATGACAGCACTGAAAACGCCTCAGATGGTTTTTTATTAAAATTAAATAAAGTCGGAGATTCGTTATGGTTTAAGCATATTGATGCAGGATATAACGACAGAGCAATTATGCATAAACAAACTCCAGATGGTGGTTTTATTATTGGTGGATATTTTAATGTCCCAAAAGGTAAAGTCTTTTTAGTAAAAACTGATAATTTAGGAAATGTTCAATGGGAGAAGCAATATACCCCCGATACTATTCAACAGAATTTTACAAGATCAATTGATATTACTTATGATAATGGTTATATAATTTCAGGTACTTTTTTTAATTCAACAAATAATAGTTGGGATAATTTTTTGTTAAAAACTGATGGTTTAGGAGATCAGGTATGGTTTAAAGCATATGGAGACAGTCACAATGAATCAATGGCTTATGTTGTCGCAACCTTGGATAGTGGTTATGTAATATCTGGGGGGAGATATCAAACTTCAACAGATTGTGACAGTTATATAATAAAAACAGATAAATATGGCAATGTTCAATGGGAAAGAACTTATGGCATTCTTTCATATTTTGATAATTTCAAATCTGTAAAACAACTCCTAGATAGTTCATATATCGTAGGTGGCAGTATAAAAGATACAATACATACTCCAAATCGTTCACGAATTCGATTAATAAAATTAAATACTCAAGGTTATTTAGTCTGGAAAAAAAATTACACTTATTACGGTGGCGGGTATCAATATGGTGGTGTAGCAGATGATTACTTAGAAGACTTGAATTTAACCAACGATAACGGTTTTATAATCTGTGGCTACATAATTAACAATTTTATGCCCGGACAAAACGATTTACTGCTTATTAAAACCGATAGCCTTGGGAACACCTGTCAAATAGATACTAATACTTATGCGGGTTGTTCATATCAGGAATGTAATTACACTCATGCTGTTTTCTCCGTTTTAACCGATACTATAGATTTGCAATTTATAGATACCATACATTTTTACAATCAAAGCAGTTTTGCACAGCAATGGTTCTGGGATTTTGATGATGGGCAAACAGACACAGTTCAAAATCCGCTGCATGTATTTGATACAATAGGTACTTATAATGTTATGTTGGTAGCTTCTCTGAATGAATGTTCTGATACGGTTTATAAAACCGTGGTTGTGGTAAATTCGGTTGGTATTAAATCTGTTGAAAGCGCAAATATATATGCTACGATTTATCCGAATCCGAATAATGGAATCATGCAGTTAGAATATTCATTTAACAATGGAGAAGATGGCGAACTTGTTATAATAAGCATTACAGGAAAAGAAATAGCAAGATATAAGTTAAATAACAAAAACGGTATTTTCAATATTCCTGAAACCTCGTTAAGTCAGGGCATTTATTTCTATAAAGTTGTTTCGGGTGGTGAAATAATTGCTACAGACAAATTAGTGATAATTCGATAATTTTATTTTCTGTAATGTAGTTAACTCAGTATGGGTTATACTACATTACAGTTTTTATATTATTCTAATGTAACTGTAATGAAAAAAATATTTATTTTATTGGTATCACTTTTCTTAATTATTTTACAAGCAAACAGTCAATGTTTCTTTAATAAAATTTATGATACATATTCTGGTGTTTTTAATGCCGGTCATGGTGCTATTCAGACATTAGATGGGGGTTATATTGTTATTGGAGAAAGTGCAATTACTCAAACAACAGATGGCACTTATATATTAAAAGTAAATGCTTGCGGTGATACGCTTTGGCAAAAAATTTATGACTTAAGTCTTGGTGATCTTGGTTATTCAATAGTGCAATTATCTGATAGTTCTTATGTAATATGTGGTGCTATGTACAATAGCATTGAAGGTGCTAGTGATGCTTTTTTACTTAAATTAGATAAAAATGGAGATTCATTGTGGTTAAAGCCTATCAATGCAGGCTATAATGATGGAGGGAGAATGCACAAACAAACCCCTGATGGTGGCTTTATTATTGGTGGATATTTTAATGTTGCAAATGGGAAAGTCTTTCTGGTAAAAACCGATAACGAAGGGAATGTTCAATGGCAGCACAATTATGCAGTTGATTCACTGGAAAATTATTTGTTATCTGTTGATATAACAGCAGATAATGGTTTTATTCTTGGCGGGACTTATGTAAAGAACAGTGATCAAAAATTCCATTTATTTCTAATAAAAACCGACAGTCTCGGTATTAAAAAATGGGCAAAAAGTTACGGTAGTGTTGAAGAAGCCGGAGGTAAAGCCATTTCTACCTTAGACAATGGTTTCATACAGGTAGGTTACAGGTATTATTCAGCACAATCCAATTCCCGCTATATTATAAAAACTGATAGTAACGGTATTATTAAATGGCAAAAACTTTTCAGTTGGCCAAATAATAGCGATGTGTTCAAAGTTATACGTCAACTACCAGATAGTTCATATATTGTAGGTGGCAGTATTGCAGATACTATTCACTCAAATAACTTGCCTCGAATCCTGTTAATGAAATTTAATAAACAAGGCGATTCGCTCTGGGCAAAAACATATACTTATTACGGTGGTGCTTATCAATTTGGCAGTGTAGCGCATGATTATTTAGAAGATTTGAATTTAACAAGCGATGGAGGTTTTATCATCTGTGGCTATATAATAAATAATTATATGCCAGGGCAAAATGATTTATTGCTTATCAAGACCGATAGCCTTGGCAACACCTGCCAAATAGATACAATAACTTATGTAGGTTGCTCATATCAAGAATGTAATTACACTCAGGCAATTTTTACAGTTTCAACCGATACTATAGATTTGCATTTTACAGACACGATACACTTTTTTGACCAAAGCATTTTTGCTCAGCATTGGTTTTGGGATTTTGGAGATGGACAGACAGACACTACGCAAAATCCTTTACATGTTTTTGATACAACCGGAACATACAATGTAATGATGTTTGTATCTTTTAATAATTGTTCTGATACTGCTTATAATACAGTAGTTGTGATAAATTCTGTTGGGATGCAACCCTTGTTAGATGCTCTTATATCAAATTTTTATATATTCCCCAACCCTGCAAAGGAATCCGTTACAATTAACTTGTTAGAATTTGAACCAGCTGAAATAATTATTTACAATATGCAGGGCGTTGTTTTGCTAACACAGCAGACAAGTGAAAAGAAAACCGTTTTAAACATCAGCAGTTTAGAGAAAGGCGTTTATACGGTGAAAGTTCAAACAGGGAAAGGATTGGCTGTGAGAAAATTGATGAAGGAGTAAATTAGACATTACAATTACAGGCACATTTGGCTTATCCCACAAAGGCAACAACACAAGCACCAAAGCCAAAAGAGCCTGTAATGCTGACGTTTTTCAAAATTTTTCTTCTTCGCTTTTTATAAGAGAAAAATGAAATTAATATATGATGAGAATATGCACATGGCTATAACATTGCATAAGCAGAATTTTCCACTTATTTAAACGCTAGGGCTTCGCCCATGCGCGTAGGTCTAAGGTGTTCCAAACTACTGCCTATGCAAGGACCGTTAGCATTCATACTCCAAAAAATACGTGGTAGATAAAATGACAAGATTAGATTCAAATATATAATATAATGTATCAAAATAAATAATTATAAAATGACTTTAAAGATAGCCGATACACAAGCCAACGCCGTTTTATTTTTTTTTGCCGACACACATTCAATCACACATGCAACCCCTATCAACACACGGTAAAGTCAATTTTATTTTTTTGAATTAAATTATTTTTTATGGTAAAAAAAATAAAAATCACTTTCCCTTTAGCCAACGCAAAGCCAATAATGTATTGCCAACTCACATTAGCACTTTCGTTGTTTAGTTTTCTTTTTGCTTTAAAAAAATATAAGCAAAAAAAAACTTGCTCCGCAACAACAACGAAAGAGCTAATCTGCAATCGCTCTCATTTAATTATTTTAACCTCACGGGCAGCCCTATCAACACTCAGTCAAACACTTTTTGTTTTTTTGATTAATTGTTTCCTAATGTTAAAAAAACAAAAACAGTTTGACTTTTTACAGCGCATCAAGCCAAAGCAGAATTTATTTAATTATTGCTTCGCAAAATCTTATAGCATGTTATAATTATAAATAACTTTAGATATCAGAAAAAGATTTTAATTTTAAAAAATAATTTTAAAAAATAAATTATGGTAAGTGATTTTAAAATTTTTGTCTCAAAACTTACAGATATTAAAATTGAGTTATCAAAAATTCAACCGATGGGTTATGGATGGGTAGAATATGATGAAGCTTATGCTCCGTATGAGCAGATGATGAATATTATAGAAATTGATAAAAATATTGAGAGATTACAAATTTTATTAAGAAGATACAATCTTATAAAAGAAATTGAGCTAATAGATAATATTCTTGAACCTTATAAGGATGATAGATTATATATAATTCAAGACCCTGCTCCCTTAGCGAATGATTATGCTGTAGTAAGAGGATTAGTTGATTATATCGACAATATCAGATTTGCATATTCTGATGAAGATGTTAAATTTCAAAATATAAGTGCAAAGTATTATCAATTATTTTCTATATTAAAAAATATTGAAAATTCCTTTACTGTTTTAAAAAAATATCCAGAAAATGAAGATGAATTTCATATTTTAATTGAAAGCATATTAATATGTAGTTTTCCTACACTTAAACATAAACCTGTAATTTCTCAGCAAATTAAAAATTTTATTCCAGATACCGGTATTTCTGAATCGAAAACTTTAATTGAATATAAATATATTAAAGAGAAAAGCGAATTACCTTTAAAGGTTGATGAATTATTTGCTGATGCTGTTGGATATAAAGATAAAGATTGGAATAATTTAATATGTGTTATTTACGAAACAGAGAGATTTGCTCCATTAGATGCTTGGGAAAAAGAATTAAGGAAAATTAAAAATGCAAAAGTTATTTTAGTAAAAGGAATACCGAATAAGCAATTTAATAGTAATAAAGTCAGTACTAAAAAAACAAAATAGTTATGTCATTTAGATTTAGAAAAAGAGTAAAAATTTTACCCGGAATTTATTTAAACATAGGTAAAACTGGTGTAAGTACAACTATTGGACCTAAAGGTGCAAATATTAATATTAGTAAAACTGGTGTTTATTTGAATACAGGAATATCAGGTACTGGCATTTCAAATAGAGAAAAACTTATTGACTTTAATGAAAAAAAGAATTCTGTAAATCTAAATGATAAGACTAAACAACAATTTTCGACAGAAATAAATTCAATAGAAAATGAACATGAGTTCATTACAAGTGAAGGATTAAAAGGATTAAAAGAACATCTTGAAGAAGCAAAAAAGGAAAGAAAATTATATGCCGATGAAATTAAACAGACAACTGAAAAGCTTGAACAAATGAAAGCTGTCTTGTCTAATAAACAAAATAATTTTTTTTCAAAAATCTTTTCAAATAAAGATGATTTGGCAAAACTTCAAAATGAAATTGATGAAACCGCAGAATATTTAACAGAGATAAAAAAAGCGTACGAAAACAGTAAAGCTGACATTAATATACAATTTGATTCAGAAATTGAGGAACAATATAAAAAGATTAACATTTTATTTGGTCAATTAATTAAATCTAATAAAATTTGGGTTGTTACTTCTGAAAACATTAATACTGAAATGAAATCAGTAGTTAATTGTTACCAGAAACCAAAAATACACAATTTTCGGTAAATTTGAGTGCAGAAAAATTGGCAATTAAAAATACACAATTTTCTACAAAAATATGTCAATTTTTTTTGTTTTCAAAAAATGTTTTTCTGTT
>Ga0209417_1005570_pt1 | contig 13750 bp, 9 predicted proteins | sample RifGroF2_FD_184002 | JGI IMG/M metagenome (GOLD analysis project Ga0209417, IMG submission 184002) | Groundwater microbial communities from Rifle, Colorado, USA - Groundwater F2 (SPAdes) (version 2) | ecosystem: Environmental > Aquatic > Deep subsurface > Groundwater | place: Rifle, Colorado... | reverse complement strand
GTGCAGGCGCCAGCTCCGGTCAAGCCGGCACAGGTTCATCCGGCTCCGCAGCACCAGGGTCCGGCAGTGCGCGATCAAAGGCAGCAACCAGCCCCTGCGGCACACCAGCAAAAACCGCAGCCGGCGCCTGCACAGCATCAGCAGCAGGATCCACGGGCCAAAGGACAGGGACAGAGACCAAACGAACCACAGGGTGGCGGCCAGGGACAGAACCGGGATGACGACCGGGGCCGGGGCCGCGACAAATAACGTAAGTGGCCAGTCAGAAAGAAGCGCTAAACTCCCCTCTCCCGCCGATGGAGAGGGGATGATTTTTATTCCGGAACATTCACGGCAGTTAACCGCCGATGAACGCCGATACATGCCGCCAGAAGTAGGCGCTTCTAAGCGAGAAATCAAAGGCTTGAACAAAATACCGGTTTAAATCTGGTTTAACCCCAGCAGTGTCCGGTTTGGTTAATGCAGTTGTCTTAAAAGTCCCCCCTCCCCCTGCGGGAGGGGGTTAGGGGGTGGGGGAATTTGCCATATTTGATACTGCCGGCAGCTTCACCCACCCCTCAATCCCCTCCCGTCAAGGGAGGGGAGGCTAAATGCAAAAAATCAAACCGGACAACACTGATATTCGCCCATGGGCTCCATCACAAAGCGATAACGGAAAGAGCTCCAATGCAGACATTGATCGACCTGTTCAATACCTTCGAAACGCTGGGTGACAAGACCGCCTTTGTGAACCGCACCGGCGTACGCCGTCTGGTGGTTTCCTACCGGGAATTTCACGGTCTGGCCCTGAAAATGGCCAGCCTTCTGGCGCAAAGAGGTGTCGAGGCCGGGGACCGGGTGCTGATCTGGGGACCAAACTCCTCCTGGTGGGCGATAGCCTATTGGGGCATCATCATCCGCGGTGCAATCGCGGTGCCGGTGGACTTCATGTCCGATCAGGCGCGCGCCGATTCGATCCGCAACCTGACAAGGGCTAAAACAGTTTTGCAGAGCCGCTTCAAACCGGAGCGGATGACCGTAGCCGATTCGATACTGCTGGAAGACCTTCAGTACCTTTTGGAAGACGTTCAGCCGGCAAGCGGACCTGCCCCGGCAGCACCGGAAGATACGGCACAGCTGATCTACACCTCCGGCACCACCGGAAATCCCAAAGGGGTCATCCTGACCCACCGGAACCTGATCGCCAACCTGACCCAGATCAACCGGGCGGTGCCGATCATCACACCCGGGTTCAATTTCCTCTCGCTGCTGCCCCTGTCCCACATGTTCGAACAGATGGGCGGATTTTTTACTCCGCTCTACCGTGGCGCGGCCATAGTGTATCCGCGCACACTGAAGCCATCCGCGATCATGGAGGCACTGGGCGAGGAGGACATCTACATCATCATGTCCGTTCCGCGCCTGATGCAACTGCTCAAAACCACCATCGAGCGGGAACTTGATGAAAAGCATCTCTCCGGTCTGTTCCGGTGGATGACGCGGTTCGCGGCAAGGCTCCCGAAAGAGATGCGCCGGAGCCTGTTTTTACCGGTACAGAGAAAGTTCGGCCCAAATTTCACCGCCTTCGTTTCGGGCGGCGCCCCGCTGGATCAGGAGGTTTTCAACTTCTGGAGCAGCATGGGATTCACGGTCCTGGAGGGGTATGGACTCACCGAAACCTCGCCCGTGCTCTGCGTCAACACCATCGACCGGCAGGTGGCCGGTTCGGTCGGCCCGCCCATGCCGGGGGTCCAGCTGAAGATTGAAAATAAAGAGATTCTGGTACGAGGGGACAACGTTTTTCCCGGCTACTATGAGAACGAGCAGGCCAGTCGCGACGCCTTCACCAGTGAGGGCTGGTTCCGCACCGGCGACCTGGGAGAGCTGGACAGCGACGGCTGGCTGGCCATCAAGGGGCGCGAGAAAGATCTGATCGTGACCGGTTCGGGGATCAACGTCTATCCCGACGAGCTGGAAGCGGTGCTGAACAGGGTCGCCGGGGTAAAGGAATCGTGCGTGATCGGCCTCGACAAGGGCGGAGGGGAAGAGGTGCATGCCGTGCTGATCCTGGATGGAAGCGGCAAGGCTCCCGATGAGATCATCAGCCAGGCAAACAGCAGCCTGGATGCGCTGCACCGGATTACCGGCTTCACACTCTGGAACGAGCCGGAATTTCCCAAGACCACAACGCTCAAGATCAAGAAGTTCACGGTCAAGGAGGAGCTGAAAAAGGGACCGGCCGCAGACGACAGCAGCGTCAACCGGGACAGCCTGCTCAACCTGATCGCCAGGGTGACCGGCGTCAGCGCCGCCGGGATTCGCGAGGAATCCCTGCTGGTAACCGATCTGGGCCTTACCTCCATCGACCGCCTGGAACTGGTCAGCTTCCTGGAGCAGGAATACCGCCTGGACATCGACGACTCGCAGATCGGGCCGCAGACGAAAGTCTCGGACCTGCGCCAGATCATCACGAAACGGGAAAAGCTGACCCGGCACGACCATTTCCGCTTCTGGACCAACAACAACTTCTTCAGCGGGGTGCGCCGGGCCTGGGATACCGTATTTCACACCCCGCTGTTTCGCCGTTTCGCCACACTCGAGCTGCATGGAACCGGCAATCTGGAGAAGCTGGCCGGTCCGGTCATTTTCGTGGCCAATCACTTAAGTTACCTGGACCAGCCCGCCGTCATGTTTGCGCTCCCTCCAGAGATCCGCTACAGAACCGCCAGCGCGGCCTGGGAAGAGTTCTTCTTCAATGACTACCATGGGCTGGAGCGGATCTTGAGACGCTTGAGCTATGAGTACGCCAGTGTACTGTTCAACCTTTTCCCCCTGCCCCAGTCGCAGGGATTCGGAGGTTCGCTCAAATTCATGGGCAGGCTGACCGATGCCGGCGTCAACATCCTGATCTTCCCGGAAGGAGGACACGCCAGGGACGGCAAAATGCAGCCCTTCCAGCTGGGACTGGGCATCATGGTCAAGGAGCTGGGAATTCCGGTGGTACCGATCAGGATCGGCGGAACCGATCAGGTTCTTCCCCACGAAGCGAGCTTTCCCAAGCAGGGCAAGGTAACGGTAACCTTCGGAGAACCATTGCGGTTTCGCTTCGAAGAACCGGCCGAGATCGTTGAACAGACACGCCTGGCGGTGGAGAGGCTATAAGCCGTTGGATTACTGACTTTAACCAAAAAAGGAGAATGAAATCATGTTGATCAAGCGAATCTGTTTAGTGCTGATTGCACTGTTGGTATGCGGAGTGGCGTTCGCAGCCGAAAAATCCAATTTGAAGATCGGTGTCGCCCAAAAAGGCGCAAAAGTGACAATCGATCAGGTTATCAAGGAAGGCAAGGCGCTGGTGAGCGTTGTCGATTCTCGGAAAAAGCCGATTTTCGGGTTGAAGGCCGTTGATTTTTCCGCGACTCAATACGGCCGGAAGGGGGTAGTCACCTCGGTGCAGCCTTTCTCCGAAAACCAGGACGTTCCCCGGCATATTGTCCTGATTTTGGACAATTCGTTCTCGATGGAAGAACGCAAGGCAATCAAGTCACTTCTTACAGGAGTAGACGAGCTGTTGAAAACCGTCCGACCGGCCGACGATGTGCAGATTGTTGTCTTCGACAACAAAAAAACTGTCAATTTAGGGGGGCGTGAACTGCATTTGCAGACATTCAAATCGAACCAGCCGGCTGAACTCAGGGAGTTTACGGCAAAGGCTTACGGAGAAGGTATTACATCGAAGACCTTTCTTTACGAGGGGATGTTTGCCGGGCTTGAGCTCTTGAAAAAAATGCCGGCCACTGAACCAAGATTCATGGTGGTCTTTTCCGACGGGGAAGACCTGAACAGCGCATTCAAGAGCGAGGTTGTCTCCAAGTCGGCTCAAGAGGTCAAAGGCTTCTATGCCTATGCTATCGATTACATGAAGAACACATCTACAGACAAGTTCATGACCAAGTTTACCCTCCAGAACCGCGGGCAGATCTGGAAGGCAACGTCCGATTCGAAACTAGTTTCAATATTCCAGAGTGTTGCCTCAAAAATGCTCTATTATTACGTAGTCAATTATCAGTTCCCCATTACCGGCACATTGTCTGTTACTCCAACAAGCCTGACCATCGATGAAGTCAAGATCATGGGTTCCACTTCACCCTCAACCAGGATTAATGAGACAACGATGACGCTGCGTCCGGTAGTCGATTCGGCTTACGGGATTGCACGTTGGAAAGCGGTTGTCAGCAATACCAAGGAAAACGTTGCCGAACTGGCTGGCGAAGGTGCACCTGCAGCTGAACTTGGAATCACTCTGCCGACTAATGATCTGCCGACACTTGCCGCAAACGGCAACCTTGCAGTGAGGATGGAGCTGGAAGATAGTATTGGACAGAAACTGACATTGACCGCCGCACCGGTCAATGTCAAGTATGTTCAGACACGGGCCAGCCTGACCGTGGCTCCAGCCAGGTTGATGATCGAAGAAGTCAAAACCATTGATTATTCACCAATGCTTGCCCACATCTATTTTGCCAAAGGTGCCGGCGAAATTCTACCCCGATACGTGCGTTTCATCAGTCCGGGCGAAACTGCAGGCTTCGAAGAACATAAGTTCACCGGTACACTCGAAAAATACTATCAGGATCTGAATATCATCGGCAAACGCCTGACCGACAAACCCGAATCGAAGATCACGCTGATCGGTTGCAATGACAACACCGGCAATGAGAAGGGGAATAAGAAGCTTTCCACCATACGTGCAGAAGCGGTAAGGGATTACCTGAAAACGATCTGGAGCATTGCTCCCGAGCGGATGACGATAGAGGCGCGCAACCTGCCGGCAAAGCCGAGTTCTATTAAGCTCAAGGAAGGACAGGCGGAGAACCGCAGGGTTGAGATTGTATCTTCGGACCCGGCGATCCTTGCTCCGATTCGTAGTACCTATCTTTCCACCAAGATCGATGAGTCTACACTTACGCTGCGGACAGACATAGTTGCACCGTACGGCATTGCGAGTTGGAATATAACCGTTTCCAATGTTTCGGGAACCCTGGCCGGTCTGGCCGGCAAGAGTACACCAGCCAAGGAGATCCGTATCCCGTTGATATACAAAGACCTAAAGGCCCTGGCCTCTGGTGGCGATATCACGGTGAAGGTGGAGTTAAAGGGCATCAAGGGGCAAAGCATGGTGCTTACTTCTGATCCGGTAAAAATCGATTTCATCTCGACCAGTCAGTTGCTCGCACAAAAAAAGAATCTGCGGGTTCAGGAAAAATACGCTCTGGTTCTGTTCGATTTCGACAAGGAAACGATTGACATCCCTAATCAGAATATTGTCAACACGATCGTGACCCGCATCAAGACACTGCCCCAGGCTACTGTCGAGATCGTCGGCCACACCGACACCATCGGTACGGAACAGTACAATCAAAAACTCTCCGAGCGCAGGGCTCTGGCTGTAAACAAGCTGCTGTCGGCCGGCTTTGGCGATGCCCTTGGTGATCGTATCCGTTATTCGGGGGTCGGTCCTGACAGTCCGCTGTTCGACAACCTGTCTCCGGAAGCTCGTAATTTTAACCGTACAGTCACCATTACGCTGGAATATCTGAGCGCTGAGTAGCAGAAAACTATGGTTGCGCAGTTGTCACTCAAGGCCCGAAACGAAAGGAATCCTGATATGTTAAGCAGAGTAAAGACCCTGGAAGGTTACACCCTGGAAAGCCTGAACGGTAAAATAGGCAAGGTCAAAGAATTCTACTTCGATGACCGGCACTGGAAGATTCGCTATCTGGTCGCGGATACGGGAGACTGGCTTACGGAGAGACAGGTGTTGATCTCTCCATATGCGCTGGTCAACGTGAAGATGGAGGAACAGCTCATCGCCGTCAATCTGACCAAAAAACAGATTGAGGACAGTCCCCCCCTGGGCAGTGACAAGCCCGTTTCGCTTCAATTCGAAGTGGATTATTACGGACATTACGGCTGGCCGACATATTGGGACAGCACCTATATCTGGGGTTTTACTCCTTATATTGTGCCTGACACTGTAGCAGAGACAGAACCAGGCCGGGACGAGAAAGCCTGGGATCCACATTTGCGGAGCAGTAATGAAGTGAACGGCTATCACATCCAGGCCGCAGACGGGGAGATCGGTCACGTCGAGGACTTTATCATCGATGACGAAACCTGGGCGATTCGTTACATGGTTATCGATACACGAAACTGGTGGCCCGGTAGAAAGGTTCTGATTCCTCCGCAATGGATCGAGCGCGTCAGCTGGAGCGAGGCGAAAGTATTCGTCAATCTCCCCCTTGAGGCCATCAAGCAGTCACCGGAATACGATGAGGAGTCTCTTTTGACGCGGGATTACGAGAACATGCTGCATGATCACTACAATCGCCAGGGATACTGGGTCAATGAACCGGCTGACAATCCGCGTTTATGAGTCAACTGTAGATCTAAAGGAATCAGGTGAAAAATGGAGCCTACAAACAGCACCACGGAAGACAAATCCGAAGTGTCAACCAGTGGTGAGTCTGCAACGCCTCCGGGAGATCACCCTTCCAGATTCAGAGTTCTCATGAAATACCGCGTTATCTGGCTGATCCTGGCACTGCTTATCGCCGTTGCAGGCACATTCGGGTATCACTGGCTGTTTGGCAAACCCAAGGTACTTTACACCTCTGCCGAAGTCGTTCGCGGCGACATTGAAAGCACCGTTGTGGCGGCCGGCATCGTACAGCCCGTCAAGTATGTCGATGTCGGCGCCCAAACCTCCGGCAACCTTAAATCGCTCAAGTTCAAGCGGGGCGACCAGGTTGAAAAGGGCCAGTTACTGGCGGAAATCGACCCGGTTCTGGCGGACTCGGCTCTTACTGCATCCAACGCGACCCTGGAGAATATGGTCGCACAGCGCTCCGTTAAAGAGGCGCAACTTGTACTGGCCAGGGTGCAGCGCACCCGCAACGAGAAACTCTTCGCACAGGGTAACGGATCTGTCTCTACCAGTGACCGTGACATCACCAGGGCCGATTTCGACGTCGCTCTTGCCGAAGTAGCTTCGCTTGCGGCCCAGATAAAGCAGGCCACGGCAGCGGTAGACACCGCCAAGGCCAATCTGGGTTATACCAAAATCATGGCGCCGATGTCCGGTGAAGTCGTTTCCATAACCCTTCTGGAAGGACAGACACTCAACGCCAACCAATCGGCGCCGAATATCCTGCGGATTGCCGACATCAGCACGGTGACAGTCTGGGCGCAGGTCTCGGAAGCAGACATAGTCCGCGTCAAACCGGGCCAGAAAGTCTATTTCACGATACTTGGCGAACCCCGGCGCTGGAACGGTGCGGTCAGGCAGATTCTCCCGACTCCGGAACTCATAAACAACGTGGTCTTCTACGATGTGCTGTTTGATATTCCGAATCCGGAACGTGTATTGAAGATTCAAATGACGGCTCAGGTCTTTATCGTATTGGCCCAGGCAAAGGGAGTTTTGCTGATTCCGGCAGCCGCCATCGGCAATGCGGCGGAAGGCGCTACAATCAAGGTGCGGGTGCTGAAAGACAATAACAGCATCGAGCAACGCACCATCAAAATCGGAATCAAGAGCGAAATTTCAGCCGAAGTAACGGGCGATCTCAAGGAAAAGGAACGGGTCGTGATCGGCGAAATCACAACCAAGGGCAAGTCCAAAAGCGCGTTGAGTTCTCGAAAGGGTCCGTGATGTCGCCACCATTGCTCGAAATGGATTCTGTCAGCCGGACCTATACAACGGGTGGCGAGCCGTTGACGGTGCTGACGGATGTGAGCCTGACGATCATGAGTGGCGAATTCGTTGCCATCATGGGCGCGTCCGGTTCGGGCAAGTCCACACTCATGAACATCATCGGCTGTCTCGACAAACCGACCAGCGGCGTCTATAAAATCCGCGGCGTCGAAGTAGCCTCTCTGGACGGAGATGCGTTGGCGGCACTGCGGCGTGACACCTTCGGCTTCATCTTCCAGCGCTACAATCTGATGTCAGATCTCAGCGCCGTGGAAAATGCCGAAGTACCGGCCGTGTATCGCGGCATGGCCAAATCCCGGCGGGAGGAGCACGCCAGTGAATTATTGCGGGAACTCGGGCTGAGTGACCGACTGCAACACCACCCCAGCCAGCTCTCCGGCGGTCAGCAACAGCGCGTCAGTATTGCCCGTGCTCTCATGAACGGCGGGCCGGTGATCCTGGCCGATGAACCGACAGGTGCGCTGGACAGCAAGGGTGGCAAAGAGGTCATGGCCATCCTGGAAAAGCTGAACGGTCAAGGACACACGATAATTCTGGTGACCCACGACAGCAACATCGCAGCTTACGCGCAGCGTATCGTGCACATTACGGATGGACGGATAACATCGGACGAGCAGCAGAAAGGCAAGGTTGACCACCAGGCGCAGGGTGTCAAAACGAACAAGGAGATCAAGCCGGGTGTGGCGGTCCTGGGCGAATCGCTGAAGATGGCGATGCGGTCTCTCTTGAACAACCGGATGAGAACCATGTTGACCATGCTCGGCATCATAATCGGCGTCGCTTCGGTGGTCGCATTGATGGCTATCGGCAACGGTGCGAAGCAGGATGTCCTTGAGCGTATCCAGGCCATGGGCACCGATCTGTTGACGATCAGGCGGGGACCGCCGAAGATGCACGCCTCGGGCGGGATTGTAACGACTTTCCTGCCGGAAGACATGACATTCATCGACAATCTGGCCGGTGTGGCCCTGGCGGTTCCTGAAACGGAGCTGTCCTCGCTTTTGCGCTTCGGCGATCAGGATTTGATGGTCACAGCGGTCGGAACCGGCGAAGATTTTCCGCAGGTGCATGACTGGCCGCCGCAGGCCGGGGTGTTCTTCTCGGCGGAACACGTCAAGCGCTATGCCCAGGTGGTAGTGCTCGGCCAGACCGTGGCAAAGAACCTGTTTCCGGTAGGCACTAAACCGCTGGGACAGTATGTGCTGATCGGCAACGCGCCTTTCCTGGTCATCGGCGTCCTGAGCAGCAAGGGTTTGAGCCCGCGGGGAGACGATATGGACAACTCCGCCTGGCTGCCCTACACAACGGCAGGTGCGCGCATCTTCGGACGCCGTTTTTTTAACAGTATTATTGTGAGAGTAAAGCCGGACGCTGATATGTCAGTGGTACAGGTCGGACTGCATGCGCTGTTGATCAAGCGCCATCACAAGGAAGACTTTAACATTCGGAATATGGCCGAAACCATTGCCACCGCCAATGAAACGCAGAACACCCTCACCTATCTGCTGGCAGCAATTGCCGTTATTTCTCTCGTTGTCGGCGGCATTGGCGTGATGAACATCATGCTGGTGTCAGTCACCGAAAGGACACGCGAAATCGGCATCCGCATGGCGATTGGCGCGCGCAGCTACGATGTGATGTTTCAGTTTCTTACCGAAGCCGTGATGGTCTGTTTCATCGGCGGCCTGGCGGGTATCATCGTCGGTGTCGGCGGGGGGGTAATAACCTCGGCTATTGCAGGGTGGCGCGTGATATTCACGATTGCGCCGATTATCATCGCCTTCATGTGCGCTTTTCTGACCGGCATCATTTTTGGTTATCTTCCGGCCAGAAAAGCCGCGCAACTCGACCCGATAGAGGCGCTGGCCCGGGATTAGGATTTTTGGAGACCCGTATGGCGAAAGTGAAATTCTTACTGACAATTGCTGCAACAACGCTGATAAGCGCCTGCAGTGTCGGCCCTGACTATGTCAAACCGACAGCAGATGTGCCGGCAGAATTCAAGGAGAGTGATCCCTGGAAAGTTGCACAGCCGCTGGACGATGTCGATCGTGGAGCCTGGTGGCGGATTTTTAATGACTCCCGGCTGAACGAATTGGAAGAACAGGTGGCGGTGTCGAATCAGAACCTGATAGCAGCCGAAGCAAACTTCCGTCAGGCCAAAATACTGGTGCGAGCGGCCCGTTCCGGCTATTTCCCGCAGGTGGACGCCGGCGCTTCGGTGACCCGCGCCCGCAGCGCCAGCAAGAGTTCGGCTGGTTCAGGCAACATTTCCACTAATTTCCTGCTCTCCGCCGAAGCCTCCTGGGAGCTTGATATCTGGGGAAGAGTCAGACGCAGTGTCGAGGCCAGCCTATCGGGCGCCCAGGCCAGCGCGGCAGATTTGGAATCACTCCGTCTGAGTGCCCAGGCGGAACTGGCCCTGAACTATTTCCAACTGCAAACAGTCGATGCTCAGAAGCAGATGTTCGAAGCAACGGTCTCTTCCTTTCAGCAACTCCTGGACCTGACTAAAAGCCGCTATGACGAGGGGGTTGTATCCCGGACGGATGTACTCATGGCGGAAACACAACTCAGGACAACCCAGGTGCAGGCCATGGACCTGGGCGTGCAACGGGCCCAGCTGGAGCATGCCATTGCCCTGCTGATCGGCAAATCACCGGCGCAGTTTTCCCTGCAGCCTGTCAACCTGGACATCATTCCGCCACGGATCCCGTCCAGCCTGCCGTCCGAACTACTGGAGCGCAGGCCCGACATTGCGGCGGCCGAACGGCGCGTAGCAGAGGCCAATGCCAAAATAGGCATCGCCAAAGCGGCCTATTTCCCATCGATCACATTGAGTTCTACAGCCGGATTCGCTGCATCATCGTTTTCAAACTGGCTCACCTGGCCCAACCGGGTATGGTCACTCGGCACTGCCCTGGCGCAGACCGTTTTTGACGGTGGCCTGCGGAGCGCCCAGGTCGATGAGGCCCAGGCGGTTTATGATGCCACGGTGGCCACATACCGGGAGACGGTGCTGACAGGCTTTCAGGAGGTTGAAGACAATCTGGCGACGTTGCGCATACTGGAAGAAGAGACAATGATCCAGGATCAAGCGGTAAAGGCGTCACAACAGGCTTTTGAGATCACCGCCAATCAGTATCAGGTCGGAACAGTTGCCTATCTCAATGTTCTTGTCGCTCAAACGGCCGTTCTGGCAAACGAACGAACCGCCCTGGCGCTTGCAGGTCGAAGACTCACCGCCAGCGTTCTGCTGGTCAAGGCATTGGGAGGCGGGTGGAGGCAGGATAAACAAGGTGAAGTCAGTTATAATGGCATGACTGCAATCAAATGATTTAGATAACATACAAGGGAGAACACCATGCAGATTCAAATCAACACTGATCGAAATATAGACGGTCGCGAGGCGCTGGCCGCCCATATCAGCAGTGTAATAGAGCAGTCCCTGAGCCGCTTCAACGAGCACATCACTCGTGTGGAGGTTCACCTGAGCGATGAGAACAGTGACAAGAAAGTCGGAAAAGACGGGCTAAAATGCGTTATGGAAGCCCGTATCGAAGGGCGCAGGCCATTGGCTGCCACACACCAGGCAACAACCCTGGAACAGGCCTTCAGCGGCGCTGCAGACAAGTTAGCCAGATTGATCGAGAACACCATTGGACGGTCAGCAAATCAGCGAGGGCACAGGGCTGATCCGCCTCCATCAGGGCTGGATGTCCCAGAGGATGAGCAAGATGAGTGAGGTGTAACATACAAGTAGCGCGAGTGAGGCCATTGCAACGATGAGTTGGCTTGCGTTTGGTCTGATTCAACCGTTTATATTCATGTGGCGAGCCAGAGGATTCAACTAATGAATGCCGTACCGATCTCAATATCCTACCGCCGTTACGCCCTGGGGCTGCTTCTGGCGGTGAACCTGCTCAACTATATCGACCGGCAGGTGCTGTTTGCGGTGTTTCCGTTGATCAAGAGCGATCTGCGTCTCACCGATACGGCCTTGGGGTTTCTGGGGAGCGCCTTCATGCTCAGCTATCTGCTCTTCGCCCCGCTCTTCGGTTGGATGGGCGATCGTTGGAGCCGCACCAGGCTTGCTTCCGGTGGCCTGATCGTCTGGAGCCTGGCAACGGCACTGGCAGGTTTTGCCCCCGGTTACAGGACTCTGCTGGCCGCCCGCGCCACTGTTGGGATTGGCGAGGCAAGCTTCGGCACGGTGTCGCCCGGGCTGGTCTCCGACTTTTTTCCCAAGGAGCGCCGTGGCCGGATTCTGGCCTGGTTCTATGTCGCCATTCCGGTCGGCAGTGCGCTGGGGTATCTCCTGGGGGGATGGCTGGGACAGCTGTACGGCTGGCATACCGCTTTTCTGATGGTCGGTGTTCCGGGTTTGCTGCTGGCCATTCCGATTGCTCTGTTGCGCACCCCTCCCAGGGGCGGCGACGCAGTAGCTCCGCTTAAAAAAAGTGCTAAGGTTTCCTCAGGATATGCAGCCTTGTTCAAAAATCGCTCTTTTGTTTTCAATACCCTGGCCATGGCGGCAATGACTTTCGCCATCGGCGGACTGGCCCAGTGGATACCTTCTTTCCTGAACCGTGTCCATGCCCTTGACGTGGCCAGGGGAAATACGCTGTTCGGCGCAACCACTGTGCTGGCGGGGATTCTGGGCACCCTGGCCGGAGGCTGGCTCGGCGACCGCTGGCAGAAAAAAAGCGGCAAGGGCTATCTGCTGGTTTCCGGCTGGGGCTTTCTGATCGGCGCACCCTTTGCCGTCTGGGCCATTCTTGCCCCCGGCTTGACCGGTTGCATGAGCGCGATTTTTATCGCCGAGTTTTTTCTCTTTCTCAACACCGGGCCGCTCAACACCGTCATCATCAACGTAACCGGACCGGCTGTGCGTTCCATGGCTTTTGCGGTCAATATCTTCTTTATCCACGCCCTGGGAGACGCGGTTTCTCCCTCGATCCTGGGCTGGCTGTCCGACCGCTGGGACCTGCGCAGCGCCCTGCTGATCACCCCCGGCGCCATGGCGCTGGCCGGGCTGCTCTGTTTTATCTGCGGCAGGTACGTGGTGCAGGATATGGCACAGGTCGAGGAATGATCATTCCACAACACCAAAGGAGTCCCGTCATGAAATTTGTTTATCTGATCGTCGTATCCCTCAGCCTGTTCCTGCTCTGTTCATGCGCTATTTTCGGCACCAGGGAACCTGACCCGGCTCCGGCTGCACATGTCCCCAAACCTCTGTCCATGCCGGTCGGAAAGAACTGGCAGGTAATCGAGGAAGCGCCAAAACTCAGCGACGGGAGCCGCCTGCCCTTCCAGACCGAGCAGTCCCTGCAGCCTGGCGGGACTCCGGCTGTGTCGCCCGAGGACAACCGCAGGATCGAAACGTCACGCTGAACCGGTTGCCCGCCAGGAAAAGGAGGAAGACATGAAACCGATAATATTGGCCTGTGGAGTTTTTGCGGTGCTGATCTGTCTGCAGACTCCGGCAATGCCGGCAAACTTCAAGATAGATAACCCGGCGGAAAATATATACAATCCTGCGACCAACATGGACAATCCCAGTCCGATATCGCCACCGGTCCAGGCTATTCCAAAGCCTAAAGTGATCAAAGAAATCACCGAAGCCATACCTGTTGAACAGGTTAAAGAGCAGCCACGACCACAACTTAAGACACCGCCCAAGCCAGCCATCCCTAAAAAAAGCTACAACTACAAAACCGTTGGAGCATATGTAAACGCAGCCAAAAAAGCATTTATTCAGGATGACTACAGGGAATTCATCTCAATCACGGAGAATGCCCTGAATCGGATAGACGCCGGAGCCCTTAAAGCCTCCAAAAAAACCAGGCAAAAACTGACAAATTACAGAACATTCGGATATGGGCTGCTGCAACAGGCGGAATGAGGTTAAATTAGTTGAATGGCGTGTTTAATGAGAGTATAAAATAGAATTTTTAATTCTGAAAAACTGACCTTTAATATCCGGAACGC
>Ga0209417_1005569_pt1 | contig 13751 bp, 19 predicted proteins | sample RifGroF2_FD_184002 | JGI IMG/M metagenome (GOLD analysis project Ga0209417, IMG submission 184002) | Groundwater microbial communities from Rifle, Colorado, USA - Groundwater F2 (SPAdes) (version 2) | ecosystem: Environmental > Aquatic > Deep subsurface > Groundwater | place: Rifle, Colorado... | reverse complement strand
CAAGTCTTTGGGTGTTATCAGTGGCGAAGCAAGGAAAACTCTTCTCACCGATGCTCACCTGAAGGTAGGAGATGAGAGTGGCGACATCATAGAGTTCCTTGACAGGGAGTGTAATGTAATCAAGGCTTTTCTTGGTCAGATGAACACCAAGTGGAAGGATAGCATCAACAGCCTGGATGTGGAGCATATCATCACCCCTTTTGTTCAGAATGATGAGTCGGCAGAGATAGACAAGATTATCAAGGCTACTGGAGGTAAGCAGATAGCTTCACAGCTTGAAGGCATAAAGAGGCTTGGATGGACTACTGACTTCAAATCGGAGGCAGACAGGATACAGAAGGAGGAAGAGAGAGAAAGGAGTTTTTCAGTGTTTGAGCCTACCACAGTATGAGAAGAGTCAATCCCAAGAAGATAGGATTGGAGTATGACAAGGAGCATTTCATCAGGGTAGAGAAGTATATCCGCCAGATAGAGATGCTCTTTGACACTACTGCCAACGAAGCAGTGAAGATAGTTTCCTCCATCTCCCCAGACATTACTAAACCCTTCCGTATTGACGATTTCCCTGAGGTTAAAGCAAGGTTTGGCAGGTTGATGAACAAGTTCTCCTCCAATATGCTCTTTGTCGTTAAAAAGGCCACAAAATCGGAATGGCTGAAGGCTTGTGAAAAGAATGACGAGATGGTCAATCTCCTATCCAAGATAATGAAGATGGATGACAAGCTCAAGGGCAGATACAACAGCAGAAACCTACAAGCTTTGGAATCATTCCAACAGAGGAAGATGAATGGACTCAACCTCTCTGACAGGGTGTGGAACTATACTAATCAGTTCAGAGGAGAGATAGAGTTGGCTCTGGATCTTGGCCTGTTTGATGGTCGTTCAGCACAGGACTTGAGCAGAGATGTCCGTATGTATCTCAAAGAACCAAAGATGCTCTTCAGGAGGGTAGCAGACACAAGAGGAAGGCTTCATCTCTCCAGAAGGGCAAAGGAGTATTCGCCAGGGGGAGGTGTATATCGCAGTTCATACAAGAACGCCCTGAGGATGACAAGGACAGAGGTGAATATGGCTTACAGGATGTCTGACCACATCAGGTGGCAACAACTGGATTTCGTGGTGGGATATGAGGTGAAAAGGTCAAACAAAGTATTCTCCTGCGACATATGCGAAGCACTCAAAGGCAGGTATCCTAAATCCTTTCTCTTCTTGGGATGGCATCCTCAATGTAGGTGTCAGGTGGTATCCATCCTTGCTACACAGCAGGAGTTTATCTCTTACCAGAAGAAGGTACTGGCAGGGAAAGATGTTACACTCAAATCCAAGAATGAAATCAAGAAACCTCCTAAAAACTTCAGTGACTGGTATCTTTTACACAAGGAGAAAGTAGACTCTTCTCCGAACCCTCCATACTTCATCAGAGAGAATAAGGCTCACCTCCATAGTAACCAATAGAACAAATAGTTGGGTGGATGAAAATGTTTTGAAAATGTTTTGAACTCTGCTTGTATTACAAGCACTTTTTTCAGAAGTTTGAATCATAATTCAATAACAAAACAATTCAACACTATGGAAGAGATGAACACTAAGTACGAGATGACAGAACAAAACAAAGACCTGTTTTTCAAGATAGCCGATAAGATTGAGCAAGGCATCGCTGAAGACTCTGAATTAGGCTACTACATTGAATGTGAGTGTGTATTTGAGAAGGGAGCATTGAGTGAGTATATAGCAAGTTGCATCCGCCAGGGATATACCATCGGAATAGAGCCAAGTTGGACATTATTCATCAGATAAGTAGGGAGGGAAGAGACTATGGCACAACACATTCTTACCACAGGAGAGATTCAGGAGATTACCCCACAGAATGGAACATTCTTCAAGCTACACGAACTCAATGAATTCGTAGGAGGATACATAGAACTGGTTTACCTCTCAGACAACAGATTAATGGTTGTAAACGAAGAGGGAAAGCTAATGGGACTACCAGTAAACATCAAGGCCACAAGAGAAGTGGTAATGTCAGGAATCAATGATATAATAGTCGGAGATGTTTTGATATGCGATGACAATCAAATTCTTTAAAAAAGCCGATTTCTCGGTTCAAAGTGAAGGCGGTCTGGTCAAAAACCAGACTCCTCCCGTAAAGATACAAATGCCTATGTAAATGTCTGTAAATCAATAGAAAATGGATGTTAAATATTTTGGAAAATTAACCTTAACAAGTTAAGTTTGAACTACTTAACAAAACCAAATTCAAAAACAGTTTATGAGACAAAGCATTGTTAACGACCTCAAGATTGGAGTAAGATTGAGTGTAGAAATTCAAAAAGTTATTGAAAAAGCAGAGAAGACCACAGGTAGGCTGACTGGGTGTGATGAGTATGACATCAAAGTCCTTGCAAGTGGCCCATTCGCAGTTCACTTCTTTGCACCACCTGAAAAATGTCAGGACTACTATTCTGAACTATTCAGCAAACCTCTCTCGGAGATAAAAAAGGCATTTGACCCCGAGAAGATTATCTCCTTCCACTTAAAGTTAGGTAGCCTGACTAAGAGAGAAGTGAAGATATTAAGAGACTATGCTAAATCCATCTAATCAAGAAGTTATGACAACACTTGAAGTAGCATTGAGAGAGACGCCAAGAGCATTTGACATCATTTCAGATGATAGATTCTTGAGAAGCAAGTTGAAGCAGATAAGCACCAATGTATGGGCAATAACCCATACCGGGACAGAGGACGAGAGAGAGGATTTCATTATGGAACTTGAATCAGCATTTCAGACAAGAGGCGTCAGCGATTTTGACATTTATTAACCATTTCAAACATTTCAGTTTATGACAGACACAACATTCAAAGGACAGAATTACGACTCAAAATTGTCGTTAAAAGACATCGCAGCAAGGGTAAGAGCCTATGCAAAGGAGAAGTACCCAGAATGCACATTTTCGGTGACAAAGGATGGGTATAGGTCAATCTATATCCACCTTATGTCATCCCCATTCCAAGCGTTTAAAGGAGAGAATGAGAACGGTTATCTCCAACTAAACCAATACTACATCAAAGAAGATGAGAGGCTCACTGAAGAGGCAAAAAAGGTAATGGCAGATATGCACGAATATCTGATGACTTACAACTATGACGACTCAGATTCAATGACAGATTACTTCTGTGTGAACTTCTATGGCCAATTTGCAATTGGCAAATGGAATCAACCGTTCAGGATCAAGATTGAGAAAGAGAAGGAAGAGGACTTGCTCCAAGTAGAGCCTATTGCAGAAGGGAAGAACCTGAAGTTGATAGAATACTCTACAAAAGCACTGGTAGTGGTCGGAGATACCAAGCCAGTGAAGGATAAACTCAAGGAGTTGGGAGGGAAATTTAATTTCAGGCTATGGTGCGGTTCAGGATGGGTGTTCCCAAAGAAGAGAGAGGAAGAGCTTAAATCATTACTAATGTCTTAATGGGAGGAGAAGAAATGAAACAGTACAAAGGCTCAATCCCAGAGATAACCCTGAAGTATAAGACAGGAGAGATAAAGAAGGTTCAGATAATGAGTTCAAGAGATGCTTACTTCTTCCTTAAGGAGTTGTATGACCAAGACACCATTGAGTTGAATGAAACCTGCATCGCTTTGTTCCTCAATAGAGCAAATAACACGATAGGATGGTTTAAGGTCAGTCAGGGAGGTATCAATGCAACAGTGGTAGACAACAAACTGATTGTTGCCACTGCCCTGAAATGTGCCGCTTCTTCTATCATCCTTTCTCATAACCACCCAAGCGGTAATGCGAAGCCAGGCGAAACGGACAAAACAGCAACCAATACTTTGAAGGATGCCTGTTCGTTATTTGACATCACTCTTCTTGACCATATCATTTGCACTTCAAAAGAATATTTCAGTTTTGCCGATGAAGGATTGATTTAATAACCAATTAATTTAATCGTAAAGAGTATGAAAGACCAATTGAATTTAGCCTTACCAGAAGATTTGCTAAAGTGTAGGCAACAAGCTTTGAAACTACGGAAGTATGGCTCACTTGAAGGACTTCACCCTGTGAGATTGGACAGCAGGACTGTTGTCTTTAAGAGGAAGAAACCAGTAGTTTAGTCAAGGCTATAATAAAAGAACACCTGTCATTCTGAGGAGTGGCAGGGGTTTTTTGTTAATTATGTGACGATAAGATTTATTCTCTTTGGGAATCAAAATCCAAGAAATGATTTAGCAATAATAAAAGCAGAAAATTTAGCGAGGTCATAAATACCATTCAAAATGAGTGTGTTAAGTATTGATTTCCCTAAATTGAATTTAGTAACCTCATATTTACTCTGATGCAGTTTGAGAAAATCGTCAGGATTTAATTGAAACTTCTTGTTCTCTTTTTTAAGAATCTTGTTAATCCTTTTTACAACTCTTTTAGTTTGCCTTTCACTAAAAACCTGTTTGCTTGATAAATATAAATCTTCAATATAATCTACGCCAGGAGTGAGAAGGTTTATGTCTCTGTCTTTTGTGCGAATCCTGATGTATGCTTTGGATGAAAAGTAGCTCGCAATATCATCAGTTTCTTCATCTGATATACCGCACTCTTTGCCAATTTCGTACATTATGAAGGACTTGTTTGTACTTCCATCAGCTAACATGTACAGCCTTAAGAGGAAGTTATCCCTATTTCTCCTCTTTTTCTCAATGTCCATGATATTAAGAATTACTCATTACTACCTAAAAAATAGATTGGTTGTAGAGGGAGCATATTCTTGTCATCGTCAGTCATCTTATAATAGAATTCTTGCCAAAGGTCAATAAATGTATCAATGTCAAGAAGGCGAATATGCCGATGGCTCTCTCTTGCAGAACGCTCTGCCTCAGATGTAAAAGTACCTGATGTTACGAACAATCCAATATCTCCATCTTTGTTGAGTAGTCCTGTCAAACTTCTGATATCATCTACTGGTATTGATGTGTCGGGCTTATGCTTTACCTGAACCTTTAGTCTTGGAGCAGTTGCACCAAGTGGGTCATTGTATGCTATGATGTCTAAACCGCCATCTTTTCCCTTTGGTGAAACAAACGGAGTGTGATAATTCATAGCACGGAGAAGAGCAGCTACCATATCTTGAAACTCATAAGGATTTTTGCTCCTGATGAAGTCTTTTATTCCTGCCTTTGCTTCTTCACGCAACGAGTCTAAGCTTGCCTTAATCGTTTGACTTTTGTCTAAATCAAGTTCTGTTGGTTCTTCTTCGCCTTTAGTTTTCTTCTGCTTATTATCTTCAGCCCAATGTTTGTATAGTTGGGAGGCTGTTTCAAGTAATTTCACAGGCCCTTTTTGGATAGCCTTTTCTCCTTCATCTGTTAGATACCACACGCCCTTGTTTTTCCTCAAATATCCAGCTTTCATTGTGTCAATAGTGAAGAAATGTAGGATTGATTCCCATCTAACATATCCTGTCTTTTCGTATATTTCTTTCTCCCATTCGGATAATTCAACAGACTCCCTAATCTTATTTACTACCTCTTTGCCAGGCATACTACCACCTGCGGCCTTCAGGATCTTGAATGCTTCGAAAATCACTTTGACAGCAGTTTGTCTTGAAGGAGAAAGTTTTTCAATTTCGCTACTCATTGGATTGAATATTTAGAATTATGGCGTCAAGTTACTAAATAATTTAATTGTTCTCCCTGATTACTTGCGAGATATGTTTTATTTATTATCTTTGTCATTCAGAATTAAGGAGTTACTATTTCGTAACATAAATTCAAACTACACTAACCCCTTTTACTTAACTAAATATGAGGACTGTCCACTGGGCAGTCCTCTTTTTTTTGATGTCAAAAACTTTCAACAAAAAGTGTTTGTATAACAAGCACATATCACTAATTTCGTGTTCAGAAAGAATCGGTTTCATAACAGGAACAAAAAGCACGAAGAGAGAGAATGAAAACGAAAGTGATAGAGAGATTGAAACCCAAAGCAGCATCGTTGGGGTTCACAAAGAAAGAGCTTGAAGGTGTCACAGACATAATCGTCAGAAACCTGCAAGAGGATGCTTCAGACGAATCTGTGGACGAGGAGATAGACAAAGCACTCCAGTTTCTTGAGATTTCGCAGTCAATGGCAAACAGAGTAATCAATGCCAACATCAGCAAACCAAAACAGCCAAAAGGGGAGGAAAACACTTCTCCTGACAACGCTACTCAACAAAGTGATGAACCTGACTGGTTCAGAAACTACAGAGAACAGCAAGAGCAGAGATTACAACAGCTTGAGAATGCTAAAATCTCAGAATCAAGAAGAGAGAGATTTGAGAAGAGCCTATCAGGGTTACTTCCTAAACAGAAGGAAGACAGACTGAAAGACTTTGACAGGATGGCCTTTAAAGATGAAGAGGATTTTCTCAATTATCTGGAAGATAAATCAGCAATGGTGTCGGAGATAAATCAGGAACTGGCCAACGAAGGGCTTAGTAAGATGTCAGCACCACCAGCAGGTACTTCAGCAAAGTCGTCAACAGATGAGTTCATTGAAAAGATGGTTCAACTAAACAAAAACGCAGAGTAAACAATGGACTACAGAGAGACACCTCAAAGTGGGAAAAGCTATATCCATATGTGGGATGTAGCTTCAACAGAAGAGTTCATCGGAGGATTTGCCATTGAGAAATCTAATCTCCCTGCAACACAGGAGAAGGTACTCAAAGGCACATTTCTGAAGGTGGACTTCAACGAAAAAATAGCAAGAGTAGTGAAGACAGCACAACTCGCAGAAGCTATCACAGCAGAGACTACTTCAGTGAAAGTGAAGAATGGAGCAATGCTCATAAATGGAGATATACTTGGTTCAGGAACAAAATCAGTGTCAGTGGCTAACCTTGACACTACCAACCCTGACTATGATACCTTCACCATAACAGCAGGAGCACTTGGAACAGTATCGGCAGGTTCAGTATTGCAAGAGTATGCAGAAGCAGGATCAAGTAAGCCAGTGGTAAACCCAGATGGTATGGCCTACACCGACTCAAAGATTGATGCCTTGCCATCCTGCACAGTGATATTCAAGGCTTATGACATTCAGCCTTTGGCCTTACCACAGCCTTTGACATCAGCAATAGTCACAGCACTGAATAAGTGCCAATTCATCATAAAATAGGGGGGAGAGATAGATGGACAAGAGAATAATTGACATCATACAAGAGCCAGTAGCGTTCAGTGCCTTCATCAACGAGAACATGAAAAACTCAACCTACAAGGTTGCGTGGAATGAGGAGATGAGTGTTGAATACGAGGCTTCCAAGAGCTTCGCAGAGCTCACAGCAGAGTATGCTGCTGCAATGGTAGGTACTGTTATTGACAGGAACTCACCAAGACCAAAAAGAGATATGCCAAGTGTAGGGGAAATCTCCGGCACACTGGCACGATTCGGGGACGAGTGGCAAATCTCCAACGACAGACTGGAGAAGTACTTCTACATGGAGGACAGATACCGCCAAGTGAGTAAAAACCTCACAGAGACACAGAAGAATGACCAGTATAAGAACATAGTCAAGTACCTGTTCAATCCTTATGAGTTAGCGGCTATAGCCCCTCACAGAAGGATTTGGGCACAATACCTTGAAGGGTTGTCGGATGGTCAGGTAACACTCACCAAACACAACAACGAAGGTGGTCTGGTATGGAAGACAGCATTGCCTATAGGCATACAGAAAAACATCCTTCGTGCAAAGGATGAGATTTGGTCGGAGAATACCCTTGAGACTATGGATGTGATTAGTGTACTGAAGTATCAGGAGACATTAGCCAATAGTGCAGGTAAGTCAGTCCTCAAGCACAGGGTAAGTGATGCTACTGCCTCACTCATTGAGCAGTGTAAGCAATTCAGAGACCTGATAGGTCTGAAGATGCTCAACATACAGACAAGCACCACCCCGGGCATATCACTGGAGCATATCAACAACTACCTAAACTCAATCAGGATAGCTCCTATTGAGGTGGTTAAGGAGTTTGGTACTTATGCCAATGGGACAACCTTCTCTCTCTTCAAGGATGGAAGAGTCGTTTCAATGTGTGCCCCGAGAGTGGCTGTGCTGAAGGTCTCAGACCCACTGGAGGCATTTGACCCTATACCGAACAAAGTATATACTTCGTTCTTTGACAACCTTATCTCCCAGTGGAGAGATAGCAAAGGTCGTTATGTGGCTTATGAGATGTTTGCCTTCCCTGCCTTCGTAGGAAGGGGAGATGTATTTATCCTTGATGTAACCAAGAAGGCTTAGTTATGACAAATTCAGAAGCTATTCAGGAAGACCTCAGACCATACCCAGTGAGAAGGAGTTTGATTGAGAGAAAGTGCGATAAGTATGGGTTGGATGCGAGTGGTTTATATAACACTCAAAATGAGAGGTTAATAACATTCATAGTGGTTGAATTATTGTCGCAGATGATAACTCTCAACAATGTGGCGGAAGGTGGAGTATCTCTCTCCTTTGACAAGAAGGCAGTGGAGACACGCATCAGGAGGCTGTGTGGAGAGGTCGGACTGGATAGCAATGAATTTGTTCAACAACCAACAGTAAGATACATCGGGGAGTGATGAGAGGTAAGCTCTTATACAAGATAGAACAGGGAGGGGGAGTCATTGATGGCGACACTGTCCCTGTCATCTCTTCTTGGAGTCCAAAGGCTATGGATTGCACCTATCAGGCCAATACCATAAGCAACAAAGGGCGATATGAAGGAGGGGCTTTCATCACATCATCATATACAATTTTGATTGACGAAATGGACTTCAGTGCCAAGATGGTCAGGCTTATCAACACCAGAGGTGATGTGGTTTGTGAGAAGGTCATACAAAGCATTGAGGTATTGGAAGAGGTTCAAAAGGTTAAGATTACCATATGATGTTTAACATCACCCAGAAGACAAGTTTGGCAGAGATAGATAGCTATATCAGGCGAAAGATTGAGGAGAAGGAGATTGCAATCGTCTCTGCCTTGTCTTATGTGGGAGAGCAATGTGTAAACGAAGCAAGGGACAATGGCAGGTACATCAACAGAACAGGCAACCTGAGGAGTTCAGTAGGCTATGTCATAGCCAAGAATGGACTTGTCGTCAGTGGTGGAGGATTCACACAGGTAGCACAAGGTTCACAGGGATCAGGAGAGGGGAAACGCTTCATTGATGAGTTGGTAGCCAAACAGAAGAAAGGCATATACCTGATAGTGGTGGCAGGGATGAAATACTCTGCCTATGTGGAAGCGAAGAGCCTCAATGTTCTCTCTTCAGCAGAGCTACTGGCCGAGTCATTAGTTCCAAGCATATTGAAGAAATTAGGTTTTGTTAAGAGATGAGCAAGGTAGGAGGAGAGATAGAGTACGACATTATGCGTCTGGTTCGTGCAAGTGCACTGAGGGATGCTGTCAATGGTGATATCTACTTACAAGGAGCAAGGCCAGTCGGTTCAAACAAGGAAGATATAGTCATCTCCTTTATGGATGGACTGGATGCCCAGATACAGACAGGAATAGTAACTATCAACATCTATGTACCGGACATTGATAATGGCACTGGGGTTTTGGTAAAGAACACCTCCAGATGTCGTGAGTTGGAGAGGATAGCTTATAACTCTGCAAAGCAATTCAAGTCATACGGATACTACTTCTCTCTTGGTTGGCTTATCACCAGTTTCCCTGAACCTGATATCCATCAGCACTTCGTCAATGTGAGAATAAGATTTAAGTTAAAGTGTTAAAATATATTTGATTATGTCAGTTTTATCTTGGGGAAAACCAAAGATTGAATTTGGTCTGTTAGGAGATGGCGATACTCTTCCTACAGTATGGAAGGAGATGCCAGAGATAGTTGAAGATACTTCTAAACTCATTCCCACAAAGGGAGAGAAGAAGGAAGCTACTGGAGAAGGTGGTGAGGTGATTGATATTCGCCACAAGAGGAATAAGTATCTCTTTGAGTGCGAGGTATTCGTTAAGAAGGGAGATGTTAAACCCATTGCCGACAACGATGGTGTCGTTTCAGGCAAGTATGCAGTTAGGCTCACTCCAGAGGATGATACTCTTGAAGGTTTCATCATGGAGAAGACCACTGTTTCTGCTGAAGAGACCTGGTCAAGTGCCGATGGAAAGAGATGGAAATACTCTTTTGATGGCTTGAAACCATCATCAGGCAACATACTAAAACCTTATACCAAAACGCCATAATTGGTTGTAAATGACAAACGGAAAGACGGACTTGTCGGTAGGTGGTTAAACCGATAACTGCGGTTGCTCCTTATGGGGGAGATGTATCTGCGAAGCAGACATTCGGTTCAACTCCGACAACCTGCACTACAAACCTATGCAAGTATGAAGAGAAGGATAGAGGAGAAAGCATCAGATACCATTTTGCAAAGGAAGAAGAGTATTATGGTCGGAGGAGTCAAGTATGAGGTTTCTCCTCCTTCCATAGCTACTTTGATTGAGGTTTCAGGATTGGTATCACAACTCCCCAGAGTGCAGTCTGAGGGAGTAAACATAATAGAGGAGGTTATCCGTACAGCTAAAGATTGTCGTGTTATTGGGGATATTTTGGCTGTTTTGATACTTGGACCAACCACCAACCCCAAAAACACAAAACATCGTCTTTTAGGCCTTAAAAATCGCTTCCAAAAAGAGTATTCCAGACTGGTAGAAAAGATACTTTATGACCTTTCACCAAGCGAGGTGAATAGTCTGACTATGGAACTTCTCAAGTTGAAGGAGATACCCGATTTTTTCGCCATTACCGCTTTCCTATCAGAAATAAATCTACTGACTCCCACAGGGAAGGCGGTGTAGATGATAATGACAGTATATGGGCTATGGTGGGAGGATTAACCAAAGCCTACAACTTAACAATCACCTATGTTCTTTACGAATTGAGTTACATCAACTTGGTGATGTTCAGTTCTGTCCTTCCCACCTATGACGATGCTAAACCAGAAAAGAGGAGAATGAAGGGAGATGTCATTGATTGTGATAATCCCAAGAACAGGAATGCAATAAGGAACTTAATAGCGGAGATGGATGAATAATAGTGATGGAAGGATTTGGTGGTTATTAGGTTTAGACAACACTCAACTTCAGAGGGATGCCAATGTCACTAAGGAGCAGTTCAGGAGGTTAGGCAACACAGCCACAGAGGAGGGCAACAGGATAAACACAGCCTTGAGGAATGCAGCCGCAGGATTAGCGGCCTTCCTCTCTATTCAGCAACTGGCTCAATTCTCAAGAAGTATAGCAGAAGTAAGGGGTGAGTTTCAGCAGTTGGAGGTAGCCTTCAAGGTTATGCTTGGCAACAAAGGTCAGGCTGATAAACTTATGGCTCAGTTGGTGAAGACAGCGGCTACCACTCCCTTTGACCTTAAGAGTGTAGCAGGAGGGGCAAAACAACTTCTTGCCTATGGCACAAGTGCAGAAGAGGTGAATGAGATACTCATCCGATTGGGAGACATAGCCGCAGGGTTATCCATCCCTCTTGGGGACTTGGTGTATCTGTACGGAACGACGATGACGCAGGGTAGGATGTTCACTATGGACTTGAGGCAGTTTATGGGAAGAGGTATCCCTATGGCCGAAGAGTTGGCAAAGATATTCGGTGTTGCTAAGGATCAAGTGGCAGACCTTGTGTCGGAGGGTAAGGTTGGTGCTTCAGAGATGAAGAAGGCCATTGAGAATATGACCAGTGCAGGTGGTAAGTTCAACAACCTGATGGCTGAACAGAGCAAGACCATCACTGGCCAGATTTCCAATCTCAAGGATGCCATTGACTCTATGATGAATGAGATAGGTCGTTCTAATGAAGGGCTTATCAATGATGTCATTTCAGGTGCTTCCTATATGGTTGAACACTATGAGGAGATAGGGAAGATACTTGGTGTTCTCATCTCTACCTATGGTGCTTACAAAGCCGCTGTCATCACAGCCCACGCCATACAGGGTGCTTCTGTTATGGCAGGTAACATCAAAGCTTGGTTTCAATTGGCATCAGGTATCCGTTCTGCTAAGGATGCCCAGATAGCTTTTAACCTTGCCACGAAGGCCAACCCTTTAGGTTTGCTTCTTGCCCTGATAACAGCCGTAGGAACAGCCATATGGGCCTTTGGTAAAAAGACAGACGATGCTACAGACTCCATCAGTGGACTGGCCAAAGCCAACAAGGAAGCAACGGAGGAGATGGACAGGCAGAGTGTTAAAATCAAGGCACTGGAAGATGTCATCAACAACAGCAATATAGCCAATGAGCACAGACGAAAAGCCATCAACGACCTGAAGAGTATCATTCCTTCTTACAACGCACAGCTTGACGAAGAGGGCAGATTGATAAACAACAACACAGAGGCTATCAAACTCTACCTGACACAACTGGAGAGGCAGATACGGATGAAGGCGGCACAAGAAGAATTGGAAGAGGCTTATAAATCCGAGAGAGACCTTCAGAGGGAGTTGTCAAAGAATAAGTCAGTGTATGATGATAAAAGCACCAATTCAGCATACTACAACCGCCCTCTGATTGATGTAGCAGGATGGTTTGGTAAGACCGACTTACAGGAGGCAGAATCTGCTCTCAACAACACCAAGACAAAGTTGCAGGAGGTGAGAAATACCATCTCTGAACTGAAGAGAGAGATAGAACTCTCTTCACAACCAGTTGTGGCTACTGTTTCAGGGGGAGGCCCAACAGAAGAGGAGATAGCAGAAGCAGAGAAGAGAGCAAATGAGAGAGCCAAACTGGAGGCTGATGCCAAGAGAAACCTTGAGGAGTTGACAAAGGTGGAAAGAGAGCTTGTGAACAGGCTCAATCAATCCAAGATAGACCTTATGGCTGAAGGTTTTGATAAGGAGATGGCACAGCTTGAGTTTGACCATCAGAGAAGAAAAGATGCCATCACAGAATTCGGCAATGAACTCCTTAATGCCCAGAACAGGATTGAGAAAGACCTTTGGTTGAAGAGTGGTAATAAGGAGGAGAACTTCACTCCTTCCACAGAGCTTGACACTACAAGTAAGGGTAAGATTGATGATTTAAACAATGCTGAAGACAGGCTCTTTGCCAACAGCAAGGTTGAACTCTATAAGAGCCTGCTTGAAAAGTATCAGGACTTCACTGCCAAGAGGAAAGAGATTGAGGAGGGATTCAATGCTGATGTTAAGGTATTGAACTCCCTCAGAACAGACGAGAATGCCAGGGAGATTGAGTCTGCAATAGCAGAGGCAGGGAAGAATAAGGAGAGGCAGTTGGAGGCTCTTAAAAGGGCTTTATTGGATGATTACGGACTGGGAGGACTTCTCTCTGGAGATGTGTCAGATTTCTTCACCAAAGAGGTTAAAAAGTCCATTCCTCTTTTCCATTCCCTCGCTGAAGCGACCACTAGTCAGTTGTTGAAAGCTAAAGAGGCCATCAAGGGTATTGAACTACCTGATAAATTGGTTGAAGAGTTAGAGGAGGCAGGATATAACACAGAAGAGCTTGTTAAACTTCTTCAGGAGGCCAAGAAGGAGGCTACTGAACAGATTGATGAAACCTTCTTCTCAAAGTTGGAAGGTGTTGTAGGTAAGTTATCACACGCACTTGGCAGTCTTGGCAATTCCCTTTCTGAACTGGGAGGAACAGCAGGTGAGATAGGTGGGATTATGTCTGGTTTATCATCAGGGATGGAGAATCTGATGACTGTTTTCAAGAGTGGTGCTACAAGTACAGACAAAATATCGGCAGG
>Ga0209417_1005567_pt1 | contig 13752 bp, 12 predicted proteins | sample RifGroF2_FD_184002 | JGI IMG/M metagenome (GOLD analysis project Ga0209417, IMG submission 184002) | Groundwater microbial communities from Rifle, Colorado, USA - Groundwater F2 (SPAdes) (version 2) | ecosystem: Environmental > Aquatic > Deep subsurface > Groundwater | place: Rifle, Colorado... | reverse complement strand
ATTCGCGCCGGCGCCTTATTTCGAAGGCTTCGGACGAGTCGCGGCTGTCGGTGACTTTTGTCTCTTCGGCGCCGCAAAATGGACATTTCATCGCTGTTTTCCCTTATCTGGAGGCCGAAAGGCCCCCGAGACGGTGCCTTTACTATACTATCCTCGGCAGCCGGCTGACCTACTATACGTTGTGCTTGTTACAACCCTCACCACCATTAGTAGTAGCGTGATTATTTTACACTAAAGCAAAAAGCATGTAAAGCGCTCCCCAATGAAAAATGCCTGTTGACATATAACCCGTTTTATATGTCCCCCCTCTTCGCCCACATAGTTAACGATAAAAGCACTCCATAACAGCACTCGCCGCTCGACGTTCCCTCGATAGTCTCGGCGTTACCCCCCGGCTCTGCGGTTACTCAACAAGGTAGGCCGCAGCTTAACGCAAGCAAGCGGAGGCCGTCTGACGAGCATAGCTCCCGATACGGCACATGCATAGCCAAGTTCCTGATAAAAGTGGAGTTCCTTGCGCGGCCCTTCGCAGCCGCAGCCCTGCGCGGTCGCGCGCCCCCTTGCCGCCGTTGGCGGCAAGGCCCGCGCCAGCAACCGCAGTCTTGCGAAGGTACCCAGCACCTTAAAAATACCAGTAAATCCTAATATCCAGACGAAATCAGTCCTAGAATAGGACCACCACCCCATATCTATATCCTCTCTTTTCCGCATTGGCCCCGCTAGTAATCCTCAACCTCCCCGACGGGAATCTGGCCTTCCAACCCCCGCTCTACGCGCCGTCTTCCCTCTTTGGCATAAATATTGCTCTACACAAGGTATAGCGGCACAAGTCCAGATCTAAGGAAGGTAAACGAAAGTTATGAAAAAGACCAGCATACTGATAGCGGCGTTAGCGGTAATAGCGGCGGCCCCGGCCGCCCGGGCGCAGAACTTTGATTTCGACGGTAAGACCACCGGCACCCCTTTCATGGAAGCCGTCAGGGCCGTTGAAGTCTCCCAGGCTATGAAACCCGTCCCGGAAAAAATCGCCTGGCCGCAGAATGGCCTGGGCAGTATCTGCGCCTCCGCAGTTATGTGCAGCGGTATGCAGTATCTCTCGGATGACTGCACTTGCAAGCCTCTGCCCGGCTACGAGGATTTCTATAATCATATCTCGTCGACCGGCTGGTGGGCCTATGCGGGTTACGCTCCGGGGGCTGATATGCCCATCACCGCGCGGACTTCGTCACTGACTGCCGGTCCCAAGTATCAAGCGGCCGTACGCGGCCTGGCCGGTTACTATCCGGCCCAGAAAGGTCTGCGTGACTTTATCCTGGCGCAGTTCAATGTGCACGATAACTTTTCCTCCAGTATCTTCCAGGCGCTGCACGACGAGAAGTCAATAATCGTCTATAACGCAAAAGGCGTATATCTCGCCAACGGCGCTACGTTATACGGGACCAACAACAAAGAACTGGTAAGAAAAGTGCTGGCCCATGCCGGCAACCAGACCAAGTTCGGCTTGGAGGACGTGGCGGCCGCGGCGGTCTTCGGCTGCCTCTTCAGCTCCGAATGCCGCGATGATGTCGCGGACTATGTCAACAATCTGCATGACGACGAGCACGACACCTACCACAATAATCACGACGGCTCCGATCCGGACTACGAGGTGAACAAAAAAGTAAAATAAGCGCCGGCCCCCGCCTGTCCCGCGATGGGACAGGCGGGATAACCCCAACCTTAAACGATCCCGAAATGTTCAACTCCCTGCTCCTACTCTTCTTCCTCGCCCTGGCCTCCGCGCCGGCGCTGGCGCTCTGGTCCGCCGGCGGCATCCCGGTGAAGGTCAGAGCGGGCCTGGTCACGGCGGCACTCTTTATTTCCAGCCTCCTTGTGATTTTCAAGTTCCTTAAAAAGACGGGGATGAATTATAGCGAGATAGGCCTTAAACCGCCGCATAAAGAGACACTTAAAAGAGACGCTCTGCTTCTGGTCTCGGGCACCTTGGCTTGTCTGTTGTGGCTCCACCTTTATTTCAGCGCCTTCAAAATGCTACTACCCGCGGAATACGCAAGGCTTGAAGCTTTGAAATACTCAGGCTACATACAGTTCCTCGCCGAATGGGGCAGGACCGGCGGACTCCCCGGCGCGGCGGCGCTCTGCCTGGGGATGCTGCTTCTTGTCGCCGCAGAGGAGCTGGCCTTCAGGGGAATGGTCTTCAATCTCCTCAGGCGCGAATACTCCCTGAAAGGGGCCTTGCTGTGGAGCTCGGCCCTGTTCACGCTCGCCCACCTCAACCCCCACAATTTCCCCATCTCGTTTGGGGTGGGGCTGCTACTCGGGCTGCTCTACGTAAAGTCCGGCGGTCTCGCCGTGCCGATCTCGGCGCACCTGGCGTACAACTTGGCCGTGATCTATCTCGGGAGGTATATGCAATGAAAAATGGGGGCCCAGGGACAAATAGGCCCAACGGCCCTTCCGCCCGCAACCTCCATCAGCTAAACTCTAATCGTAGTTTCCTTGTAATCGGGGGAATCGGCCCCCGGGCATCCACGACCGGACCTTAATCCGGTGTATCCAGGGAAAGCGGAATTTAAAAACGCTTTCCCTTTTTTGTTTGTAAGGCAGCCCGGAAAATGGCAGAATATAAATGTGAAGGGGAGAATAAAATGAAAAACAGCAAAATCATAATTATACTTACCGGGATAGTTGCCATGGCACTTGGTGTTTTTAGTATTGGTAAGACCGATTTTCAAAAGAAATTATCCAAGAACATAAAAATAGATACTTCCAAGTATATGGCAAATATTGATTGCGTTGACACCGCCAACCCCACCACAACAAAGAAAGGGTAGACCAAAACGCCGTATACTGGGTAAAACATGTTGCTTGTTTCAAGAGACAACCCGGAACGCGGGTTGTCTCTTTTTTTAATGCCATGCAAGATTCTGGTCAGTATTGGTGTGCTTGGTGTGTTGGTGGGCGGCATAGTTTGTTGTAAAAAAGGGAGTAATATGGATAACACGATTATCAGAATGCCATTTCCTTTTAAAGCTGGATTATGTGATTATGACCCGGCGAAAATACACTTCTCGCAGGAATACAACTTCCTGGTGAATATATATAGTCCGTTGCTTGAATATTCCGTAGATGGGAAGCTTGTTTCCGCAGTCGCAGAAAAGTTTGAATGGGTCGGCACAGATGCCCATTTTACTATCAGGCCGGATTTGCGCACAATAGACGGGGTTCCAATCACAGTGGAAGATGTGGAGGCTTCGTTTAAACGCCTGTTCGTTTTATCAAGTAATATGCATGGGGACCTTAAAGACATGGTTTGCCAGGGGAAAGAATTGAAAAATTTAAGCGACCCGTGCCCGGGGATGTCCGTGCTGCCAGGTCAAAGGAAGATAGTTCTCCATTTTACGGCGAAGAAAGTTTTTCTTTTCCAGATGCTTACCTCGATCGATTTTTCGGTTATCCCCCGAAATTCATTTGATAAAAAGACATTAAAGATTACAGATTACCGCAACACCAGCGGCCCATACTACGTGAAAACGGATAAAGGCGAAGGAAACATCGAGCTGGCGGCCAATCCCGTGCACTTCCATTATTCAAAAAAGATGCCGCAGGGTGTGATGCTTGTGCCTGTAAATGCCAGGGATGTTGACGCCACCCTTAAATTGTTTGACGAGGGAAAAATAAATCATATCGGCACTTTCAGATTTCCGTCCGACAAACTCCTCACGTATGCCGCGCAGAAAAAGAACGTTTCAGTGCATTCAACATACCCGAACCGGCTTTTCTGGTTTTCTTTCACTAAGAAAGGCCGGTTAAACTTCAGCGTCCAGGAGCGTTTTGCGTTGGGTAAAGCGATAAAAAGATGGATGTTTACTAAGGTGTCTTCCCTCCCCGGCTATGAGACTGCGGAACAGTTATTCCCGGCCCTTGGCGATGGTGCGCTCACTGAAGAGCATTTGTCGCAATTAAGGAAGGCCTTTCAGAACGCCCCTGAATCCATATTGATAAACAGGCCGGTGGTAGTTTGGGCATGGAATATGTCGAAAGAAGATCTGGACTTTATAAAGAAAATGCTGCCGGCAGCGAAATTCGTCACGGACATGTTGAAGCTCCCTGGAACCGTGGATTATAAAAAGGAGGGAATCGAGGAGCCTGAAATATGCTTTTTAAGCGGAGATACTTCCCCACAGGAAGATATCAGTTTTTTTTCATACTATCTCAATTTCGAGTTCCTGCATATTTACGGCGAAGAGGGGAAAACCTGGCTGCGCGGTTATATGGCCACCGAAGACAGGAAAAAGCGCCTTGCTATGGCGGAAGAGCTTCATTTTAAAACACTAATAAATGCCGAAGTGATCCCGATGGCCGCCAACACATACGCGGCTATAGCAAAAAAGCCATGGGTATTTAATTATTCAAAGTTTTATGCGACGAATTTCGTATGGAGAATAACCAAAAATTAATTGACTGGGCACTAGCTAACGCCGAAAAGCTTTTTTTAAAAGTCACACGGCTTACTGGCATTAACGAGTGGCTGCCCGGGCATTTCGATTATCATGTCTCCATGTCGGTGGCCGGAGCCGAAGTTTTTGGCCGTGGAACAGACACGGAAGAGTCGCGCGCGTTTCTTAAGGCCGTTGCGGAGGCGGTTGAGCGCGCCGCCTGCCAGGGGTTAGAGTACCCGTGGGCGACTTCAACCCATACCGACCGGCAAGAGGCGTCGCTCAGGGCATATCGTGAACTTCTTGGAATGGACCGAGCTTTATGCCACCATTTCACAGGAACCAAGGTGCGGACACTGGGTTTGGCGGTATTGAATGACAAAGCTTTAGTGAACTTCTTAGACGCGGCCTGTAAAAAACATGCGGTTACGATTTGTCTGTGCGAGATGCGGCCATCAGTGGATTCATATGTTGCGGTTGCTTATGCCTGGATGTCAGGGTCCAATAATCCGCCAGGCGTCCTAAGCGGATACGGTTGTGCCGGAACTTTGCCGGAAGCCGGCAGGCAGGCGATAGTGGAATGTGTTAGAAAGATCGGTCCCATCTTTATCGAGAGAAATAAGCCCAGAGAAGAAATGGCGGAACTGGAGAAGCTCCGAAGTCCATGGTGGCATGTTTGGAAAATGTCGCAGGAACCCGCCGGTCGTGCTTATCTTAAAAATGTTCTTATCCCTGCAGCTGGGGAAAATGTTTTATTCACGCGCGAAGAGCTGTTGATGAAAGATGTCAGATTCCGGGAGATATCCGGATTTAAAGAACTTTTTCCTGACGTTCCTTGTGTCGTAATGCAGGCCTATTCCGACAAGTTGATCCTCCCTCAGTTCGGGAAAACCATAATCGATGACATTACTCTGACCAGGCTCAGGCTGTTTTGTGGAAAAAATGGTTGCCTGAAAACAGAAACAGTTATCCCGCATTTGTATGGCTAGTTATGGATGATAAGCTTTCCGCCGTTTTACAACGGCTGTTTATAAAGTTCGTTTTATCACAAGTGATTATGCTTGTGGTATTGGTGGTATTGTCTGTGGCGTTCACGGCTTACTACAAGGGAAAACTTGCTGAGCAGCTTTCATCCGCATTCCGGTTCTCTATTCTTTCCGGCGACACACGGCAGGTCATGTACGACATGTCCGATTCGGTGACAAAGAATTTCTCCAGCATGCGCTGGTGCCCGGTTAGCGGGCAAGGCGCTTTTTCAATTCCGAGCGGTACAGGGGATATTAACCGCTTTTTCTATTCTTTTGCTTCAGCATCCATCTGTTATGACGAAAAAGAGCGCATCACGGCCGGGACTTTGGATTTTTATTATAACCGCTGGCCACTTATAGCGATTGCCTGTATTGTATGGGCACTGACTTTTACAGTGTCATGGTTTTTAATAGGGGCGGAACGTAGGCGTGTTGTTCGCGAATATAACACCGCTATAGAGCTACAGGTAAAGGAATCTCAAATTATGTTGGCCGCCCAGGTGGCACATGATATCCGCTCCCCGCTGGTGGCTCTGGATGCGGCATTAAGGAACACGGCGGAGTTGCCAGAAAAGAAACGCATCATAGTGCGGCACGCGGTCAACCGCATACGCGATATCGCCAATAATCTTCTTGAAAAGAATCGGCAGCAAGCGGGAACTGCGGCCGCCGCAACCACCGCCGGCGGCGGTCATGGCGCCGGCGAGCCCCCGGCCGTCCACCTACTCTCAAGCCTCATAGATCCGGTTATCACGGAAAAGCGTCTCTCCTTCGAATCGAAGCCCGGGATCAATATCGATTTTAAATTAACCCGTGAATCCTACGGCCTGTTCGCCAGTATTGCGCCGGTAGAGTTCAGGCGCATGCTCTCCAACCTGGTCAACAACGCCGTCGAGGCCTTGGGTGATAAGGGCGCGGTGGACGTGCGCCTAACTCACGAGGATAAAACCATTGTCTTAACGGTGTCCGATGACGGTAAGGGCATACCGCCCGAGATCCTTGCGAAGCTCGGCCAGCGAGGCGAAACCCACGGCAAAGCCAGCGGTTCCGGGCTCGGGCTATTCCACGCCCGTACCACGGCCGAGTCCTGGGGCGGCAGCCTGGCTATCACTTCAGCGCCCGGCCAGGGAACCGCGGTTACGATAAAACTGCCCAAAGCCGCGGCCCCGGCCGGCTTCGTGCCTGCGCTGGTGCTTCCACCCGGGAAGCCTGTTGTTGTGCTGGACGACGACGCAACCATTCACCAGGTCTGGCAGGGCCGGTTCGACTCGGCCCGGGTCGGGGAACATGGTATTGAAATAATCCATTTCAGCGAGCCGGATAAACTGCGCGCCTGGGTTAAAGCCGACCTGGCAAAGGCGAATAGTGCCGTCTGTCTTTTCGATTATGAACTTTTAGGATTTAAAGAAACCGGGCTGAGCCTGGCCGAAGAGCTCGGCCTTTGCGGCAAGGTAATACTCGTCACCAGCCGCTGCGAAGAGCCCCGGATAATAGAAGAATGTGACCGCCTTAATATGCGGATGATCCCCAAAGGCCTGGCCGATTTTGTTCCCATACGGATAGAACCCGATAAAAAACAAAAGACTCCGTCTGTTCCCGCTTCGGCGGGAAAGCTGGCGGTTTTAGTGGACGACGACGCTATTGTGCATATGACCTGGGAAATGGCCGCGGAGGAATACGGCATAGAGTTGAAAGCGTTTAAAGACCCCGCTGAATTCCTGTCGAACCTTGGAACATTTCCCAAAAACGCGCATATCTATATAGACTCCGAACTGGGCGAGAATATAAAAGGGGAGAATATAGCCGCGGAGCTTAAAGAGAAAGGTTTTACAAACGTCTACCTCGCCACCGCCCATCCGCCGGAGAAATTCGCGCGCCTGCCCTGGCTTAAAGTTATAAGCAAAGCGCCGCCCTGGGGCGGGAACGCCGAAGGTTGAATAGACGGTATTAAGTCTTAGGTCCCGCTTCCAGTTCCGCCAGCAGTCGCATAATATCCTGCGTCGCTTCGCGCATAAGGCCGATTAATTTATCTTTCTTTTCCGGCGGGCATTTCTGCAGCATATCCACCGCGCTTTTCAGGCTGACGGCGTTTGATTTAAGTCTGTGGTATATCTTTTCCGTGTCTGTCATGGTTATTTCCCCTCCGTTTTGCACTTCGCCAGCGTCGCATATAAAAGGCATTTTGAAATCTTAAGTTGCTTCAGGGCGGCGGCTTTTTTGCCGTTGTTCTCGCTTAAATTCCGGTTTATTACCCCGGCGCTGAAACGGTCCACGGCGGCGGACAGGCCGTATTTAAGCGCGCAGTCATATTGCGCCTGCGTAATATCCCGCATAGGGGCCTGCGTCTGCACCGGAGCACTATGCGTAATATGCTTTTTTACGGTTTCGAGCATAACTATCCCCTGCGTGCCGGCCGCCACAAGCTCCACAAAACGTTTTAGCTCGCGCGTGTTCCCCGGCCAGTCATGCGCCAGCAGGTAGTCCTTAGCCCCCAGCTCGAAGGCCAGCCGCTTAGCTTTCTTCGTGAACGCCTCTACAAGCGGGAAGATGTCGCATTTCCTCTGCGCCAGTGGCTTAAGCGCTATCGTCATGCCGTGCACCCGCTGGAAGAAATCGAATCGTAATTTATTCTCGGCCAGGAGTTTCTGCACGTCCTCCAGCGTGGCGCTGATAATGCGGAAATCGGAATACTCCAGCTTGTCAGCGCCCATGGGGTAGAACGATCTTTCTTCAATGGCCTTTAGCAGTTTCAGCTGCATCGTCTGGCTCATGGCGCCTATCTCGTCGAGGAACAGCGTGCCCCCGTCGGCCTGCGCCAGCTTGCCTTTGCGGTTCTCCTGGGCGCCGGTGAACGCGCCTTTCTTGTAGCCGAACAGCTCCGCCTCCAGCAGTTCTTCGGTATAGGCGGCGCAGTTCATGGCCACAAACGCCCCCTTGCGGCCGGAATGCACATGCAGCAGTTCCGCCAGGGTGGTCTTGCCGGTGCCGGAAGGGCCCAGTATCAACAGCGGCAGGCTGGTGGACGCGTACTTAAGCGCCTCGGCCACCAGCGCACGCGTGGCGGGATCGTTGGTGATAAAGCCAGTCGAGAAAACACTTTGTATCTTTTTACCGCCATCGCCCTGCAGGTACCTGGCTATGATCGCCGCAATATTATCCCCCTCGTTGCCTTTCACGTAAAACTCTTTACAGCCCAGCGCGTAAGCCCGGCCGATGGTCTCTTCCGTGTCGCAGCTCGACATAACCACGGAATAAATTCCTTTTGAAACAGCCAAAGGAATGAGTTTTAACCCGAAGTAATCATCCTCGTTGCCAAGCATCAGATCTATAAAGCAGATATCGTAACGCCCGGCTTTAAGTTTGCGCTCGGCCGTAGCTTTATCTTTCGCGAAATCTACCGCCTGGCCGGCCAGGTTATTGGCCATAACCGTACGCGCCAGTTCGTTATCTTCCACCACCAGGATGTTCAGCTTATCCATGAAAAGGTTCCCCCTGTGTGCCGCCGCTTGTCAAAGAAATTGTAGCAAAATAGCCGGGAACTTCCGGGGGAAGCGCATAAATATAGGACCAAAGTCTTAAAATAAGACGTTCTCCCCTGGTTTTAAATGGGTTAGAAAACCCGCGCCGGCCCGTAAAGCAATACCTTCCCCCGACGATAACCCCAAAAGAGCGTAACTGTATTTCCGTCCTCTCTCCTTTATGTTGGCATAGAAATTGCACTATATCGGAATATGGGGGAGACAGCATGGATACCGAAAAACTAAGGGAACATCAGACAAAAAGGTTAAGCAAATACCGCCAGCCTTTTCGCGATATTTTCGGCCGGGAGATAAGCGAATACTACACCCCGGCGCCGGAACTTTTTGTTTTCGACACATTCCGGTTCTTCGCGGATCTGCGCATTCCCCTGGAGACCGACAAGCGGGATTTTATACGCCGGAAGTACGGCCCCGAGGCTTTGGATTTAATAGACGAGCTCATTTAGCCGTGCCGGGAAAACATCCCCGGCATTGTTCACAATCTGGAAGTACTCCCGCGCTTTTCCCCGGAAAGCGCCGAAATACGGGCCAAAGACTCAGGCGGTAATGTCCCCATAATCCCTAAAAGCCAGTCTAAAATCAGACCAAGTCTTAAATCCGGACGCTTTTTTCCAATTTCCAGTGTTACTAAAAAACCAACACCATCCCGCAAAAACGGCCAGTTCCCCGACGAGAGAACCCAAGGAACGCCGTCTTTTTTCCGCCTTTCCCAGGAGTTGGCATAAAAATTGCACTGTAGCGGGTGTAAGCAAAGCCGGCAGAGGGGGAACTTCTCCGGTAATTTAAAAAAGAACGGAGAAAAAACGATGAAAAAGATAATAATAGCGGTCTTCGCGGTGATGTCGGCGGCCTCGGCTGCTAGTGCGAAAGGTCTGCAGATAAACTTCGATGGCAGGGCTACCGACGCCATGACCTTCAAGGAAGCGGTTAAACTCGTGCAGGAGAAAAGCGGGCTCGCGTGTCATCAGGTATGTACACGGGATGAGAAAGGCATTGTAACATGCTGGGATGAATGCACCCCGAGCAACAAAAGCGCGGGAAGCGACTTCCCCGCCGTGCCAGCCGTGCCTGCACCCGTAACTTCCCCCGCCGAGGTTAAAAGCGTAATAGCTTCTGGGCGGCGAGTATTCAGCCCCGAAGAAATAATGGCGATGGACACTTCAATCAAAAGCGCAATCGCTTATACGAATTCCCATCAGTCATTCGCAACCAGTGTGCGATTTGAACGGTTACTTAAAGACGGGACCCCTGAGCAAAAACTTGAGTTCGTTAATTCCGAACAGGGTTCGGTTTACAGGTTCCCTAATAATATAAACCCGGCTACCAGAACTTGCACATCTTGGGGCAGCAATCAGGTCTGCATGGATAAGGAGGTCTGTCAGACTTCATGCGTTGCCGGCGCCGTAGTCTGTTATGCGGTCACAAATATTTTCGGAGTGGTTACCCAGACTTGCGGCGCTGGGGCGGCTGTATGCACCCTGGTATGCAAAACTATTCCGGTTTGCACCTCGACGCCGGTTTGCCTTAATGACCCGGCCTATGGCCCCACGTATGGGAAAAGCCTGGCGCAATCTCTTTAGTCTAAAGCGCGGAGGTTATGGTAGAGTAAGAGGTAAGTTAGCGTGCTCACCGTTTAGCAGGCCTAGAAACCAAGGACGAGGCGCGCGCATAACAAGGTTATGCACGCGCTTCGTGTCACGGAAACACCTTAAAAGCAACTGCTCCAGGGAAAGGCTCACATGTAAACGGATATGCGGTACGCTGGATAAACAGTGGTCTCTGATAGTAAATGTCTATTAATTCATGGAGCACAAATGAACCTTTTTAAAAACAATAAAGGGCGGGCCTTAGGCGGCCTGATCGGGGCTTTAGCAGATCTTGTTTTTATCCGGTATTGGTACCATTCTTTCTCCGGATTTGCATCCACAGTGATTATTATTCTCTTGCCACTAATAGGGGAATCTCTTGGAAATTACATCCATAAGAATATACGTTAGAGTTGTTGCGCTCAAGGCCAGCGACTCTTGAAGGGGAAAATGAATATGGAATACATGCAACGTTGGCTTATTAATCTGGGGCGGCCGTTTAATAATAGCGTAAAGAAGGACTCGGCCGGTTGTACGGTTTATTTTCCTTGGTCTTATTGGGGAAAAGGCCGCATAATCAAAAATCCGCACACCGAGAGCCGAATGCGCCACTTAGTTGTGATTTACAATTTTACTTGGATGATCCTGGGGTTAACCTTCATTATAATCATACCGAATAAAACACATATTCTGCTTTGGGCTGTCCCGGTAATGTGGGCGTTTTTTTACTTCGCCTCCGGCAGGATTCTCTCCGATTGCCCCGTCAGCACGGAGAAGCTGACTTATAAAGAATATAACTTTGCAGTGGCGAGAAATTTCAACGCCGCCGCGCTGTTTTTGCTTTTACTGCTTACTTTGGGCGGGACAGGGCTGAGTTTGTTCGCACTATCTGCCCAAACTGCACAGGCCGCTATACGCGGCAAAGCTGTTTGTATATTTGGGGTACTCTTTTTCGGCCTTGCCTCCGGAAATCTAGCATACATCTTTAGCCTTAAAGAATAGCAATAGCTGATTACCCCGACTGACTTTCCGCACTTTTGAAATGTGATATCGCGCCACAACGTCCGAATATCTCACCCGTTAGCCAGTAGCTATTGCGACATTGTAGACAGCGCAGTGCGCATCTCCGTGATTAACCATAGTGTACTGTACTGAGCCCGGTGGAATTCAAGGAACTTACTGCCACAAGGACAAGCCGCGCTACAGGACACATTGCTGGCATGTGCCCTTCGCTGGGGAAAGCCGGTTTTATGCCCCGCGCCGGGAAAGGTTAACTTCCCCTGCTATTTACGGGGCACAACCAAGGAAAGCGGCCATCTTCTCCCTCGATGTCATCCATCCCAGACACTTGCGAGGCCGGTCGTTCAGGGATGAATCTATCCGCTTAAGCTCCGCAGCGCCAATCTCTGAGAATGATGACTTCTTGGGATATATCCTGCGAATTAAGCCATCCATAATGCCCCACGGTCTTGCGCGTCTCAACCTCAACCGGCCGGGTGGCTATCATTCGTTGATTCGGAATTCGTCCCCGGCTATGGCCATCTTTGCGGGGGCAGCGCCGGCGCCGCTTACGCTTGGCGCCCCCGACTGGGCATCCTGTTAGATACAGTTGAATTGTGTCGCTTCGCTCCACCCGCGGTTCTTCCTTCAGGAGAGGTCTATCAGGTTCCAGCGGTCGGCGTAGAGGTCGCGGAGTTTTTTGCGGAGGCCGGCGTTGGGGCGGGCTTGCAGGTCGGGGTCGGCGGCCAGGATGGCCTCGCGGTCTTCGATGGCCTGGTCGAGGATGGCTTTGTCGCGGGACATGTCCGCCAGCTTGAAATCCATGTCGCCGTGCTGGCGCAGGCCCAGGATCTCGCCCGCGCCCCTTATATATATATCCTTTTCGCTTAGCTCAAAACCGTTGGAGGACTGCACCATGGCGCGCAGGCGCTCCGCCGAGTCCCCGGTGCGCGCGTGCGGCACCAGCAGGCAGCGCGAATCCCACTGGCCGCGGCCCACGCGGCCGCGCAGCTGGTGGAGGCTCGCCAGGCCGAAGCGCTCGGCGTTGTTTATCACCATCAGCGTGGCGTTGGCCACGTCGATGCCCACCTCTATCACCTGCGTGGCCACCAGCATATCCGTGCGGCCGGCCGCGAAATCTTCCATCACCTGCTTCTTCAGCTCCGAGGGCATGCGGCCGTGCAGCATATCCACCCGGTAGCCTTTGAACAGCGCCTTCAGGCGCTCGAACTCCGCCTTGACGGACCGCATGTCCGCCTCCTGCGTGTCCTCTATAACGGGGTAGACCACGTACACCTGCCGGCCCCGGGCCATTTCCTCGCCGGCGGCGCGGAAAGCCAGTTCCTCCACCGCCTCGGTGGTCTTCACCGGCTTGCGGCCGGGCGGCATTTCCTTTATCACGGACAGGTCCAGGTCGCCGTAAAGGGCCAGGAACAGCGTGCGCGGGATGGGCGTGGCCGTCATAATGAGCATGTCGGCCTTGTCGCCCTTGGCCCGCAGGGCCGCGCGCTGGCGCACGCCGAAGCGGTGCTGCTCGTCCACCACCGCCAGGCGCAGGTTCTTGAACTTCACGCCCTCGCTGATCACCGCGTGCGTGCCTATCAGGATGTCTATCTTCCCCTCGGCCAGCTCCGCCAGCAGCTGCTTGCGTTCGGCGGCCTTTACGCGGCCGGTCAGCAGGGCGAACCGGACGCCCAGCCCCTTGAGAAAACGCTCAAAAGTCAGGTAATGCTGCTCGGCCAGGATCTCGGTGGGGGCGGCGAACACGCTCTGGCCGCCGTTCTCCGCCGCCAGCAGCATGGCCGACAGCGCCACCACCGTCTTGCCGGAGCCCACGTCGCCTTCCAGCAGGCGGGCCATGGGCGTGGGCGACTGCATATCGGTGAAAATTTCGTTTATCGCATGGGCCTGGTCGTTGGTCAGGCTGAAACCCAGGTTCTGCCGGAAAGGGGTGAGCAGGGTCTTTTTGATCTCGTAAGTGAAGCCCTTCACCACGCTGCGGGTCTGGCGGCGCTTTATGGCCCAGGCCAGCGCCAGCAGCAGCAGCTCCTCGTAGATGAAGCGGCGGCGCGCCTGCACCAGCTCGAAATTGTTCTCGGGGAAATGGATGGCGCGGGCGGCCAGGTCCCGGGCGGCCAGGCCGCGCCGGGCGGCCAGGTCC
>Ga0209417_1005564_pt1 | contig 13755 bp, 14 predicted proteins | sample RifGroF2_FD_184002 | JGI IMG/M metagenome (GOLD analysis project Ga0209417, IMG submission 184002) | Groundwater microbial communities from Rifle, Colorado, USA - Groundwater F2 (SPAdes) (version 2) | ecosystem: Environmental > Aquatic > Deep subsurface > Groundwater | place: Rifle, Colorado... | reverse complement strand
CAACAGATTGAAATAAACCGGACCAATAAATAAGCGATGAACTACCTGATCAGGGTTTGCATGCTGCTGCTGTGGGCGATTCCATCCTATGCGCAGTATGTGACTGTATCCACATCAGCGACTCTTAGGGAAGAGCCTTCTTCCCAAAGCACCATTTTACTCCATCTTAACAAAGGGCAAAACCTTACGTTATTGGACGATGGCAAGCAGACCAATGGATACTACAAGGTATTAACCCCACTGGGGCAAGATGAAGGTTTTATTTACCGCACCCTTGTTCGCCGGTTTGAAGGGACGATTCCAGCCAGTCCAGTATCGAATAGCACAAGAGCCATAGTCAGTAAAGAATTGAATTGGGCTCCCCAAGTACCAGTGCACTATTATGATGGAACATCAAACCTGTCCGGGCAGAGCTTAAAGGATAAATTGCATGCCTTGATTGATGGTCACAAAGAATACGCATACTCGTCCGACACAACGGATGTATACGACATTCTTAAGGTGACCGATCAGGATCCTGGGAACCCGGACAACGTGATATTGATTTATTCGGGATTCTCTGTAAACGCCGCACAGGAATACAACGACGGGAAAGGTTGGGAACGAGAGCACGTTTGGTCGCAGTCGCATGGGCAGTTTGGTCGGCTAAAGGGACCAGGATCAGATGTTCATCACTTACGCCCGATCCTGCGCCAGTTCAATGGCTCCGCTGGTAAATCAAACAAGGATTTTGATACGGTTGGAAGTCGTTTCCTGTTTGAAGGTGCCATCACCGATTGTTTGGTTTCCGATTCCACTTGGGCTCCCATTCCTCAGGTACGAGGCGATGTAGCAAGGATGATGTTTTATATGGCAGTCCGGTATGAAGGTGACGATGGGTATCCCGATCTGGAATTAGTCAATTGCAGTAACACGGAAAAACTGTATAAGGATAAACCAGTATACGGTAACCTAAGCACGCTTTTACAATGGCACCAGCAAGACCCTGTTGACAACTGGGAGAGGAGAAGAAACGATATCATTTTTAAGAAATACCAGAAGAATCGCAATCCTTTCATTGACCATCCCGAGTTTGCGGAGCGGATTTGGGGCAATTGATAGACAACAAAATGGATAGAAAATGAACGGGATATACAACGATACGCTTCTTCAAGCCCTGCGACAGGGCAAGGCTGCCATTGCTAAGGATATCGACTGGATGATTCTTAACAGAATTAATCCGGCCGGTCGTAATTATTGCGCTTACTACCATAATCGGGAACTATTAGCCCATCGGGCCTTCCCTGCCATCGTTGCCGAACTATTTGAAAACGGGATCAGGGTTGGTGTGCCATTCAGCACGGTTGAGGAAGTTAAGCAAGGAATTGCCTATAACGAACGGCAAGCTGCGGACGAACAGAAGGTCAGATTCTTTGTCAGCGAAATCGAGGAATATGGTGAGACTGGATCTACTCCTGAAAACTTCCGTGCGACATTACATGAGTCATATGAACTGGCTTGTGCCCAAGGAATCCCCTTAGGAGTGTACCAAGGCTGGACCAAAGAAACACAATATGATTCGATTGTTACGAATGCCGACTTTCTCTTTCTTCATGCCTACCGTAAAAGCAGCCTAATGGATGATCCTGGGGAGCTCTATGCTTATTGCAGTAGTCGGTTAGCCATGGCTGCCAACTCAGCCGAAAGGGCCGGCAAACATTTTCCTATTTCGATCATCTTCTCTTGTGAACCTGACTTTGGAATGGATTACTTCAGGGTTAATCCGTGGAACTCCGCTTTTCATATATTCATGAGGGATTACCTCCGGGCTGCTACTGGAAAGATGAAGCAGTGGTTAAACGTTTCTGGGATGCAGATTTATTCAAGCCAATACGGGCAGATCGCTAAGCCGGATTCTCCCCGCATATTTACATAAACAACTCGAAATCCCTGATCGCATAAAAGTTAGTTCGCAATTTTACTTCCTTTACAGTCATTCCTTGCATCTATATAGTTGATATGTGACCCGAAGCAAACAACAAATGAGATAGAGTAAAAAAAATATGACAACCAATACTATAAATAACATTGCCAATGTTGTACTGATAGCCTCATTAATATTGGGGGTAATTTCAACCTATACTATTGTTGTTACTGGTAACAAAAAAGAAAGACAGCTCAGGCAGGAATTATCACAAGCGAAAGAACGTGCCGCAAATGCAGAATGGAGAGCTGCAGAGGCACATCAGAAAGCCGCTGAAGCTTACAAGAAAGCAGAGGAGGAAAAATTAGCACGTGTGTTGATTGAAGAAAGCATTGCATGGCGGAGGCTTTCAACTGAACAGCAAGTTTCACTCGAATCCAAGCTTAATTTTTTTTCGGGTCAGCTCGTGCACGTATGGTATGGTGCAGGTGATAAAGAAGCTGAGACTTTCGCATGGGAAATAGCTGCTGTCTTAAAAGAGGCTGATTGGCAGGTCTTCTCGCCTGCATCAATGATCACTTTAGCAGAAAGTGGGAACCCATTTGGCACAATAAGCTCTTTAGAAACGGGAGTTACAGTTACTTGCAGCCATAACAAATCGAGCCTTGATGCTTCTAAAGTAGTGGTTCGTGAGCTATTGGCTTTAGGTTTCGATTCTTCATTGTCCCTTCGGACTGAAAATACCGATTCGCCATTGATTAAAATTACAGTTAATGTGAGGCCAAAGGGGCCGCAAGGCATGGCAAAGCTTAGAAAACAATTACATAAATAACTTATAAAGGTGCGTACAATTGGTAGTTGATTGGTAAGTCTTCAAGCTTGAGCGTCTTGTGGATTAATAATTTAGGTCCTACTTTTCGGGGCACAAACAACATTTCGTTATGGAACTCTTCAAAATCAAGAACCCGTTGCAATGCTAAAAAAAAGAATAAAGTTTCAGAACGAGTACCACCGGCAGATAACCATGGAAAAGATCGAGCAGATCAAAGAATGGCAGAAACACTCAGCCAACCTGGAAGAAGTTTTAAAGCACCACAGAAGGCGAGAACAGCAAGCCAGAGCGATGGAAGAGGAAGCTACAGAAAGACGGAAGAAAGAATTGATTGATCCGGATCAAAAAATTAAATGAAAAATAAGAATGGTAGTTTCTTCGCCGGTGGGTGGCATCAGTTTTGACCCTTGTTAAAATTCATTATGGTCAGTACAAAATATTTCCAATGACTTTCTCCATTTCCGGTTCATCAACGCGTATATATTGTATAAACCGATGACAATGGAAAAATGTCTTGACGAAAACGAACTGGCTGGATACGCTGACTGGTTATGTTATGGCGATGAAAAACCGGATTCAAGGATATTAATCCATGTTGAGGAATGCACTGATTGTTGCCGAACCATCATGGAAATGGGCGACCTGTTGCTCGATGTGGAGGAATAAACTAAATGTCATACAGAATTTGGTAGTTCGAAATAACCAGTTTAACTTTCCTATCATGTCTGGGCACTTTGGTGGTAAAATTCTTTTCGCAGACTGAAAAAAAATGAAAACAGGAACATGGTGCGTGATTAATAAGATACTAAGCTATGGAAAAGGGCAGTGAGAAAATCTGGTCTATAATTACTGTGATCCTCTATTGGATTGATACCTTATTAAGGAAGAAACTTTATTCGCATTTGATCTTTCCCTTGTTGTATTTAGTAATGATTACACCATTAATCATATACTTTGTGGTTTTTAGAGATGGAGGGTATTCAGACGAGCCCAATGATTGGGCAGATTTCATGAAAGCATTCTTTGGGTTAATGGCAGCAATCTCTACACTGACCGCAGCAGCATTTGTTTATCAACATAATCGAAATCAAAGACGCAATTCCTTTCGCATAGAGTATACTCAGGCTATTGAGACTCGTGACATTTTTTGGAACGAGTTTAAGAAGATGTATGAAAAGTATCTGCAAATAGCTGCTAGCAGTAAAGGACAACCAAGTTCTGGGAGGCACCCTGATCTGCATAGGATTCTGGCTATAGCAGGGATCCCTCCAGAATTGCGGTGGTATAGAGGCAAAAGGCTGAAATCCAAATACCAGTACATTTATAATTATGACATCAAAGACAATAGCTATTCTAAAGAACAGATGGAAATTTGGAACTTTTGCAATTGGATATACCCCCTTGTTAAAGAAAATGAATGTTCCGGATGGGAGAAAACGAAGGAAGAAGAACATGAAATCGAACAAGCACTAATTGCGAGAAGTAGACTTGGAGATTTTTGGGAGCGAGTTTGTAAGTCAGAAACGTTTGGCTTCATTAAGAGGGAGTTTAGTAAAGAATATGACTCATTGTGTCTTCTGACTTGGTGCGACATACCGCATCGCCAACAAACCAATGCTGTGTATGACAGAGGTAAAGTAATGATGTACATTGTTGCAGATGAGCTTCACCGCATCATGCCAAAAGGAAAACCAAGAATCAAAAATCCTCCCCCAAACAATTTAGCTATTGAAAACGACCCGAAAACAGCCTGAAGCTCCCCCTGAAAGCCGGGGGCAAACAACCGGAGGATTATTTTTTTCTTAATCTGTAAAATGTTCTTTCCAAATCCAGTACTAGATCTTTTTGGGGTTGTAATAGATGGAATCTGTTTGTGACCAATTGACAAAAAAGGATGTGGGTCTTATCAAAGTCTCTATCGATAAAAAGTTCGTTAAGAACCATCATAGTTATGTCAGGCCGGACTATTGATAACTGTGGTGCAGTATATAGCATCTTTAAAAATCTAACACTATATTCAACGGCTGACAAATTGGAAATCCTTCCGTTTAATGTTTTTAAAGCTAAAGAAAAAGGATGTTTATAAGAAAAGCCTGAAATTCTTGCACATTCAAATAGTATATTATGGTTAATAGGAAGATATTTATATCCTAGTTTTATCAATTCGATAATGGAGCCGTTAAAACTATCAACGTTTATGAGGCTTATTGACTGATGATACTCTAACCAATCAAAAATTGAAATGCAACTCAAATCGAACTTAGTAAATGCTAATAATCTGAGGAACTCATCATCGGATAAAAGGATTCCATCTACTTCTTTGGCTAAAAGAATTGTATCAAAGAATGGCCTTCCGAGTACTTGATCAAATTCTTCTTTCTCATGAAAATTCATCTCTAAACCCAAATTGCATGGTAAAACTTCGCAATTGTCATGAATCCAATTAGTCAGCCTTTTATACCATGATATCATTTGAGAAATCTGCTCTCCCGAAATCTCATGTGGAATGTACCCCGCTGATATATCTTTCCTTAGGGTCTTAATCCCAGTGTGCTCAGCTTTAGTCAATTCATCAATCATTTCCATTAAGGTGAATTGGGATGATTGAGATACCAAAATTCTCCGTGGTTCTCGAATTAATGAATCAAGATTATTAAGGGAAGCAAACGACATAAGGGAAGTAATATCAACTACTAGTGGTTTTGCACCACCTAATACTACATTTGGCTTCATTGTTGTGGGAATTTGTCCTTTGCAAAAAACTCCCAGTTTTGGATCATTAATAAGGCTAGCCCACATCTTACAAGGATTAGTCCTTTTTAATAAAGCTAGAGCTCCGATCGTCAGCTTGTTCTGCTTGTAAAGATTATTTATATTCTCCTCATTATTAGATTGTTGGTCCAAAAGATCAAACATTGGTTTAAGATCCTTCATCCTGTCACCGCTATTTCCTAATTGAATCGACACAAAAGAGTGACCTTCGAAGAACCTTTTTTGCAATAGATTCACACTTTCATTCCATGCGAATAAATATTTATCATGAATACCAGTTATTAGAAACTCCAAACTGGTGCCAGATTCTCTATTTATAATAATACGATCTCCAACCGCTTTTCCAATCAAGTAAATGGCCAGTTTATCATGAGTACTTAACTCATTTGCGGCAGTTCCATCTGAGAAGTCTACGATTGTGTATGAATATGATGCCCCAGTTAGATCCTCATAAACTACGGATGTATTGGTTTTTACACAGCTCGGATTTATGAAATGATAGTCTTTAGATAATTGTGATGCAATTAAAGAAACATAAGCTTGATGGACATCGCTGACATTATAATTGTTCCTTCTTACTGAATATGCCAATTCCATACCTTCAAGGTCCTTGTTGTACTTCGTAAACAAAAAAGCAATCCGCATTAGAACTTTTTGATCCCATTCATTTGAAATTTTTAACTTTAAAATATTCACAATTGCAAGATCTTCCTTATAGTACTTATCCTGTAATACTATTAGTCGAAGTAATATCAATTGATCATCTGGGAATGTGGCTAAATGAACCTCACATACCTCAATTGCCTTCTGGGGATTATCAATAGACTCATAGATACTTGACTGGATTTCAGAAATGATATCAATAGGCCCATATCTTTGACCTAGTTTTTCACAGATGGTTAAAGCTCTTTTATATTCGCCATTTTTATAAAGAACCTGTAATAAATTGATCGAAATTGGGGAATAAACATCGTCATCGACAATTCGCTCAAGTAAAGGAATTGCTTCATTATCCCTGTCGTTTTTAATCAATGCATTTGCCAATTCAAAAACATCTATGGTACTCGTACTGTCGGCTACAGTTGAGATTGCGCTAGTGAGTAGTTCATTACCTTTTTGTATGTCTCCCAATTGTGAACAAACTTTGGCCCCCTCAATGAAGAGCCTAGCATCCTTTTCAGCCTGATCAATCAGTCCCAAAATGAAATCCTTCGCAGTTTCCACTAATCTTAAAGATAGATAAGAATCGATCACCAGTCCTATGGAAATATTCCGATCGCGGATATTGATATCCTGTCCAAGTTCGAGTTTCGCGAAACGAATGGAATCTTCGTATTTCTCTTGTTTAAAACTAATTGAAGCTTTAAAAAGATTAAGCCTAAAACCTTCAATACTTTGAAAATCGCGTTCTAAAGCATTTGCTATTTCCATGGCTTGATCTAATTTCCCCAACAAAAATGAAGCAATGGCAAATTGGATATGAAATTCAGGTTTTGTATTATCGATCGATATTGCACTTTTAATATCAGAATAGGAATCATCCAATTCATTTACTGACCGGTATGCAATGCCTCGATTAAATAGCCAACTAACTTTAGATAAGCCTAATTCAGTATTCTTGATTGAGTCCCATGCCTCTGTAAGAAGAGATATGGCATAATTAATTTTCCCTAGTAGATTCTCATTAAAACTCCCCGAAACAGTCGTAACCTCATCTTTACATGAATTAATAATAGAATATGCGAGGGACACCTTTGTCTGAGGAAGGTTTATAGGATTGTGTTTAAGTGCCTTTTCAAACCAATTTATCGCATTTTCATAATCGGAAATAAAGTTATAAGTCTCTGCAATGGCTGCTTCTATTTCAGGCACATCAAGCTGGTCTTTTGGGAGTCTGTTAATTATTTCGAATGGTGTATGGTCCTCAATACTAATTTGAATCAAAGCCAAATAGGCGTTAGTTGAATTAGGATCAAGCTTAATTGAATCTTCAATTTTTTGTTTCGCATCGTCTTTCTGGTCTAACAAAAGATATCCAATCGCTGCCAAACCAAGAGCCTTCCCATTATCCGAATTATATTCAAGTGCTTTAATAAAGTTCAATGCTGCATCCAAATCTTGATCTAAATCAAGCTGCGCTATACCAGTTTCCGCAAATAATAGGTATTTGCTATGGTCGTTTAAGCTTTCCCATTGTTTATCTTTTATAAATGCTAGTAATCCGATAGCTTTAATGGGGTTGCCTTGTTTCCGTTGATCTATCGCATCTTGAATATCTCTTTTTATTTGGTTCTGGTCACAAACCGAGCGAGAATCGATTGAAGTAGGCCCGAAAAAATGGTTTAATTGTTGATCTAATTTCGTTTCAATTCTTCTAACAGTATCTATCAAATTGAACTGATCTTCTTGAATCGGTTTTTGATTATTATATATTTCATTTAAACTTGTTTCTTCGATAGTGAAAAATTTCTTAACTCTATGCTCATGGTCAGATTTTATCTTTCTAAGGATTTCTACCGGAAATTTGTTGACATCATTTGTTTCATTATGATGTGGATAACACAAAAGCAGCAAATTGTCATACGATCTTCTTTCTTCGTTGCTTTGATTTGGATTAAATCTTTCACCACCCGGTAAAGTAGCCTCGATGTGGCAAACCTGTCCTATTAGTAGGCCGTCTCCATTAAGTATTGAAGCCGAGCAACCTGGAAATGCGCAATGGTTACCCGAATTGCCAAAAAGGCGTATTAGTGTAGCTTTTGTTGGCCCTAATCTTTTTGGAGCTTCGTATCCCATTACTTATACGTTGGTTGGTACTTTAAACGCTTGAATCGCCATCTTCAGATCCATTGTCATTATTGTTGTATCACTTATTCAAGTCTTTCTATTTTCGGATTTTCAAGAATCAAAATTAATTCTTAAAGAAAAAAATGAAAGGCATGGAAAAAATAACGGCTAACTAAATGGTCGAAATAGTTATTCCACGAATATCATCTGACTTTCCTAACTCTTCAGGCATAAATCCTACTATTTGGGCTTTGCCGTTTTTATCAACCCACCTACATGTAATCTCATTCATCTCTTGATTTAACTCAATTACAACCATATGTAATTGCGAATTGCTTAGGTGATATACCATATCACCCTTTTGAAAATCAATGATTTTATAAGCCATATTCAAATTGTTATTGGGTCATTAGCTTTAATTCTTGAACTATTGCACCAAAAGTTGCTTCGATGGTATCCTTTGGGAAAGGTATATACACTAAACCATCAATATTGCTAGGAATATTAACACCTTCTTCGTGCAAAATAATAATATTATGAAGACCGTATTTTCCTTGAAAATATCCAATTTCATGTAAAACATTTTCCCTGGCTCTCACTTCGTCCCCTATTTGGTCGTCTCCAGTCATAACAACCACTGCGTAGCCACAACGGTTTGCTTCATCATTCAACTTTTGTAAGACAGTTCTTCCCAGAATTGGTTGTTGAGCAAGTTCAATTGTCGGCAGTTGAATAACTTTCTCAATAAATGCTTGAACTTTATGCCATTCCTTACTTCTGCCGTGACTGATAAAAATCCGTTTCGGCCTTCCTTCGTTATCCCTTTTTTCACCAAGTCTGTGATATGTTCTGACTTCAAGGATGTAGTTGATGCTTTGAATTATAGGTGCAGCCTGGTGTAAAGAGTAAATTGCTTCACCTTTTAGTCCTATTCCCAATGGTACTGGGATTTGTTGTTCAGGTAAGTCAGAATAAAGTTCAGGTAATAATGCTTTAAGTTCAATTGTGCACTTTTGGTAAAGTATAAATAATGGCTCAAGTACTGATCCACCAGCTCTGCCATCATTCCAGATAATCTGTTTAAGGTTTGTTTGAAGCCCTGCGAATTTTGCAAAAAGTATTGAAGTTGTATCCATTGTAATTGTGATAAATCATTATGCTTGTTTGTCTATATATTCCTGCCTAAAAAGTGAGCAGTCGATTCCGGAGCAAAGTGAACAGTCATTTTTAGTATCTCTTGCATCGATCAATATAGGGTATTTAAGAAATTTAAGGTAATTTTTTTTTAGGGCTGCCGGATTACATTACAAAATCATCACTTTTTCGGAAAGAAGCCAAATATTATATAAATGCTTAGCACCTTGAACCCTTTTAGACCGGATTATCTAATATCCAAGCTCTTAGTCAGATTTTTCTCCCGCAAGCCATTCACCAACCTTACCACTCAGTAATTGGATCATTTCCAGTTTCTTCGCATCAGATAGTTTTTGGTTAAAATGAATCGAGAATGATTTACTCGATCCCTCGATTTTGAATGGTTGTGCTGATCCTTTGGATTCTTTGACCATATTGATGACATCTTTTCGAGTTAAGTTCTCGGTTTGGTATCGCTGATACAACGCCCATTGCTTGTCGGACTTGTTTTTCTTCGCTGCATCAACCCTGCGAATCGCACGGAGCAATCGTACATCCTCCGTGGTTTTATTGGTGACAAGATCATCAATGATTCGCTGATCCATATCAAAGGTATTGAGGATGTCACTGACAAAGGTTTCATGCTTGCCGATGGCTTTAGACAGGTCCTTTTGATTAAACTCTTTGGTATCCAGAATCTTTTTGAAAGCTATGGCTTTCTCGATAAGATTTAGGTTCTGCCTCATAAGATTGCCAACGATAGAGAAGACTTGAGCATCCTTATCTCCGTAATCCTTGACTATTGCTTCGATCTCAACCTTGTTTAACCTGCGATAAGCCTCGGCCCGACGATGACCATCAATGATCTCGAACCTTGCACCGGTAGGTCTGACAATAATCGGTATCATAAGACCTTTGCTGTTAATGCTTTTCATGAGAGATTGCATCGCTGGGTCATCAGATTTACCCTTCTTGTTGAGTTTTCTAACGAGCCTACCCTGATACGGCGATTCAACCAAACTTTCAATTGCTATGTTTTGTATCTGTTCCATGATCAGTAGATTTTCTTTTGAAAAGATAGTTAATGTTTTTAACTTTAACAAAAGAACAATTGGTCATGACCAATTCTGGGCAAATCGAAAACCACTGAAAAGCAAGTGGAGCGGACGAAGCGGTTAACTCTATTAAGAACCAAATTTAAACTATGAATAAGATAACTATCGGCGCAGCATATCATGAAGCAGGTCATGTTGTTGCGCTACTATTAACAGACCGAAGGTTTGAATATGTTACAATTGTTCCAACCAAAGGAAAAGTTGACAAATCAATAAAACTGGGTCATGTCAAAACAAAGCCTTACAAATTCAAAAAGGGGGATGTTACCTTGTCCTTTTTCATGCCAAATGAGTTTCAATCATTCTTTAGATACAATTTTTTAAATATAGCAGGCCATGTAACGGAGAAGATCCGTACTGGCAGATATGATAATCTTTGGGATAGTTCTGACTTTAGGAAATTGGTATACATCACTCTTGAGAATTGTCCTGACAATTTGAGGAGATCTTATGAAAAGTTTTTATTTGATTACACCAAAGAGGTATTAACGAAGGAAGCTAACTGGAAACGGATTACTGCAATCGCAGAAGCCTTATTAGAAAAGAAAACCCTTAATTACAATGAAGTTAATGAAGTGCTCCGGAGTATAATCTGGTAACGACCAAGCAAAATTGAATTACCCAATCGAGAAATTGAACAACCAACTACGATTTGACCATTCATCTAAATCCGGAGGATTTTCTGGTATGAAATCAGCTTGCAAAATTTTTCTTACTTTTAATATCGAATTAAAAATGTCCGATTAATAGGGGGCTAAACCATTAGACGTAACTAAAACAAAAATAATATGATTGAATACTTAATTGGAGCATTAATTGGACTAATGACTTTCTTCTTATATCCAATTATCGAATATCTTGCCAAAAAAGTTTTGAATCGAAACCACGGAAATCCAGAGTTGTGGTTTCTCCCAGATTACTGTTTCAGATTGGTTATTAGAAATATGCCAAGTAAGGTTCGGCTTTACGATTTAAAATATAAAACAAAGGTTAGAAAAGAGATTTTGTCATCAAGCGGTTCTTCTGTTTCCACACTTCAAGAAGAGATACTAGTTAATGATAACGATTTCTTTTTGCTACCCGGTTTCGATCAAGTAATTCTAGCTTTTAGGCTTGAGGTTATTGATAACAAGCAATACTTTATCCTTACCGATAAACTTGGAGAGGAACGTAGTAAAACTGAATTTGACAATATTGACATTATAATTAGTGACTATTTTGTTCAAATTGCTAATTGGTTTCATTTCAATGTGATAGTAGGAAGAAGAATTGAAATTACGAAAAAGGATTTGGAAGAAATAATAGAAACAATATCTGAAGAAAGGGAGGAACAACAAATTAGATTGAAAAAAATAATAAAAATTGTCTAAAATGGCAAATGCCTAACAAACCGCTAAGACGCAAGGCTTCTGATCGAATTATTATTGTTTTATATTAGTTAAGAGTTAGAAATATGAAGCATTTATCATCAGCAATTACAGTTTTTTTACTTGCCTTTACAATATCCGAATCTCTGGCTCAGGAAAAACCAAAAATCGTGTTTGACAAACTATCCTTTGAATTTGGAGCAATGAAACAAGATTCGTTATATGTAGCATTCTTTTCTTTTGAAAATAAAGGGACAGTGCCCCTAAAAATTTATCATGTTAGTTCCAGAATATATGATCTCAATTCTAAGTCGTTTATTCCAGCGACGGTTGGTTGGATTGTACCAAGTTGGTCTCCTGAACCAGTGCCACCCGGCAAAATGGGTTTTGTTAAAGCTGCAATTCAACCAAAAGGTCGGCCGGGAAAATTTACCGAAACGATAATGGTTGGATCCAATGCTGACTCCTCAAAGGTAATCCTCAACCTTTCTGGTGAAATAAAATAGAACCGTAAGTTTGATTGATCTAGCTCTTAAAATTCTTCTAAATGTTTTGTGCCACAATATTTAATTACTGCTTGATTACAACTAGGAAAACTAGGGCTACTTCGAAAACTAAAAATTGTTTCCGTTTTTCAAGAAAGAGCTAACAGCTTTAAAGTAGCTAAGATACCATGGACCTTACAGCACGGGTTACCAAATAGTGCAATTTCTACGCAGTTGTTTCTGTTGCCATCCATTCACTAATCTTCCCATTCAGGTACTGGATCATCTCATGTTTCTTTTCATCAGATAGCTTTTGGCTAAAATGAATTGAGAAGGATTTACTCGATCCCTCAATCTTGAATGGCTGTGGTGTTCCTTTTGTTTCCTTAACGGCGGTGATAACATCTTTTCGAGTTAAATTCTCCGTCAGGTATCGCTGATATAAGGCCCATTGTTTGTCGGACTTGTTCTTCTTTGCTGTATCAACCCTACGAATTGCCCGGAGCAATCTCACATCCTCCGTAGTTTTATTGGCGACAAGGTCATCAATGATCCGCTGATTCATATCAAGGGTGTTGAGTATATCGCTAACAAAGGTTTCATGCTTGCCGATGGCTTTGGACAGATCCCTCTGATTAAATTCCTTCGCATCCAGAATCTTCTTAAAAGCGATGGCTTTCTCAATGAGATTGAGGTTCTGCCTCATGAGATTGCCGACGATGGAAAAGACTTGGGCATCCTTATCTCCGTACTCTTTGACCATGGCTTCAATTTCCTCCATCTTCAATCTGCGATAAGCCTCGACCCGCCGGTGACCATCAATGATCTCAAACCTATCCTCATGGGGTCTGACAATAATAGGCGTCATAAGACCCTTGCTGTTAATACTATCCATAAGAGATTGCATTGCTGGGTCATCAGATTTTCCTTTCTTGTCGAGTTTTCTAACGAGCCTACCCTGATAGGGTGATTCAACCAGGTTTACAATTGCTATGCTTTTTAGCTGTTCCATAATCAGTAAGTTTTCTTTTGAAAAGATAGAAAATATTTTTACCTTTAACAAAAGAGCAATTGGTCATGACCAATTTTCATTACAAGGTTGGATGATGGATCGATAGAAAACCGGAGGATTATTTCTACTTTGTTATCTAAATGAATATCATGGAAGAAACTGTCACGAAGTTTTCATGTGCTCGCATTCAATTGAAGACAGCCATCAGATTATATTTTGAGAAAAATTATATTGCCTCTATTACCCTCGCAGGTGCGGCACAAGATATTCTTTCTCATATGGCAGAGAAAAAAACAGGTGTTAGCACATATACCGACTTTAAGAATCTTGTTGATTCAGCTGCCTTAT
>Ga0209417_1005562_pt1 | contig 13756 bp, 13 predicted proteins | sample RifGroF2_FD_184002 | JGI IMG/M metagenome (GOLD analysis project Ga0209417, IMG submission 184002) | Groundwater microbial communities from Rifle, Colorado, USA - Groundwater F2 (SPAdes) (version 2) | ecosystem: Environmental > Aquatic > Deep subsurface > Groundwater | place: Rifle, Colorado... | reverse complement strand
CAGGATATTTTACGACTTCAACTAAAGCCTTTGGTCATGAGCGATTAAGAGAAGTTCTCGGTAAGATTCAAGGCAGGTTTTTGCTTTCCTATGATGATTCGCCAAAAATCCGTGAGCTTTACACAGGCTATGAAATGATTGCACTTGAACGGCGTAATGGAATCAACAACAAACAAGGTGCAGACAGGAAAAACAAAATGTTCAAAGAACTTTTAATTGCCAATTATCCGATTGAACGAAAATTCGCAGAGGCTGAAGGCCGGGCTTAGCTCGTCCGAAATGCCGTTTAAGGCGAATTTTCAAGAAGGAGAAATTTTATGCCGGAATCGATAGAAATAAAGGTTGATGATAAAGAAATACAGCAACTTTTAAAAAAGTTAATTTCCAAAGCTGAAAATCTTCGTCCGCTTATGAAAAATATTTCAGGAATTATGCTGGACTCAGTAGAGGAAAATTTTGAAAAAGAAGGACGACCGGATAAATGGACTTCACTTGCCAAATCTACAATAAAACAGCGGACTAAAAAAGGATATTGGCCCGGCAGAATATTACAGGTCAGAGGTGAACTTGCTGCTTCAATTACGAGCAAATCTGATGATAATTCTGCCGTAGTCGGTACAAATAAAGCTTATGCTGCTATTCATCAATTAGGGGGTAATACAGGCAAAAATAAAAAGATTGAAATTCCAGCAAGACCTTACTTGAAACTTGGTGAACCCGAATTAAATGATATTAAAACCTCTGTGCAAAAATATTTTCAAGAATAATTAAGGATTTACAGGATTAGTTGACTGCAAAGCATTGCAAATAGTGGTAAGCTTACTTGCCCAGCCTATCGGTAAGCCTCCAATATTATCCTGTTCAATGTAAATTCGAGTTAAATCTTTTAATCTGTTTAAAAATTTCTCGTTAATATTATCAAGTTTATCAGCATCCTTTTCGTTAGGAAGTCTTAACTGAAACCTGAAATAGCAATCAGGAGGTAATATTTGCTTAAGTTGGTATTCAACAGTGGTACTGTTGCCATCGAAAAAAGTAGGAATAAGAGGACCTGTAACCCAATTTATAGGATTCCAGTTTTTAATCTCATCATAAGTAAAACATGAAGTGGCAGAGCCTGTACCTAAAGATACAACAATAATCTTTTTGGAATTTGGATCAATCCCCGATTTTTTAAGAAGTTTAATAACTTCAACATAAGCTGACATTGCAGGGTTATTAACTGCAACTCCGCCATCAACAAAAGTTCTTGTGCCATTAATTCTATATGGTTCAAAATATGTCGGAGCTGCAGATGTGGCTCTTGCAATATCTTTTAGAAATATATTATTGTATTTATTATCATAATTGTTAAAAAATACGGTATTTCTGCTTTCCATATCATAAGAAGGAATTAAAACAGAATTAAGGGCATCTTTTAGACAATAGTTTTCAAGTTTTGTGCCTAAAATACTTTCTATACCCTTGCTGTCATATTTTTCACCTTTAGTAATAACATTAAAAATGTTTTTCTTGAAAATCTTTTTAGCATCCTCTCCCTGATAAATATTGGATATTTGTTCTGCCGGAAGAGGATTGGGTCGATTTAATAAAAGGGTTAAAATCCCGCCGGTTGAAGTGCCTGCGAAAAAATCAAATAATTGCGAAATTTGACCGCAATTTTTCTCAATTTCTGCAAGCAATAAAGCCGGAATAAGTCCCCTTATTCCACCGCCGTCTATTGATAAGATTTTAATTGTATCTTTATGTTCAAACATGTTTATTAACCTATAGTTTTAATAAAATCCATCAACTTATACACACGATTAAGCCAACCAAGAAGGAATTTTTGCTGATTTCCATGTCTGGCAAATTCAACATATTTTCCTATTCTGGCAAGCAAAAACTTTTCTGGATTTTTGTATTCTGCCGCTTTTAAGAATTCTTTTACTCTGCTAATCCCCATATTAACAGCCGTATCAAAAGCAATGACGGCAAATACAGGTGTCATTTTGTGGCAATTTGCCTTAAGCCAGTAATTGTTGTAATAAATTTCAGAAACTTCTGTATCAGAAATGTTTTTCACACTTTGCACAGGTTTATTATGAGATTTACGATAAGCATCATAAGTCCCTTGTGTTATGCCTTTGTTGGTGGCACCGCCACGATCGTCAGGATCATCGACATAACCGCCTTCTGAATTAAGTACAAAATGAAGTGCTTTATTAAATAAATCCATAATTAACCCTTTATTTTATGTAGGTTTAACAGGCCAGACAGGATTAAACGGATCACAATGAGAAGGGAAATCTTTTAAAGCCTGTTTATAAGCCTTCCATTCCTGCTTTTTCTCAGGTATCATCGATTCCCATTTTTCAGAATTGCAATATTTAATGTCAGCTTGATCCAACAGTTCATCCCTTTTAATTCTTATTGAGCTTAAGGCTTTTTGACGGTCAGCTTCAGGTTTTTTATTTTCAAACTGATCAAGATCAATATCATCATAAACCTTAATGCCGTCTATAATTTTATATGGTATATCTACAGACTCATCAAGTAATTTCCAGTCAATATTAGGGCTTAAACCTTGTATTTGGGAATCACCGGAAATATCATTTTCTTTATAATCCTGAACATTCTCAATTACTTCAACTATTTTTTTATCTTTTTTTTGAAATAATATTGCTTTCATTAATATATCTCCTAACTTGTTGTTCTATTTCCACTTGCTGTTATAGTTCCGGTTCCTGCATTGTTTAAGGAACCTGTTCCATAAGCATTACTGTCTATGAAATCGTTATTGCAAACAATATTTTTATCACAAGTGGAATTCGATATATTTATTCCATATTTTGGCTTAGGACTACTTGCTGTTGACCTTAAAGTATTATTCTGAATATTATTATAATTACAATTTGTATCTAAAATAATATTGCTGTAGGTATTATCAGTTGTTGTTCCATTTCCAATGCAAGTATTTCCTGCAACATCATTGCTGTTAGAACCGTTATAGATGTAAATACCGTGCTGGTTGTTATTATTACAGGTATTGGTTGAAATTTTATTATTGGAAGCAGCCTGGTTAGAAATTCCATACTTATAGTTATTATTGCAGATGTTTCCAATAAAATTGTTATTTGAACCATAGTTTAAAATACCACTGTCAGCTTCGTTGTAAGAAAAATGAGAATTGCTGACACTGTTATTTGTGCTGTCTGCATCGATATAAATTCCATTATTTGTATTATAGTCAGAAATACTTGAATTTATAATATTGTAATCTGAATTCACAAGCTTAATTCCGGTATCGTTATTGGTTATGTTACAGGAATCAACAGTTATACTTGAACAATTATCCAATAAAATACCAAGATTTCTGAAATTTATGATAAATACTTTATCAAAATTGGAATTTTTGACTAAATCAAAATTAACGGCATTTTGAGTACCCGAAGTATTATTCAGTATATTTCCGTTAAGAGATAAATTAGACAATTTACAGTTGAAATTACCATAAGTTGTATCTGAATTTACAATAAGGTCTATATCAGAATTTAAGCCGTCTTTAATTTTCAAGATTGTTCCTGCGCCTTGTCCTTCAAGGGTAATTCCTGATTTTAGAATTATTGAATCATCACATTCGTAATTACCTTCCATTAGTACAATTTTGCCGGTGTACCCCATAATGTCAAAAACATCATCGATTGCAGGAAGAGAATCACCTGTAAAGTTTTCGATTTTAATAAGTTTTGTACTTCCTGTATAATCAGTGATTAACCCTGTTTGACCTTCTTGAGTCCCTGAAGTGAATTTTATATTACAGCCGTTATAAATATCGTCATTGACATTGAGGCTGCTACTATCAGAAGTCATAGAGAAAGAATCAGCCTGTCCGAGACTTAATTCACCTACGGCTACATAATTTGCATGACCGTTATTTTCCGTAATATCAAGTTTATAGTACAAATAGTCTGTATCATTGGCAAAACTGAAGACTTTAGTTTCTGCTTGAGTCCAATCGGTTATATCTGTCTGAGTATCAAGAGTTGTCCAGTCAGTTCCGTTATTTGATCCTTTTAATGTCCAACTTGTAGGGCTTAATGTTTGATCGGATGAGTTTATACTTGATATTGCATAATTCACTAATGTTTTTGCTGATGTAAATTGATATTCTAAATATCCTGTTGTAGCATTAGCTTTCCAACAATCATATTGATCTGTATTTGTATGGTTTAATGCTCTCCAAGCATCATAGGAAACTTGTTCAAATAATTCCCATTCAGTAATACCTACATAACCACCCCCATTATTAAGGGTAACATTTATCTTATAATATACATAAGCTGTTAAATTAGAAAATGTAAATGTACGTTTTTCACTAAGTGTCCATGATGTTTGATTTATCTGCGTATCAAGAGTTATCCAGTTTACTCCATCATCTGAACCTTGCAATGTCCAGTTTTTGGGACTTCTGGTAGTACCTACGGGATCCCCTGTTATTGTATATTTAACAATAATATACGCTGATGTTAACTGATATTGCAACCATCCAGTTGTAGTATTAGTTAACCAATAAGTAGCATTAGTTTTGTCCATAGCGTTCCAAGCTTTACGAGCATTATCAAATTCACTACTAGCAGAAACTACACCACTCGGAGTCGTGTTTGATGTCATTGTTGGTATTATATCGCTAGTTCCAATATAAGTATTAACAGAACTGACAGATGCAGTTCCACTCGGAGCTGTATTTGATGTCATTGTTGGAACTTGATTGTATAAAATAACTGAAGCAACACTGCCGGATACTTCAGCACTTAATGGCATTGCTTCTATCGCATCATTAATAGTATCTTGAGCGTTTGTAGCATCATCCGGCACAACAAAATCAGCACCGCCTTTATTTAAAGAATTATTTGCTGCAACAACTTTGGTAGCTGAGCTATTAGGTAATGTTTGCTGATTATTTATAACAGTATTCACTGAAGGTGCAACACTGCCAAGAGTATCAGTGTAAATTCCTGAAGTTCCGCCTGTTAAACTCATTATAGAAGTTGCTGTTACAATTCCTGTTCCATCACTACCGTCAGTAAGTGAAACACTTACAAGAGTAGATGCATCCTCATCAGCTTCTATCGCTGTTATAATATCATTTGCTGTTGAAGATATATCACCACTTCCATCTGTGCCAAGATTTACTGTTATATCAGTATCCGTAACTGATATATTTAAGCTTTGGCTTGCTTGACCGGGGTCTACATAGCTTACTGTAATATCATTTGCATCTTCATTTGCGTGTTTGCTGGTATAAATTAAATCATTATTGGTTCCGGTAAGATTTGTTGTCAGTTTTGCAAAATTACCACCGTTATATTCACGGCATATTAATTGAATCTGCCCTTCCTGAGTTTCAGTCATACTAACTATAACCATCTTTTTATTTTGATAACCCAAGAATGTGCTTGTTAAATCTATTAAATCACCGGAAGTTCTATCCAAAGCTTTTTTTGTTGTTGTAAAAGAAAAGAATTTATCACAGGTATTTGCCTGATTCAAATAAAACCACGCTAATCTTGAAGCTTGTTTAAAGCTTGTTACACCGAGAGCTACAATTTCTTGCACGATTGGAGGGCTATTTAAAAATGTGTCAGCTTCTGCAACGGCATATGCTCTTGCATACTGATTATTTGGATCCATATACCTGATTTTAAATATGTCTGATCGTTGCTCTTTTGGAGTTGTCCAAAAGACTTCACTATCGGCAATTATGTCGTTTTCTACAAAGGATTGTACTGTATCTTTATCCTGTTCTATAACGATTAATGCCTTATTGCCGTTATATACGAGAAAACCTCGACAGCATATAAGCATTTCATTTAACCAGTCTTGTCTGGTTTTTCTTGTATCAAGAATAAGATTAAGTGTAAATCTTGTATCTTTTACCACCATTGTTTGACCACTAAGTGTGCTGGAAAAATTAGAATCAACTGTTAAAGAGGTATTACTACTTACTGCTGTAATTATTTTATTTACTTGGTTAACAGTAATTTGATCTCCAACTTTCACTTCAGTAAGAAATTTAGTTCCTGAACCTGTGACAGTTGCCGAACCTGAAGTTGTTTTCACTGTTCCGGTTGCATTAACGGGGTTGATTTTTTCATCACAATAAGCTGCAGCATCAATAAAACTTTGGATATCAATATCATTAAAAGATAAGCCACAGCCGTTATAACAGGTTAAGAAATCAAGAATACACCATGCAGGATTATTTGAATATATTGTTGTATATGTTGATGTATCTGTGTAAACTCTTACAGCCTTTCCTTGAAGGACAGCACTAACATCCATATAGTTATTAGCAACCTTGTTGCTTGTTTTTATTGTTAATGCAAGATAGGCAGTATATTTTAATCCACCGACAAGTACTGCTTTATCAGTTTGTGTACTTCCCGGTACTCTTGAATCAATAGTTTGAGTACCATTACCCAGATAAGAAGTATATGTACAACCGGAAAGAGCTTTATCTGTAATTAAAATATCGTTAATCCTTGTATCAGAAAATCCTGTTATCGATCCTTCAGAAAAGCATACTAAAGCATTAAAAGTGTCTGAGCCTGAGCTTTGCCATATTTTATTACCCGCAGCCCTTGCTTTTCCATATACAATAGGAACACATAAGCTATTATTTGCCTGTGTTTCCAGAGATCCAAATCTATATGCAGGGCTTTCATAGTCAAAACCCAAATTATTTCTATCTGTTATACTCATATTCATCCTCTGCTTCTAATTAACTGCTTGATATAATGACGTTAAGCTGTAGGTGTAGGAACTACCACTGATGGATACCCTCCAAAGTTAGTAATATTGCTTAAAACCTGACATCTTGTCAGTGTTTTATCACATTTTGTCTCAGCACCAGAATATGTACATCTGCTGTCTTTAAATTTCCACTGACAATTAACATCGAAAACTATGTTAGGACTCAGTGATGAATAATTATTTAGGATTCTCTCAACAGTAAATACAAACGATTTAGCTGTTAACTGGATTTTATTAATCTTTCCATCGAATAATAAGACCGGATCACCAATAATTGTAGTTGTATTTCCGTCAAAGATTATTTCTTCAACTTTGCATTCTCTGTTTGTTAAGACGTCTCCGTCAGTTGCAATTAAACCTGAAAACTCTTGAGCAATATCTGAAACGCTTATAGACATAGTGTCTGTTGTTCCATCAAGAGAGGTTTCGATACCTGAGGTTTGAACCATTCTTGCGTAATATGTATTTGAATTAATAACTATGCTTGCTGTAGAATCATTTGCCAGAATCCTGAATGGACCGCTATCAAGACTTATTGTAATCAACGTTCTGGTTTTTAGAGCGACCTTTGCAATTTCTGTCTTTTGTAGAGCAGTTAAACCTTTACCCATTACTCAACCACCTCCACAAATTGAATACTAAACGTTGAATATCCGGACTCCATAATATTAAAATTAAGCACGTCAGATGCAAACCTGACAAGATAAGTTTCGCCATCTCCGCCTTTTGATGAATCCCAAACCCAGTTAAAAGCAGTTTTTCTCCCTTTTTGAGTCTTGAAGAAAGTTGCAACAGCGGCTGTATTTGTCGGATTTTTTTCAAAATCAAGCACCCAACTCATTCTGGGGTTTGTCCAAGTATCACGTCTCTGTTCATTACCTGTGAATGTTTCATCCACAATTGTTTTGAACTGGATTGAATTAACGTGAGCCTGTTTGTACGGATAACTAAAAGTATCTACCATATTTTTTTACCTCGTTTTTATCTGAATACACTATTTAAATAATCTAAAGAATGAATATATCATCATCGCTACGCCTATCCACGGTACAATAGCAGCAACAGCTGAACCTAAAGCTGAACTTAATAAACCGGATACAGCCCCTTGTACTGCCTTACCAATAGCGGTTTTAGCAAGGGAATTTAATACAGCTGTTTTAGCAGCCTGCCAAGCTGCCGGAGCAACAGTTCTCGCCACCGTTGAAACATTGGAATAATAACCCGCATATTTACTAACTTTGCCCGAAAGCTTTTTGCCTAATACAAGCTCCATGGAACGATTAACCAAGTACCCTTTCAGATAGCCGGCACCTGCGTTTTTAACACCACTGTATAGGGTTTGCTTTATAGACTGAGAATTAGGTGTACTATAAGGATCTTCACGATTATAAGGCTGTGAAGTAATCGGCGTTTTGGAAGTACCTCCAACATCATTACCTGAAACCGGTACTCCATATCTCAAGGTACTACCGTCAGATAACACTACTCTTTTAGTTGGGTCATAATTTACCTGTGTTGTTACAGAGTCATAGAAAATGTCACCGGCTTGTCCTTTTGGAATTATTACACCTGAAACATCCTTTTCTCTTAAGAGTTCCATGCTTAAGTCTACATATCCTGAAATACCAAGATATTTATTCTTTAATTCTTCTTCACGCAGATCGTCTTGAGCGGGAGGTTGTCCAAAACGTTCCCTCACATATTGTTCATGCTGGCTTTCGTTTGAAGGATTATCATGTGTTCCGGGAGGGTTGTGTTTTAAACGATCCTCAGCCATCGAGGGGGTTTCTGCATTTGAATGAGCCTCATGAGGCAAGCCTCCTCCACCGCCTTGACCGCTTTTTTTTAGAGAATGCATTTTGTTTTGGTTATTTTTCAAATCTTCTTTAATTTTATTTTCGATATTCTTTATTTGTTCATTAATTTTATTTATTTCTTTTGGATTATTTGTTTTACTTAATTTATTTCTTAAATCATATAACTCTTTAAGATCATTTATTTGTCTTTGAATATCCCTACCTTCATAAGTAATTTGATTGACTTTATTCGTCCATAATAAACCTATACCTGGTATTCTTTTAGCAGCATTTATCATTTGTACTTTTATGGCAAAATTTGTACCAAATTTCTTTTTGTCTTTTTCATATTCTTGATCACTTAAAAACAAGTCTGCTCCTATAAAAAATCCTTTGGTAACCCCAAAAAAAGAATTATCAGGAAATTTACTTTCTTTTAATTTATTAAGTTTTTTACTAATTTCAAGTAAAAAATCATTTTGAGTATTTTTTATTACTTCATTGTTTTTTTGATTCTCATTTGTCATGAAATTACTTCCTTAAATGTTTTGATTGGTTAGAGAGGAGGAGTTGTAAACTTTATACATTCGGGCAAATAAGTTAAAACAAACTAAATATATTAAAGTGCCTAAATATAAATTAAAGAAAACTATAATAATATTAAGTATCAAATTCCACTTCAAATATTCATAAAGAAAAAAATATATGAAGAAAGCTGTCATATAAAAGAAAAATAAAACAGTAAGTAAACAAATTATCTTCCATTTATATAAACTCATTATTTTAAATATTTTAGAAAATTTAAATGAGTCTTTAAATTTAAATTTATCTGAATAATTACAGTAAGATATAGTGAAAACTACTCCACAAAAAGACAAAAATATAATTTCAAATAGAAAGTACAGCTGCATTAAAAATAAATTCAAATGTGATAATACAGATAATATAATTCCGAATAATTTACTATAATACCCTGTCTCAAATAGATTTAAATGAGATTGCATATAAAAAATCAAATATTTTTCCAATGATAAAAACAAGCCGAAAAACATAGTGCCTAAACCAAAAATAGCAACAGTTATTAAAGAATAGATAATATAAATAATAAAAACCTTGAAACCAATTTTAAGATAATTTCTTAATAAATTGAACTTCCATTCAGGTAATAAAGGGTAATTACTATTAATTTCATTGTTAATAAATACAGACAAATAACCAATAGTTATACAAGATAAAAAAATAAAAATACAAAAACTTATAATACATAAATAAACTGGATATTTAGATAAATTTAATAATTCTGTTATTTGAAAAAGAGTGTACAGTACAGTAGATAAAATTATTGTTTTAAAAATAAAATTTTTATCATTAAAAATTGATAATATTGATTTTTTTATATCAAGATTCATAATTTATCCTTAGCTGATTGCTGCTGCTGTTTCGTTAACTACATAATCTCTAACTTTGCCATTATTTACTGTAGGAATAGCTATTCCGCTTGCTGAAACAACTGCATAATTCTGGGCTCTATATCCCACCTGCACTGATAAGGCTTTACATTTGTACAATACAAGATGAAAATCCCCTATTGCTTCTGTAGAGTAATTGATTTTGCCTTCCAGTTTAAAATATTTAGGTTCACTTGTATCGGATAATGTAAATGTATGTTTTTCATTCGGAGTAGAGCCTGAAGTTGTTATTGAACCACCTTCCAGTAAATGAAGAACATCAAGGCTGACTTTAGCATTAGCAAAAGACCAAGAAACGGATTGAAGTTTAGAGTAGTATCCGTCTACTTCTTCGTCCTGCATCAATGGCTTATGAATATAATTAGGCGCTAAATCAATACCCTGCATGCCGGGAACATCAACTGCGCTGCCATAAGTTAAACTTTCGGAAGTATCGGCAGTTACTTCAAATATTTTTACATCATCAAGACCTAATAATCCCGCTTCTTTAGTTAATGTCATATATTTATCTCCTTAATTATCTCTTGAGGTATTAACTACAAAATTAAATACGAAAACAATTCTGTTACTTCCGTCTGTACTGGAATAATGGGGTGGCTGAGCAGCCATTATGAACATTTTTCTGTTGTTGCATAGTTTATAACCGCTTTCCTGTCCTACTAATTCGTTGTATATATCCCATATTTTGCCCTGACCATTAGTATAGTTTGTATTTCTTACTGTAATTGAAACAGTTTGCTGAATATCAGAAATTCCCGGAGGAATAAGAGCCTGATTAGTAAGAGTATTTAATGAACTTGTTAAAATACTGTCGGCGGTTGTAATAACAATAACATTATCAGGTGTTGTGGCAGGTAGAGCACCTAATACAATATTTGCATCAATGTCAATGCCCGCTGTAATTAGTTGTTGTTTGATGTCATTCTCTATCATGTTTTTCCTCCAAAATTGTAAAATTAGCTGTTTTTACGATTAATACTCATTCAAAAAATTGCCAGCGTATATGTAACACGTCTGACAATTCAATGCAAAATTATAATTTTTTTTAACTAAAATATTTTTCAAAAATGAAATAAAGATTTTCAACTATTTAACTTTCCCTAACACTATCGACCCAAAAATATTTACACAGGATATACAATTCAACTGTTTATTTTACTTGACAATTAAGTTTGCTGTATTTTATGTTCATTATACTAATTTTGTCAGAATTTACAAGTTAATATTTTTACATTATTGTTAGTTTTCAACTAGCATAACTTTTTTAATATAACATATGTTTTTATATCCATGTGGCTAAAGTTTACATCCAAACGACCAAAGTTTTTATTTTGAATTTAAATGTCGTTATTGTTGCACATAATGTCTTTTGTATGTTTATACAAGTCTTTACTCTTAAATTTTAAACTTATATTTGCCAGAAAAACAGCTAATGATAATATATTTAAAAACTTAGTTCTTTTTAAAATAGTTCCTAATTTATATGCTTCTTTAGATATCCAATAAAATCCTTCCTGTAATTCTTCAACACTCATTTTTTTGGGCTTTATAACCACGTGATTACAATCATACATTGACCAGTTCTGCTCAATAATGCGATTTTCTCTCTTCATTTTTTCATAAAACGGTGTACCCTGAAATGGAGTATTAATAGTAAATCTTGGCATATCAATATGCACTTGATTAATAAAATCAAGTGTTTGTTTAAAAATATTTTTTGTATCAGAATCAAACCCAAAAACAAAACTTCCTGCAACGACAATTCCTGCTTTGTGGAATTTTTTAATTGATTCTTTGTATTTTTCTACCGTGTTAAATCCTTTGAATATTTTATTTAAATTATCTTGATTTACCGACTCAAAACCTATAAGTATGCTTCTGCATCCGCTTTTTGCAACCAGTTTCAACAATTTTTCATTGTCTGCAAGGTCTATTGTGGCAGGAGCCACCCAGTTTTTCTTTAACGGAATCATTGCTTCGCATAATTTCTGCAAATATTTTTGATCTTTAGCTATATTCGGGTCATAAAATTCAATAAATTTTGATTTTATTGTTTTAATTTCCTTAATAACTTCTTCAATCGGTCTTTGATGATAGCCAAAACAAACATGCGGTTGAACACAGAACTCACAATTATTATTACAACCATAAGTTGCCTGAACTCCGTTCATTTTGATTTTGAACTTTGTTTTGGTTTGATAACAATCTCTGTCAGGCAACGGCATCTTTGATAAATCAAGATTTTCCTGCTGGGTATAAATCTTTTTCATTTTGTTTTCTTTAAAATCTCTCAGCAATTGTGGAAAACTTTCAACAGCAATTCCGCAAATAACTGAATCGGCGTGTTGTAAAACTTCATCTGGATTTAATGTTGAGTGAACTCCTCCCATTACTACAGGAATTCCTTTTGATCTAAAATAATCGGCATAAATATATGCCCTATTAACAGTCGGAGTCATTGCAGATATTACTATTAAATCCGCATTAATATTTTCTTTATTGACTTTTTCAACACTTTCATCGTAAATTTCTACCTGTATATTTAATTCTTCAGGAATTAGAGAAACGAGAACAGGTATAGTCAAAGGAACAGTAGAAAGAGGATACACGTTAAACCGTCCTTGTATGTATCTATAAGGAACTCCCTTAGGTAAAATTATTGCTATTTTTCTTAATTTTGCCATTTGTTTAAAGCCATCTTTTAATTTAAAGTTTGTTATAAACTTGATTAAAATATTAAAAATAAAATTTCAATCATATTTAATATGAATAGTATAATATTAAAAAATTGATATTTTACTTATTAATTTACAAACATAGGATATGTAGTGAGAAAATGAAAGAAAACGAAAACAAAAAAGTAAACACCCATAACGACTTAAATCCTGAGAAACCAATGGTTCCAATTAGTGCAGTGGCAGACATTTTAAAAGTTCATCAAAGAACGCTAAGAATTTATGATGACGAAAATCTTTTAAGTCCGCAACGAAGTTTAAAAAACAGAAGACTTTATTCTTTAAATGACATTGAAAGAGGGAAGTTTATCCAGTATTTAACAAGGGAACTCGGAATCAACCTCGCAGGCATTAAAATTATTTTTTATTTGCTTAAACAATTAAACATTTCTCCTGAAAAATATATTGGACATATAAATAAAGCTGCACAGGAACTTAACATTTCACTTGAAATGCAGGAAGAAAACAGAATTAAGCTCTCAAGAAGAGGGAGAAGATCCAATTCTTCTGAAGACCAAGAATAATTATAAAAAGTTTAGTTTATTTGATAAAAATTATTTATGAAAAGCTAGAAACACCGCATTGAAAATATAAGATTACTTTGAATTTGTATTATTCGTAGATGCAGCAGGACTTGGTTGTTGCCAAATAACTCTTCCATTTTCAATTTTCACTTTATGAATATCTTCAAGACTATCTTTTGTAAGAAAATATCGGTAATCAATTTTATTCTCAATCAAATCAACTTTATCAAAAACAATTTTCTCAAGTTGTGAAAATTTATAACTAAAAAATGCAAAGATAAATATCTGGGAGATGAATAAAGCAGCCAATCCAATAGTGACATGTTCCCCAAATATGCTTACAGTTAAAACTTAGTACTCCACATTTTCATGCATACTGCATTGCATATTTTTCAGGTGTCATATAGTTCAAAGAACTATGAAGTCTTTCCGTATTG
>Ga0209417_1005561_pt1 | contig 13757 bp, 13 predicted proteins | sample RifGroF2_FD_184002 | JGI IMG/M metagenome (GOLD analysis project Ga0209417, IMG submission 184002) | Groundwater microbial communities from Rifle, Colorado, USA - Groundwater F2 (SPAdes) (version 2) | ecosystem: Environmental > Aquatic > Deep subsurface > Groundwater | place: Rifle, Colorado... | reverse complement strand
TGAGCAACTTTTCTTTGAGAAAAGTATTTTTGATAAAAACTTGTTTCTAAATAATTAATGGGATTTTTAAGCATTTTTTGTCAACTTTTTAATTGTTCTTGAAATTTCACGATTTATAATAAAAAGAGGAGTTTTTTCAAACAAATCGTATCTTTCTTCTAAAATCATATCAACAGCGGTTTTATCAGATATAATAAATTCAGGGTGATGGATTTCAGCTACTTCAAAAGTTTGCCTGTTAGCACATTTTTCTGATACAGATGTATGAGTAGCACCTTCCACACCAAAACCAATATTTGAAACCATGTTAAGGTTTGGATTTATACTCAATCCATTATTTATAAACAATGCGTAAGTCCATTGGTAGTCCCAAGTGTTAATTTTGCCGTCCTTAACTCTGGAAAATATTTTATTCCAATATTTTTGAACATATTTTTCAGGAAAAACATTTTCAATATGGTTATTTTTGATAAAATCATTATAATTTTGAAAGTCTACATCATATTTTTTCCAGGCTCTTTTCCATGTAGCCCATCCCCAAATATGAGGTATTTTTGAAAAGTAATAACTTGATTCTCCAAAAGAGTCATCAATCGGATTTTCGGCACTTATATGCATTATTCTAGTATCATTCCTATATTTTTCAAGTAAAATTTCACAGTAATTGAAAAAACTCTTTGAAGGCAAACAATCGTCTTCAAGAATAATCCCTTCTTCAACGTTTTCAAAAAACCAGCTAATTGCTGAGCTTACTGCAATTTTACAACCTAGGTTTTCTTCTCTGAAAAGTGTTTTAACTTCGCAGTCCCAGTCAATTTTATTAATAATTTCTCTGGTTTGTCTGCATTTTTCGGCTTCACCTTCTTTGTCAATACGGGGGCCGTCAGCCGCAACATAAAGATATTGAGGTTTTTGCTTTCTTATCGTTTCAAAAACTTTTTCTGTCGTCTCAGGACGATTAAATATTAAAAATAATACAGGTGTTTTAAACATGATTTTGACCTTTTTTAATTTTTTTTATAACAAATTTAAATAATTTACCCGGCTGTCTTATTGGGTGAGGGCAATCATAGTCTATATTTTTGGTGATTTTTCCCCAAAAATCATATTTCAAACCTTTATAAGGAGTTCCACCCATTTTAAGCCATTTTTTGTTATTTTGATCCCACTCTTTAAAATGATACTTCTTGTTATACCAACTCCAAAATTTCTGTGGGGAATACGGATGTACTGTGCAAGCATTTTTAACATCTGTTTTTAAAGGATGGCAATTGTATTTTTCAGGCAAATTATCAACTTCAAGCTTGAATTCCTGCAAAAGAATATTAATAACCCCTTGATCGGCATATTTTAAATATTGAGCAAATTCATATGTCTTTGAATAAAGCCAATCAGCCATTTTATGATAGTCAGTCAAATTATCCCTTAATAAAAGCACACCTGAATTATAATGACTGCCGTTCATATCATATCCGAGATTCTCACTTGAAAAACATTCTTGAAGCGGAGCTATTTCTTTATATAAGCTGATTCCTGTCTTTGCATAATCAAAAATATCTCTTATATCTTTTTGAATGAGAATATCAACATCCATCCACAACACTTGTTTATATTCATCAAGCATTCTAAAACATTCATATCTTGAAAATGCAAGCTTTGAGTATCTAGGGAAGGATGATTGCTCAACCCCGTTAGTATTTATCGGCATTTCGTACACTATAAACTTGCAAGTAAGAATAGAATTCAGAAGATTTTGGTCGTTTTCAGAAATATCGTTATGAAAAACAATAAAATCTGCCTTTAAGTCAGGAGAATGTTTTTTAATACCCGTTAATACATTTGCAACAGCAAATGTCAGGTTTCCTGTGGCACCGAGTACTATCACTTTATCTTTTTTATTTTTTGTTTCCATATCTAAAAATTTTATGTTAAATCTGACTTATAAGCAATTTAAAATTTAGTTGCAAACATCTCCTAATTTAATAATATCCATATTGGGATAAATCTATTTCAATTGCTTTAGATAAATTTTTATTAGATTCTTTATGGATTTTGAGTATTTGTTGTTTTTGTATGTCAGTTAACATTTCTTTTGAATAATCAAATCTTGTTTTGAATTGCCTTAAAAATTTTTTTAATCCTCTGTCATTTTTAGCTATGAATGTTTTAATCTTTGTATTTTTTATATTGTTTACCGTCTGTTCATACTTGCTGTGAATTACAGTATGATAAACAATAGAAGAACCTTTTGCATTGACATATTCATTATCTTTAGGGAAATAAGGGGTCATTCCCGCAAAATCACAAAAGATTTTTATAAACTGTTCTTTGTCTTCCCTAAATAATTCATAAGGGAGAGCAAGTACATTGTCTTTTCCAAATTCTTTAACATAGTTATTAAATAAATCAAGCCAGTTAAGCAAATTAATATTTAAATTACCATTATGTCCAAATTCAGACTCTTTATAGTCCAAATATTCGTTTATTGGAACAAATCTGTTATATAGATTTAACCTTGTTACAAAGTGGTTATAAAGAGAACTTGCCCAGGAATCCTGCTTTCTAAAAGTAAAAAAAATCTTTGCATTAGGCTCAATTTCTTTTATATATGAAGTTGTGAATTTATTATTTAAATAACTAAGCTGCGCAGACCCGACTAAATTTTCGTTAGAATATAATATCGTTTCCTTTGTAATATTTGATTTAAATTTATCAGTTTTTTTCTTTACTTCTTCTATTTCTTCTGGAGGAAAAGGCTGCAATTGTGCACTATATTTATATAATAAATCACTAATAAGGTCTAAATCAGAAGGAGTTTGTGTAAATACCCCACCAAAAAATATATCCTCAATGAATGGATAAACTTTTTTTTGTAAATACGAGCTCCCTGTCTTGCCTACCCCAACATGAAATATAAATTTTTTACTCATTACCGAAACATTTCCATATTAATTAATTACACTATTTTAATTTTAACAAATAAAATAGTAAAGCATAAAAATGTTAAAAGAAATTAAATAGCATTTATCATATCTTTAGATTATTAAAAGTATTAGTTAAATTATTCAGAAATTCTTTAACCATTTCAATAATATGATCCTGATCTTCAGAAGTTAAATCATTATATAATGGCAATCTTACTAATGTATCAGAAACTTTATTCGTAATTTCCATTCTATCATGATATTTACAAAATTTAATTCCAGCAGGAGAGCTATGTAGCGGGATATAATGAAATACTGACATTATACCCTTTTCTTTTAGGAATGTAATAAAGTCCGTTCTGGTTTGTAAATTATTAAAAATTATATAGTACATATGAGCATTAAAATTAGTTTCAAATGGGATAAAAGGAGTTTTTACAATACCTTTTTCTTCAAATTCACTTAAATGTTCATTATATTTATTCCATAATTTACGTCTTTGTTCAGTTATTTGCTCCGATTGTTCTAACTGTGAGTATAAATATGCGGCTGTTATTTCACCCGGTAAATAAGAAGAACCTATATCAACCCACGTATATTTATCAACCTGTCCTCTGAAAAATTTACTTCTGTTTGTCCCTTTTTCTCTGATTATTTCAGCTCTTTCAACAAATCTATCATCATTTATCAGCAAGGCACCACCTTCACCGCAAATGACATTTTTGGTTTCATGAAAGCTGTATGTCCCCAGATGTCCAATGTTTCCAAGTGCTTTGCCTTTATAATATGAAAGAATTGCCTGAGCTGCGTCTTCAATTACAAAGAGATTATATTTCTCTGCTATTTCCATTATTTTATCCATTTCGCAGGATACTCCTGCATAATGGACTGGCACTATTGCCTTTGTTCTTGATGTTACGGCCTGTTCGATTTTATTTTCGTCTATATTAAGAGTATCCGGCTTGATGTCTACAAAGACAGGTACTGCGCCTCGTAATACAAATGCATTAGCCGTTGATACAAAAGTATAGGAAGGCATTATAACCTCATCCCCAGGTTGTATGTCAATTAGTAACGCGGCCATCTCCAGTGCAGCAGTGCAGGAATGGGTTAATAAAGTTTTTTTACAGCCAGTTTTATTTTCAAGCCAGTTTTGACATTTTTTTGTAAATGGTCCATCCCCGGATGTTTGCATATTTATTATTGTTTCAGCTATATAATTTAATTCACTTTTAGTTAAGAACGGTTTATTAAAAGGTATTTGCATATTCACTTCCCAATATATTTGTTTTTTTTAATAAATGATAATAATCTTTTTCTTGAAAATAATGCTTTTTTTTCTTTTTTTATAAATGGTTCAAAATCTTTTTGTGTAAGTATTTTAGGTTGATATGGCAGAATGTTATATCCATTTATAGCTTCTTCTATTTGTTCAACAGCTTTTGCTGGATCAGAATAATCAATATTTCCAAAATCAGGAAATGCAAAATTCCACCATTGTAATTTATTTATTTTTTCTATTATATCATCACTAAATCTATAGCGAATCAATTTTGCGGGATTACCAGCTACAATTGAAAATGGCTCCACATCCTTTGTAACAACTGAGCCGGCTCCAATAATAGCGCCATCACCAATTTTAATGCCATTTTTTATAAAAACACCTGCTCCTATCCAAACATCATTCCCTATATAGGATTTTGGAGGATATTTTTCATATTCAAGCGTTTCAATCAAATTTTCAGTATAATATTTATTCCAGTTAAATATATTGGATTTATATTGAAAGGGTGAGGTAGATAACCAATTGGTTGGATGGTGCTGATAAGGACTAATGTTTATGTCTGTAGCAATGCTGCAATATCTTCCTATTTCTATATTTCCAATAGATTTTGAATCAACGTAAGAAAAAGCCCCTAATTTAAATGGCATAGCAAGATCTACACTGCCATAACTTGGTAACTCTATATGTAATTGCGCACCAATATAATATTCTCCTTCATTTATTATAAATCCTAATTTTTCAAAATGACTTCGTGCTTTTTTGTCTATATTTATAAAGAACCCCATTTTTATTCCTCATTTAGCTTTTTTGAATTCTTATCCAGCTATCACGAATAGGATCTGATATATCGCCAAACCATGGTTCTGGAGCTATGACAATTTTATCTGGATTTCTGTTCAGCCAGGCGCCCCACCAAGAATAACTGCTGTTTACAATAATATTATGCTTGCACAGTGACATTAGTCGCATGTTTTCATAATATGCATTTGGGCCAATATTTTCTACACCAATTAATTCAAAAGGGAACTCTATGTCAAAGTTATTCTGTATCCATTCGGGATCTTCTGCGCAAAAAACGAAAAAGGTTGGATTTGAAACTTTTGAAGCTATATAAGCAGCAGATTTTTTAAAATAAGACATACAGCACATGTCTTTTTTAAAGTTAGGCAAATTTAAGTAGTCACCCCTTCGAACATGGATTGAAGCAGCGTTCTCAGAACCAGTAATTTTTTCTAATAAATCTATATTATATTGAGTTGTTACAGGCGGAAACTCAAAGGCTTTTCTAATAATATCTTCTATATTATTAAAATATTTATCACAATGAAAATATCCTTCGTAATAAGCATCTCCTTTTACTTCAAGAAAATCCGGATTGAAAACATTAACAGGGATTTCTTTAATAATATTATTGGTTATGTATTTTGGTTTATTAATGATTTTGCGGATAAGTCCAGGTATTTTCCATCCGACAACTTTTTGATTTATACACTGTTTGATTTGTTTTTCAGTGGCAAATTGTATATCTAAATTAAAGATATCCAGCTCATAATTGCGAATAGAAACTCCATATTTATCAAATCCGGTATTACCTATTTCTTCTTTTTTTCTTTCTTCAAAGTTAATCTTATCAAATAACACTTCTTCGTTGGTAATAATAGATATTGACTTACCAAATGCATACTGAAGCATTTGATTTCCCAGTCCACCCATTAATCTTACTATTTTCATTATAAAAACCCTTATTTCTATCTTATTATATCAGAAATAATTATTGTATTTCAGTGTCACTTCAATTAAAACTTTTTTTGATAGTTTAATATATAATTATATAGTTTAATATATAATTATGAAAATGGAAGGATAATAATGACTAGGAAATCGGAATATACATCAGACTTCTTAAAAGGACTGATCAAGAATATGGATAATTTTTATTATGATAATCATGACATGCTCCGGTTTGGACCTCTTATGCCCAGAGAACAATTTAAAAATTTTCTCAGGGAGCCATTGTTGAATATATTGAAAACTACTGGAATATACAGGTTATTATTCAAAAATTCAGTGGAATCTGAAAAAATTGATAGTTTTATTGAAAATCTTACTATATTTGAATATTTGTATGACCATCTCGAAGATGAAAATTCAAAAAAATTGCTAATTAATTTAAATTGTCTTATGGCGATTGGACATAAAAAAGTTAATGTAAAATCCAACAAGGAATATTGTAAAAAAACAGAAAAAATCCTAAAAAAATCAATTAGTCACGATAAAAAGTATATTTCAGAAAATTACACCCTTGATTTGTTTGACTTGGGCAAGTTGGGTTATAACATTAAGGTTTATAGTGTTCTTCAGGGTTTATTGTGGCTTCTTGGTTCTAAACAGTATTATCATCCTGAATGCAATGTGGAAGATGGTAATATCGTAATAGATGCCGGAGCATGTTTTGGTGATAGCGCTTTATTATTTGCAAATTCTGTCGGAAAAGATGGAAAAGTATATTCTTTTGAGCTTCTATCCGAGAATAAAGAGATTATTAACAGGAATTTGTCGTTAAATCATCACCTGAAAGATAGGGTTGAAATAATAACTAACGCTCTTTGGGATAAGTCTGGCGAAAATTTGCCTTTTATTGACAATGGTGGAGCCAGCAGAATCATAGAATCTGAAAGTGCTGATAAATATACAAATATTAAAACTTTGAGAATAGATGATTTTGTTAATGAGAAGAAACTTAGTAAAGTTGATTTTATTAAAATGGATATCGAAGGTGCTGAGCTTAAAGCACTTATAGGGGCAGAAAACACCCTTAGAAAGTTCAAGCCAAAACTTGCTATAAGTATTTATCATAAAATTAGCGACTTTGATGATATACCGCGATACATAAACGAACTAAATCTGGGCTATAAATTTTATCTTGGACATTACACTTCACACCTTGAAGAAACTGTGCTGTATGCAAGATAATTAATATTTCCGGGCTTTCTTTTTTAATATTCTGTATAGAAGCCTGAATTTATTTTTGTAGCTCAAATATTTAATTTTTTTAGGTTTAAAAACTATATCCAAAATATTAAAGTTACTATTTGTTTCTGTAATGGTTTTAAATGCTGTATACCATTTTTTTCTGAATAAATTAATAAATATTTTTGAATCATAGAATTGGTATTTATTATTAGCAGTAATAATTTTATCAAACCACTTAGTTGAATCTTTTATAAATATTTCAGAATTTCCGACAAAGCATTTTTCACTCATCAGTAAATAATGTAAATTTAATTCCTCATCTGAAATATCAATTCTCAAATTTTCAAGCTGCATTTTCCATATAATTTTATTAGCTTTATATGTTGATTCATGTGATTTTGTCATTTGATTGGGACTTGTTCTATATTTTAAAAGTACTTCTGGAATATTTGCAAGACGCATATGCCTGGAGGCTCTTACCCATAATTCATATTCTTCACCAGTAAGTTGACTATATCTAAGATTAAAATCATTAAACATACTTTTACGTAAAATTACTGAAGGATGTGCAAAAGGACAGCTTAGAAACATATTAGTAACAATTTCTTTATGAGATTTTGCATATTTTGCTATATAGGTTCTATCTCCAAAAAACTTTACCCAGCTACCACATACTCCAACTTGTTTATTTTTATCCATAAAAGCTACTTGTTTTTCAATTCTTCTAGGCAGGCTAATATCATCCTGATCCATTCTTACGATATATTCACCTTTTGCAAGATCAAAACATTTGTTTGAAGTTAAAATGGGACCTGAATTGGTTTCATTTTCAATAAAACTTATGCGTTTATCATCATAGGATTTAATAATTTCAACACTATTATCATTAGAAGCATCGTTTACTATTAAAAATTCATAATCAGTAAAAGATTGAGCAAGAATACTATCAATGGCTTCCTTCAAATATTTTTCACCATTATAAACAGGCATAAATACAGTTACTTTTGGAGGATTATTCATCATTTCTCAAAAACAAACAGCTTGAGCAGCCCATAATCTCCAAAATCACCGAATGAAGAGCATAAGGATGCAACATAATTTATATCGCACTCTGGCTGCGGGGTTTCATTATGCATTTGCGAAATTTTACCATTTATTACTCTTGAAGCTAAGTAATAGAAGCTGCTAAATCTGATTTCCGAATTCAATTTAAATATATTTGCAGTAACTTCTTTAAGGTGGTTTTCATCAATAAATAAATTATGCCACCTTGGTTTAATTTTTTCTAACCCAACACAATCTCTAACTTTATTTAAGTTATTTAAGCCCTGTTCTGTATTTTCACACATAAGGAAAATCCCACCGGGTTTTAATATTCTGCGCACTTCCTTTATAGCTTTTTCCTGGTCGTTTCTGTCGCATAAATTTTGAATGCATCTGTCCGTAATGACTATATCATATGAATTATCGTCAATATCAAGCTGCCTGATATCGCCAATTCCAAATTGGACTTTTGACGAATTTTGAAATGATTTTTGTTTTAATTCATTATTTGCTACTTCAATCATTTTAGAGGAATAATCAATGCCTGTTATATTTACATTAAAAAATTCCGCATATAAAAAAGTTGAATACCCGTTGCCGCATCCAATGTCCAATATTTTAGCGCCATTAAATAAAAATTCTTTTATATTCTTAATCTCTATCTGTTTTAGATACAGATCAGGCATTGTGGCAATGCATTCACTGCCATGTTGCTCAGCCTGGTTATCCCAAAATTCCTTTACTTTTATACTTTGATCCATTTTTCACCTTTTCCTTATATTTATATCAAATAAAAAAAATTGTAAAGATTCTTTTTTATTTATTATTTAGTGATTTTCTTATATAGTTTTCTATATCAGATATTATAGGTATTCTCATTTTAATCTTTCTCTTTTAAATAATTTTCCCAGATATAATCTTCAATTGTCAGGTAATTTTGTACTCTATTATAGTTATCTTTTATTGCTTCAAGTTTTTGTTCATAGTCTTTTTCATTACACAGTTCAAGAATTTTTTCAATATTATCAAAATCCTCAGGCTTAATTTGAATTATTCCATCGGGGTTAAAAAATTTGTCTATTTGAGTTGCTCCGATATAAATAGGGACTGTCATAGAAGCAAAGCAATTTGTAATTTTTTCAGTGAAATAAATAGGAGTAATATTGTTTTCAATTGCGATTGAATATCGATAATTAGTTAATGTATCAGCAATTTTTATTAATGATCCGCCATCGAATGTTCCATACGTGTCGACGTTAGGATTTGATTTCAGTCTATATGCAAGTTCTTTTCGGAGGTCATGGAGCTTACATTGGCTTTTATTTGATGAAATTATAGATATATTTTTTGTCTTGAATTTGTACGCTTGATCATGCATTTTACCGCCACCAACATGGTTTCCGTACCAGACGTTGCTACTTGAAATATATCTTGCGTTTGGGTATTTATCGAGCAATTTTTCACTATGTGTAAAAATTAAATCAAATTCTTCTGCCAGACCTGTATTATTATCGAATATTTCGTAATCATAAGGTGATATTTCTTCAGATTCAATTAGTAAAGCGTATTTTTTGACTGGGGAACCCACTGGTTTTAACATATCCAAGTGTGTGTAAAAATGTGTTTCTATACCATAGTTATACCTGTCCCATAAAATATAATCTGAATATCCAAAATAAGGGGGAATAAGGGAATCTTTTAAGAAAAACACATTCATTTTTTTACCATGTTTATTAAAAACACAGGGTGTTATATTTGTAGTTAATCTATTATGTAAAGGATCAACATTATTTTCTTTTTTTACATAATTTTTCACAACAAAATAAGGAAGCATTGTTGTGAGGGTTTTTTTAATATTTTTTAATATACGGCTATTAAATAATTTCATTTTAAAAACATATCTTTAGTTACTGATAATTCCTGATAAATAAATGTATAATGCACCCACTTTAAGGAGAGCAACCCTTTGTGTTCTTTGTAGAATTCTAAGTAATTCATATCCTCTCACAATTAAAATATTTATTTTATTAACATTTTTTATATTGTATGCCAAACTATAATAAATTAAAATATTTTAATAATAAGTAAGGTCAAGCAAACTATGCAAACCAAGAAAAATATGGCAGTAACTATGGGTGCATCAGGCAATATGGCGTTTGCCGTTGCAAATGTTATTATGCAGATTAAAAAATACTCACCTAATCTCGCTGATGACATAATAATTTTTCAACAGGACATGCCTGAAAAAGACATGCAATTAATGCAGACAATCTTGCCCTGTAAGTTTATTGAGTATAATTTCAAAGGAATAATGGATGAGGAGCATTTTGGCAGGTTTACGCCTGTCGCATTTTCTAGATATGAATGCTTTAATATGCTCGATGAATACAAAAAAGTTGTCTGGCTTGATATTGACATACTTATCCAAAAAGATATAACCGAAATGTGCAGGGATACCCCGACAGGAATCTGTTTTTCACAGGGATATTATCCTGTTTGGACTGTATTCAAACATAAATTTGATTGTGAATATGATCTGGACAGAAATTATTATGATTCTGGCACTTTCATCATTCAGGATACAATGCCGCATTACAGGGAAATTTCTAACTGGCTTTATGAAAAGACAATAAAATATGCGAAACTTCTTCATTTGCCTGATCAAGCAGTAATTAACATAATGTTTCAGGCATTTAATCTTAATATAACTAAACTTGACCGAGAAGTTTATGTTTGCCACCCGACTCATGAAAGAGCAAAAGAGGCTGTAATCCTTCATTCTTATGGCTGCGAGAAATTTTGGAATTATTTTACCGAATATAAAGAATGGAATGAAAATAATAAACAATGGATAAAAATGGGGGGAACTCCGTATAAGGGATATAAAGCAACTTGGATTTTCAAACAAACCCGCAAAATTTTTCCGGATGCTCCAAATCCATTAAGACAAACAGGAAAATTTTTTAAATATTTAGGAAGAAAAATAAAAAACTCTCTGAATTCTAAATTAAGTAATGAATCTAATTAAATCATTTAAAGTTTTTTCAGAATTATAATTTTTAAAAGCGTTTTCTAATGCTTTTTTGCCCATATTTTGTCTTAATTCAATATTTGATAACAATAAAATATTTTTTTCCATCAGGCTTTCTATGTCTAAATAATTCACAAGAAAACCATCTTCGTTATTATTTATAATATCTGAGTTTCCACCACAATCAAAGCTTACAAAAGGAATTCCGCAAAAACCTGCTTCCAGAATTGCCATTCCAAAGCTTTCAAGCAATGTGGGTGTTATTCCAAAATCGCAACTTTTAATGACTCCTATGTTCTTTTCATAGTCTAAAAAGCCTGGTGCATAAATTTTAGCATTTTCGGGTTTGTATTTAAGCTCATATTCAAGCTCTTCCGTTAAACCTGCTGAAAGATAAAATCCTATCGGTTCTTTATAAAATCCTGCAAGCCTTCTTATAATTTCAAACATATATCGAGGACCTTTTACAGGTGTATTTGCCGCCGGCAAATAAATAAGAGGAGAATTTTCATTGATTCTTAACTCTTTTCGTATATTTATAGCGGGAAAAGACGCTATAAGCTTTTCATTTATAATGTTCGGAACAACAGCAATTTCACCGTTAAAGCTGTGTGTTTCATTAAAGACATTTTTCATATAAGTTGAAGGACAAATGACTTTATCAACGATTTTCATTCCTTGATTTTCCATTGTATTAACAAGCTTTGCATCAAGCTCGGAATGTTTGTCAATGAGAGGATTTCCTACAAATCTCATGGCGTTATGGTGAGAAATCATTATAACTTTTGAATTTTTCGGAGGTTTAAGGTAATAATTCGGAGTTCCTAAATCAGGAATGATAACTATATCAGGTTTAAATCTTTTCAATTCATTATTTATTTTCCAACAGCCGATTGCGGAATTTATTGAAAAATTAAACTGCCAGGCATATTCTGTTGAGCTTGAGCAATTTTTTTTCTGTTTTTTAGAAAAATATAATTTTGTCAGGCTATTTATTGTCCTAAAAATAGTTTTTGGCGATCCGCATCGAATAATGTCATTTTCTTTTAATTTAATTTTGCCATGATCATAAAAAGTAAAGCCTCTTACTTCAAAACCTGCTTCTTTAAGTTTTAAGAAAATATTATATTGCGCAGTTGCAACGCCGCCACCGCTAAATGGAGGGAAAGTATTTGAAATTACAGCAATTTTTTTCAATTGACCACCCGAGTATATTTATGGCTTAATTAGAATTAATTATAATATAAGTAAGTATTTAATTAAAATGAAAATTTCAATAATAACTGCCTGTTTTAATGCGCAGGATACAATAGAAGAAACCATAAGAAGCGTGGCTAAACAAACATACGATAATATTGAATATATTATCGTTGACGGATCTTCAACTGATAATACGCTTCAAATAATTGAAAATTACCGAGATATGATAAATATTCTCATAAGCGAGCCTGATAGCGGTGTTTATAACGCAATGAATAAAGGCATAAAAGTTGCAACAGGAGATTTGTTGTTTTTTCTGAATGCTGATGATATTTTTATAAACGAACTTGTAGTTCAACAGTTTGCCGAATTTGCAGAATCAAACAATACCGGACTTTTGTTAGGGGATATTATTCTTCTGGACAAATATGACGGTCGTGTCTATCACGAAAAACAGTCTTTAATTGATAATATACAGCTTTTAAAAAGTACAATATTTCACCCTGCAACTTTTTTTAGAAAAGAAGTTTTTGAAAGATTCGGACGTTATAGCGAAGAAAACAAAATTGCCAGTGATTATGAATGGTATCTGAATTATTTTGTTAAAAATAATGGCGATTACTCGTATTTAGACAAACCTGTTTCTGTATTTTCAATGGGTGGACTGAGCAGCGATGAAAGATACAGTAAAATACATAAAGAAGAAAGAGAAAGAATTCAAAAACAATATTTCAGCGAAAGAAAATTTAAAAATTTAAAATTTTTAAGTAAAATTTTTCCAAGAAAAATTAACAAAATTTCCTTTAGGACAAAATTGAATTCTATTGGATTAAATTTTTTTTATTAAAAACAGTTTAATTGAGAGGTGATTTTATGAAAAAGAAAATTTTTTTACATATAGGTATTCCTAAAACAGCTAATACGTTCCTGCAAAGACTTGTGTTTCGACATATTAAAGACGTCCATTTCATTGGTCCACAAATGCCAGAATTGTATGACACACCTATCGATTATATAAATCGACTTAATCAATTAACCCTTAAAAAGCCGCCCCTAACTGAACAAGAAATTAGTAAAATTAAAGACGAAATTTTAAGTTACATAGATAGTATTGATAATGAAATTGTTTTTATAGGACAAGAACAGATTGCAGGTCAAATAGTTCATTTTAAAAATTCCCCTGATAATACAGCCTTTTTGAAAAATATTTTTGGCGAAGCCAAAGTAATTATAACATTCAGAAATCAATATGAATGGGGTGATTCAGTATATAATCATCTTATGACCAAAGATAATAAAT
>Ga0209417_1005555_pt1 | contig 13761 bp, 10 predicted proteins | sample RifGroF2_FD_184002 | JGI IMG/M metagenome (GOLD analysis project Ga0209417, IMG submission 184002) | Groundwater microbial communities from Rifle, Colorado, USA - Groundwater F2 (SPAdes) (version 2) | ecosystem: Environmental > Aquatic > Deep subsurface > Groundwater | place: Rifle, Colorado... | reverse complement strand
CCTGTATATTTTTTTATAAATTGTTTTCGGGCTTCTATATCAGCGACTTTTTTCTTTAATTTTTCGATTTTAATTGAATATTTTTCTTTGTCGTCTATTTTGCTTATGTCGATTAAGTTTACATACGCTGTATAGTGGTCAATAGCGTTATAATAATATTTTTCCCTGTCAAAAGCTTTTGCGATGCCTAGATGAGCTTCAGGAAGGTAGACATTTAAGTTAAGAGCATCGCGATAAGCTTCTATCGCGGCTTTTTTCTGTCCTTCTCTATAAAAAGCTTCCGCCACTTTCATTCTGGAAATAGATAAATCCTCATTTCTTCTGATTCTTTCAAGAATTCTTCTGGCTTTTAAATTATTCGGCTCCATTGATAAAACCTTGTCAGCAGCGTTTTTAGCACTTATATAAGCCCTGTCCATTGTAAAAATTTGAGCCAGTCTAAGCAAATCTTCTTTGTTTTTAGTTTGATTCAGTGCATTTAAAAATTCTCTTTCCGCATTGCTATAATCATTACAGGTTATGTAAGCTTCGCCTTTAACTATATGGCTGATTTTTGAGTCTTGAATGTTCTCAATTATATTTTTCATGTACGTTGCGGAGTTGTTATCATTGTGAGAAACCTTTGATATTCTCAACAAAGCCAGATAAAGTTCCATATTATTCGGATCATATTGGATCGCCTGCCGGATAGAATTTTCTATATCAACATATCCAAGCTCGGAAGCAACTGCCGCATCTCCGTTTAATTCTTTTGATCTTACAAAATAAGCTTTTGAAAGTCCTTTTAGAGCTGCTGTTTTATAATTTGCAACACCTAACAGGTCTTTATAGTATTTTATAGCCTGTTCAGTCTTTCCTACATTCAAAGAAGCTTCTGCTATCTTCGATTTTGCTTCATAAAAATTCGGATTAACAGACAGCGCATTTCTAAGTTCTGAAATTGCTATCTCGTCATCGCCCCTGTTTTTGTAGACATCAGCCAATCTTAAGTATGGCGGCAAGTATTCAGGTTTTATGAGAAAAGATTTTTTGTACTCGGAAATAGCGGCTGCTTCGTTCCCTTGAAGTTCATAAGACCTTCCAAGTAAGTCATGAACAGGGGCGCTGTTTGGGAAAAGATAAAGAGAGGTTTGAAGCTGTTTTATTGCCGTACTGAAATCACCTTTCCTTATTAACGCTTCACCTAAGTTGCAATAAGCAGAGGAGTTTTTGCTGTTTAATCTTAGAGCTTCTTTGTATTTATCAATGGCGGCGTCTATCTGATTTTTTGCAAACAACACTCTTCCGTAATTTTCAACGCCTTTTGAGTAGTCAGGTCTTATTTCCAGAGCTTTTTTAAAATATTTTTCCGCATCATCAAGTCTTCCTGCATCAAAAAGAATTTTTCCCGTATTGTCATAAGCCTGATAATAATTTGGATCATTTTTTACAGCAAGACTAAATTCCTGAAGGGCTTTATTGTAATAACTTTCCGTATTTCCCCTGAAAGCCATATCAGAGGAAGTTGTCCTTCTATAATAAACAAGTCCTAAGCCATTATGAGCCTGTGCATTTCTGGGATTTTTTTCCAGTATTTTTTTAAACTCTTTTTCAGCCCCATCGAGCTTGTATTGCGCGGAATGGATTTCTGCAAGATAGGTTTTTGCCTGAATATCATTGGGATTTTTAGCAAGAAGCTGTGTTATATAAGCTTCTGCCTCGTTGTATTTGCCGAGTTCTATTAAATTTTCCGCTTTTGAGTAATTTCTGGTGATTTTTGCCGAATAAGTCTGTGCATTTGCCCTATTTAAAATGTAAAAAGATATGATTAATGATATAAATATAAGAAAAAAGAATTTTATTTTGTGCATTGGAAACCCCCTCATATTTTTCTTTCATGATAGCCTAAAAAGCCATTTTAAGAAATATATTAAGAAATATTAAAAGCGTTTAAGTCTGAAAATCCTTTATCAGCAGGAAATATAAAAATTTTTAAAAAAAATAAACAGCAATTTTTTTTATTTACATGTTTTGTATAAATGTTATTTAAAAAAACAAGAAAGGGAATAAACAATGAATATTTCATCAAACATGCAAAATAATCATACGCAAAAACAAAATATTGGCTTTGGATTAAGAGTAAACGTTGTACCGCTTCTTAGAGATGACCTGGTGACCTCTAAAGATGTTTTAAAAATTGAGAAATTATTTAGAAGACTTCAGCCACTTGGAGTAGTGGAAACAAAAAAACCAATTGAAATTTTAGGAATCAAAATAAGAGATAAAAAGACGACAGAGCCTGTATTTAATCTTAGATTGACTAATGATAGAAACGTTCAGGGTTATTTTAACTCTATAGACAGAGGAGGTCAAGTTAATCAAAGTTATTTTAAGGAACATACTTATAAAGCGATTCTATCTTTATTAAAATTTGCCCACAAAAAGGAAAAGTTATGTCAAAAAGGAGAAGTTATCTTAGGAAAATATGTTTAACTTGAATTGCTGGTGCTTTGTTAACTAAGTTTTGGAGGTTATATTTTTTCCGTCGCTTGTCCTCGAAACTACGTTTCTGCGGAGGCTCCTACAAAAACATAACCTCTTTCAACCGGACAGAATTAACTTAACAATGCACTAGTTAGCTAAAATTCAACTATATTCTTGATGTCATTGCGAGCGACCAACGGGAGCGAAGCAATCCAAAAATTAATGATTTTTCTCTTTGGATTGCCGCGTCAGGCATTTAGCCTTCCTCGCAATGACAGGAGAAAATTTATTTAGCAATTCGAGTTATGTAGTAAAAAATATTTTAATTCAATGATTTGATGGTTGAGTATTTTTCAACTCCAATCGTATAATTTTTACAGAAAATAATACGATTTTTCGGAGTGTTGGAATTGAATACAAATTCGCAATCCATTCTGGACGATTTCAAGCTTTATCTTGAAGTCGAAAGAAATTTGTCTTTGCATACGGTAAAAGCATACTCCACCGACCTCGAAGATTTTTTAAAATGGGCGGGAACTTCGGATGTCTGTATTTTTACTTACAAAAACATCAGGACTTATCTGGCGGAAATTCAGTCAAAAAAATACGCCCGAACGACTATTTCAAGAAAAATAGCCGCAATTAAGACGTTTTACAGGTATTTATACAGGGAAAGACTTGTAAATTCCAACCCCGCCGTAAATATAAAAACCCCGAAGAAAATTAAAAATCTGCCTGAATTTTTAACTGACACAGAATCAAATCTGGTTCTTAATGAAATTGATGCAAAAACACCTTCCCAATTCAGGGACAGGACTATTCTGGAAGTTCTTTACGCCACAGGCATGAGGATTTCCGAGCTTTGCGGGTTGAATTTTGAGAATTTAAATCTTGAAGCAAACGAAATAACTGTTTTTGGAAAAGGCGGAAAAGAGCGAATTGTCTTGATTAATAACAGGGCAAAGACTTATTTTTTGAATTATATAGAGAATTTTAGACCAAGTCTTGCAGATAATGATTGTCATTGCGAGCGAAGCGAAGCAATCCACCCACCATTAGTCAATACGTGGATTGCTTCGTCGCAGGCTCCTCGCAATGACGACCGAAATTTAAATACAAAATCGCCTGTTTTTATAAATAATAACGGGTTCAGATTACAACAAAGAAGCGTTCATCGAATCATAGCCAAAATTGCAAAAGATTTATGTTTTCATAAAAAAGTATCGCCACACACTTTCAGGCATAGTTTTGCCACAAAATTACTGGAAAATGGGGCTGATTTAAGGGTGGTACAGGAATTACTGGGGCATGCAAGCATAAGCAACACACAGATTTACACGCATGTGTCAACTGAAAGACTTAAACAAGCTTACATGAATGCTCATCCTCGAGCAAAAACTAAATAATCAAATTTAAGAAATTATCAAGATAAGATGTACGGCTAAAGCCAAAACTGTTCCAAGCATAGCCCCCATTAAAACTTCAAGAGGGGTATGTCCCAAAAGTTCCATGAGTCTTTCATGATGAAATGTCGGATGTTTATCGGAATAAATATCATCAACAATTTTATTTAAAACAGTTGCCATTTTGCCTGCGGAACGTCTCAAACCAGCTGCATCATACATAATTACCATAGAAAATCCAAGAGCTATAGCAAATTCTACAGAATTAAAACCTGTTATCATTCCAACGCTCGTTGTAAGAGCCATAGAAAGTGAGCTGTGACTGCTGGGCATTCCTCCTGTAACAGTTAAAATTTTAAAATTAGGCTTTTTATGTTTTACCCAGTAAAACGCCAATTTTAGCCACTGAGCTACAAAAGCCCCGACAAAAGATGAAATTATAACTTCTATGCCTGTATCTAAAATCATTTTAATACCCTTGCTACAATCTGCTCGGCTATAGCCATCAATAAAGGACTGTTAATATTGTTTTTAATCAATTCCTGCTGCGCATTAATACACAGAATTTCCAGCTCTTTCTTTGATTCTTCAAGCCCGTAAAGAGAAACGTGCGTATTTTTCTTTGAAATTTGGTCTTTTCCCGGGGTTTTTCCTATTGTTTCGAGAGTTCCCGTAACATCAAGTATATCATCAGCTATCTGAAAAGCATAGCCTATTGTTTTTCCATAGAAAGACAATGCCTCAAGTTTTTCTTCAGTTGCTCCTGAAAGCAAAGCTCCTGCCCTCATAGCAAATTTAAAAAGTTCACCTGTTTTATGAGCGAGTATATAGTTAAAAGTCGCAAAATCAATTTCTTTTTCTTCTGATTCTATATCGACAACCTGACCTCCTACAATGCCCATAGGCCCGGCGGCTTTTAAAAATTCTTCAAGCACTTGCAGCAGAACTTTTTTATCGACTTTATCAGGGGTATATTTTATTATAGTTTTTGGCGCGTAAGACAAAAGAGCATCTCCCGCTAGTACTGCTACGGCTTCACCATAAACTTTATGATTGGTAAGTTTGCCCCTTCTGTAATCATCATTATCCATGCAAGGCAAATCATCGTGAATAAGGCTTTGAGCGTGAAGCATCTCAAGCGCGCAAGCTGTGGGGATAATGTTTTCTGTATCACCGCCGCAAATTCTTGCGCTTTCAAGCATAAGCAATGGTCTTATTCTTTTGCCGTCAGCAAGCGCGGAATACCTTATTGATTCCCAGATTAACTGCGGATATTTAATTTCTAAGTATTTATCGAGATGAGAATTTATTAATTCTTTATCAGGAAAAACTGCTTTATTATAGTCAAAGTCTTTTTGTACAAGAAGTTTCAAATTTTTATCCTATACTAAAATTTAATCAAAATCTTCTTGATTATAATATACCTCGTCTAAAATTGAAATTATTTTCTGCTTTTCAGTGTTCCTTGCTTTTTTTCTAGCCTGTGTGCCTAATTTTACAAATTGTTTCATTTCTTTATTGCCTGTATCAATAGATTTAGATGATTTTTCTTCTTTATGACCTTCTTTGCGTAGTTTTTCCTTATACTCAACAGCTTCTTGTGTGAAGGTTTTATAGCTTTCATATCTTGTTGAATCTATTTTGTTTAAGTTAGTCAGCACATTACAGCCTTCTTCATTCAAATGAAGACAATCTGAAAAATGACATCCTGATGAAAATTCTTTTATTTCATCAAAAAGTTCGTTAATAATAGCAGGCATTACAGTATCAAATTTTAAATGGCTAAAACCTGGAGTATCAGCAATTTGTAAAATTTTACCGTCCTTAATAGGAACTCCAATAATTTCCACATGTCTTGTGGAGTGCGTGCCTTTGCCTGTTTTAACGCTTATTTCTTTCGTTTTGAATTTTAAATCAGGATGAATTTTATTAAGGAGACTTGTTTTTCCTACACCCGACATTCCGGATAAGACAGAAATTTTTAACTCGAGGACTTTTTTTAGTTCGTCTATTCCAAAACCGGTTAAAGCAGACGTAAAAATAACTTTATATCCAATATTGGTATAAATATCCAGAATCTTTTGTTTAAATTTCAAAGTTTCATCAAGATCAGACTTATTTATACAAATAACGGCAGGGATATCATAAAGCTTTGCCTGACACAAATATCTGTTAAGCTGCTCAAAATCAAACTTTGATTGAGATAAAGCTGCTACTATTAATACCTGATCAACATTTGCAATAGAAGGTCTCGGGAGGTAATTATTTCTTGGCAAAACTTCAACAATTGCAGCCTGATTTGACTCTTTTGATGATGTTTTTTCTATTCTGACTAAATCGCCGACAAAAATTTCTATTTTTGCTTTTTTAAGTTTTTCTCTGATTTTACATTCAAGAATAGTATTTTGTTCTATTAGTTCCACATAATAAAAATCAGAATGTATTTTTATTATTTTGCCTATCAAATAAAGGTCTCCGCATATATATCCAAAAGACATCTTAGTCTAAATTTCAAAAAAGGACAAGGATTACAAAAATGAGCTTAAGCCTTCCAGACCGGGCAGCATCGCTGCGCCATTAATGCCGGATCTTCAGGCTATCGCTCCTGCTTCGCTAAACAAATAGACGAAGGCTGTGGTTTTAACACAGCCTTCTCAAAGCTAACTTTAAGCTTTCCCTTAAACCGGAGCTATCCGCTCCACCTATTTTATTTATACCCGATTATAAAAATTTTAAACATCTTCGCATATTTATTTTGCGGTTACGAATTTATCCATATTTTCTCTGAGTATTTCTGTATCGGCAGACAACTCGCTGCATTTTGCGGTAATTTCTTCTATGGTTGCAGCCATTTGTTCAATGCTCATACCTGAAGAAGTCATTTTAGACTCAAGTTCATCTGCTACTTGAACAATTTTTTCGATATTTTTTACTATATCAGCTTCACTGGTTTTTGTTGATGTAGCAACAGTTTTTGATTTATCAGCGAGTTTTCTGACCTCATCAGCTACAATAGCGAACCCTTTTCCATGCTCACCGGCCCTTGCAGCTTCTATAGCGGCGTTAAGCGAAAGCAGATTGGTTTTTTCAGCAACATCAACGATTTCTTTAGAAGCATGTGAAAATTCTCCAATTTTGTCATCAACACCTTTTATGCTGTTTCGTAACGATTCAGAAACTTTAAGTATTGTGCCGATTTCTTTATTGATACTTTCGACCAATTTTGCATTTTCTTCACTGCCTGTAGTAATTTCCTGAATAGATTCAGTTATGTTATTAATTCTTTTTTTCAAGAAAGACATTGTTTCTATTCTGTATTTTTCTGCTTCTTGTACTTTATTTTGAGCCTGCATAATTTCTTCCATGCCCTCATCTTGTTTTCTTAATAATTCAAGATTGAATTCATGATTATAATACATACAGTTTTCTTTATGGTTAGATTCGTTATAGATGGATTTCGCCATATTATGGCAGCTTCCATAACCGCAAGCAGAACAATTTACATTTCTGGAATCTTTTGTTTTTTTAAGAAGCTGATTGAATATAACATCTAAATCTCTTTCAGCAGGTTCTTTAATTTTTGTCATTGCCGATTTATCAGTGTAATGTCTTACGTAATCACTAAGTTTAAGATTTTTTTCAAAATAATCAAAAAGTTTATAAGATTTTTTAAACATTTTTTGGGATTCAGTTTTTTTCAAATGTTCTTGTTTTAGCGGATTCATCATGAAATCAACATCATCGATATGAACATCTTTATCGGTGCCGGTTCCCTGATTGCAGCCGAAAGAACAGTTCAAAATATCAATAAGCAAAGGCAAACTTTCTTTGTTTTTAACTCTTTTTTCGTAGCTTTCCAGATAAGAATAAGCATGCTCGCCTTCTATTTGTCTTACCCAAGCTCCAGGCACATGATATTCCACGTTTTCTCTTAAACCGCCCGGTCTGGAAAAAGTTAAACCAAGTCCGCATCCTATATCATCAAATTCTCTTTCTTCATAAGAATTTAAATTAATTCTGTTTGCTTTAAGATATTCTTTTATTTTTTTGTAAGTAATGTTATATGATACGTAGTCGTTTGTGTTAGGATCGACAAATTCGTCAACTTTTCCTAAACATGGTGAAAGGAAAGCAATTTTGTCAGAAACATTATCATATCTTTTCATATATACAGCAGTACAAAGAGTAGGACTGTGAATAGGAGCAAGTTTTGCAATTAGAGAAGGTTTGTATTTTTCAATATAATTAACTATAGCAGGACATGGCTGGGCAATTACGGAATCAATATTATTTTCCCGAACAGCTTTTAAGTACGCCCATGTTGTTATATCAGCTCCAAAAGAAACGTCATATATAAGATTAACGCCGGCTGATTTAAAAAAGCCGAATAATTTTCTGTAATTATCAAAATTAAATCTGTTTGCGGGAGCTGCGACTATAGAAATTTTATTTCCTCTGCGAAGATCACTGAAAAATCTTTCTGTATCGTCATTATAATCACGCGCGTCATGATCGCAGACTTCTATACATTGTCCGCAGTGAATACAAAGATCATTGTCAACTCTCATTTTGTTTTTGCCGTCTTTTTCATAAGCTTGATTGGCGTATATTGCCGGACAAACAGTTATGCATTTGTTACAACCGACGCAATTTTCTTCTTTTGTAAAAATAACTTCTTTCATAAAATAAAATTCCTTCTCTCTCTCTGAAACAATGCTGAATGCATATATCTTAATAATAAACATAAAAAATGCTATAATTTAATTTATTATAATCTTTTTAGTGAAAATGGTAAACATTTTTATAAATTTTAACGTTAAACTACAATTTTTAAGCTTTAACTTTTCTTTTAAGCAAAAATCTTTTAACCGTGTTTAAAACTCTCTGGTTTTTATAGGGCTTGGCAATAAAATCTTTAGCGCCTGCTTTTAAAGCTTTTATAACTTCTAATTCTACTGCTGTTGCTGAAGCGATTATAATTTTTGCTTCAGGATCATATTTTAAAATTTCTTCTGTTGCCTGTATTCCGTCACATTCAGGCATTATTAAATCCATAATTACTAAATCGGGTTGTAATTCAGTATATTTTTTTAAAGCTTCTTTTCCGTTTTTAGCTTCTTCAATAACCATTTGCGGATAATTTTCTTGAATAATTTCCTTTGCTATAACCCTCATAAAACTTGTATCATCACAAATTAAAATTTTATAAGACTTAAATTTATCTATAACATCATCAAGTGATTCTTTTGAAATAATGAAAAAATAATTACCTAAAATTTCATTATTTTCGTTATAAATAACAGAAGTATCTATACAAATATATTCATCAATAGTTTCAAATACAGATTCAAGCAGCCGCGATTCGTGCTGATTAAATTCAATTTCTGTTACACTAATTTTTTCATCAATAAGATTTGATATAGAACTAAGATAATGACTGATGCCTATATTAAAAACTTCATAAATAATTTCTTCGTGGCAATAATTATCAAGGTCAACAGATTTAAAAAATTCATGATTTTTATCCACACAATTATTTTTATGAGAATTAAATATTATTACACCATTTATTAAGCCCGAAACTTTTGAAACCATGAAAAAATCATTAGATTTGTAATGTAATAATTTATCAACAATTTTATCTTTATTAAATTTTACATTTTTAATATCAATTGAAATTTTCTTGTTAAATATTTCAGAAAAAACAGTTGAAGCACTATCTGAGGCAATACTTCCAATTTCTTTAAGAAAATCTTCTGTTTCAATACAATTATCAAGAGCTAAAGTCATATCTAGCCTTTCAAATAATGAATATTAAAAAACAAAACAATGAATCCATAATATATACTTTATATAGTATCATGGATTCATTCAAATTTGTGTTAAAAATTGTATTAAAATATTAACTTTTTATTATTAAAGATTCTCCTGTCATTTCAGGTGATTTGTCTATTTCGAGAATATCAAGAATAGTCGGGGCGACATCAGCAAGCGTTCCACTTTCTTTAAGTTCAATTTTTTCTTGATCATTGACTATTATAAAAGGAACAGGGTTGTTTGTATGCGCCGTAAAAGGTTTGTGAGTTTCAGGATCTTCCATGCATTCTGCATTTCCATGGTCTGCAGTAACAAGCATAACAGCATTAACTTCTTTAACCGCATCAACTATTCTTTTTAAGCAATTGTCCACAGTTTCAACAGCCTTTATTGCAGCCTCAAGCATGCCGGTATGACCAACCATATCAGGATTTGCAAAATTCACCATGATAAATTGATATTCGCCTGACTTAAGGGCTTTTACAACTTCGTCCGCAACTTTAGGAGCGCTCATTTCCGGCTGTAAGTCATAAGTTGCAACTTTTGGAGAAGGAACGAGAACTCTCGTTTCAGTGCTGTAAGCTTTTTCTTTCCCACCGTTAAAGAAAAAAGTTATATGAGCGTATTTTTCTGTTTCAGCGGTTCTAAATTGTTTAATTCCATGCTCTTCCAGAACATCAGCAAGAAGTCCTTTCATGCTTTGCGGAGGAAATGCTATAGGTAAGCCGAAAGTTTCATCATATTGAGCCATGCAGACATAATAAATGTTTTTGAGAATTTTTTTTCTTTCAAAGCTTGAAAAATCAGACATGTTTATGGCTCTTGTAATTTCTCTTGCTCTGTCAGGTCTGTAGTTAAAGAAAATTATCGAGTCATTGTCGTTTAGTCGGGTGTTATCATCGCCTGTAACTGTCGGTAAAACAAATTCGTCGGAAATATCGCTGTCATAAGAAGCTTGAATAGCTTCAGCAGAATTTGCAGCATGGTTTCCTTCACCAAGAATCAGGCAATTATAAGCTTTTTCTACTCTGTCCCATCTTTGATCTCTGTCCATGGCGTAATATCTTCCGCTAATAGTTGCTATACGAGGAAGATTTTCCTGCTTAAGTTTTTCTTCCACCTGCGCAAGATATTTATAAGAGCTTTTTGGAGGGGTATCACGTCCGTCAAGAAAAGCATGGACATAAACTTTTTCGAGTCCTTGTTTTTTTGCAAGGTCGATTAAGGCGAAAAGATGTTCCATTGAGCTGTGAACACCGCCGTCACTAACAAGTCCCATAAAGTGAATCGCTGAATTATTTTTTTTAACGTGATTTATAGCATTTAAAAATTCTGGATTCTCGAAAAAATCACCGTCTTTAACTGATTTATTTATTCTTGTTAAATCTTGATAAACGATTCTGCCTGCGCCGAGATTTAAGTGTCCTACTTCTGAATTTCCCATTTGTCCTTCGGGAAGCCCAACATATTCACCATGCGCAAACAGCTTTGTATGAGGATATTGTGAAGTTAAAGAACAAAAAGTAGTATCGTTAGCAGCTTCAATTGCGTTTGTAGGACATTTTAAACCTAATCCCCACCCGTCCAGTATTGTTAATAAAACTGTTTTATTATTCATTTATTTATCCTCATGATTAATTAGCTGTTTTTATCATTATATTTTATCAATATTTAAGTGCAATAAAAGCTATTTTTTAAAAAATCTCATCCTGTTTTAGCAATTTTTAATTATTAATTGTTTTTATATTAATAAGAGAGAAATAGGGTATTTGAGGTTATAAAAATTTTTTAAGGGGGGAAACGGGCATGTTTTCAAGAGTTGGTGGAACCAATTTTAATTCGGGTTATCCTGCTTCAACACAAGGTAGGCAAAATCAGTCACAAAGGCAGTCATCAGGAAACGATTCTCGAAAAGATGAAAATATCTTTGCAACTAAAATGCAGGGAAATCAAAATTTTTCTAAACAACCAAGCTTTGGGGATCCAAAAAATAGTAATCCATTTGTAACAGACGGTACATCTAATCTTAATGATGGAAAAAAACTTGCAGCTTTAGAAAAAGCACTTAAGAGTGATTCTAATTACCAAAAATACTTAAAAGAACATCCTTTATATGGCAAGACAGACTCTTTAAAAAGATTTTCATCATCACAAAGTTCCAATTCTTCAACAGCAGGAATTAGGTATATTGCGTAGTTAATTGAATTTAGATAAATAAAACTAAGCTGTAATTAAAATATTTTAATTACAGCTTAGTTTTTTATAAAATTTTAAGTTTCATTACTGACAAGTTTTGACCAAGCCTGACTTATATTGGCAACTTTTCAAATAACGTAAAAAATAAGCAAAAAAATATATTGCAATATAATAATTAATACAGTATAAATAATATCTAAGATTCTATATAGTATAATATCTGTATAGGCAATCTAAAGTTAAAATCAAGTAGGTTCCAATAATATAAAGGTTTTTTATGCGATCAAAAGGAGCAAATAGTTGGGAAAAAAGAGTTTCGATGAGATTAAACTCTCATCTCAAGTTCATAAAGGACACATAGCGTCACAAATTACCACAGTTTTAAAACAGCACAGCGCTGACTTTTTTAATAATCTTACTTCAGCTGAAAAAGCTAAAGATAAGGATTTAAAAAGTATTGAAACTCCTATTTTGGATGCTCTTGAAAACTCTTTAAAAAATCCTACTATTCCTTTACATATTCCCGGACACGCCAGAGGGGAAGGCGTTTTACCAAAGTTCAAAGATCTTGCCGGGCAAAAAATAATTGATTTGGACACAACTGACGAATTTAACGGATTGGGAAAACTACACCCTGCGGAAGGTCCTATTGCAAGGGCGCAGGTATTAGCAGCAGAAGCTTTTGGCTCAGGTAAGGCATTTTTTCTTATAAACGGTTCCACTATCGGGAACATTGCGCTTGCTCTTACGGTAGCCAAAGAAAATAAAAAGATTATTATAGGCAGAAACTGCCACAAATCAGTCATAAGCGGATTAACACTCACAGGGGCTGAACCTGTTTGGGCAATACCCGATAAGCTTGAAAAATGGGGTGTTTGGGGTGCTATAACTGCTGAAAATATTGAATCTTTGCTTGATAAAAATCCTGATGTGGGTGCTGTATGGATTAATAATCCTACTTATGAAGGAATCGTAAGTGATGTTGAAGCTATCGCAAAAGTTTGCAAACAAAGAAATGTAGCCTTACTTGTTGATGAAGCACACGGTTGCTTGTGGAAATTCAGTGATAAATTCCCGAAGCCAGCTCTTGAATGCGGAGCTGATGCTGTTGTTCATTCTTTGCATAAAACAGGCGGAAGTTTTTCACAAAGCTCAATTCTTCATCTCTCTAAAGACAGTAAAATCAGCGCCGAGGAAGTTGAAGCAAATCTTAGCATGCTGCATTCTACAAGTCCTTCATATATGCTTTTGGCCAGTCTTGATGCTGCAAGAGCTTATTTGACTTCCAAATACGGACAGGAAAAGATTGATAAAGCTGTTAAAAATGCGGAAGAAGCAAGAAAAATCCTTGCTGCCATACCCGGTGTAAAATGTCTTTCCTCAAAAGATGGATTTCGGATAGATCCGACAAAAATTTATATCAAAATTGACGGATTGAGCGGCAAAAGGCTGGAGAGTCTTCTTGAAATAGATTATGGCATAACTATAGAAGCTGCTACGGATGAAGGAATTCTTGCGCTTTCAAATATTGGGAACACGGCAGAAGAGTTGTATGCTTTCTGTGACGCTATTAAAAAGATTGTAAAAAGAAATTATTCGGATATAACTTATCTTGAACATATAAAATATATGCCGCTCAACATACCTGAAATAGTTTGCACTCCCAGAAAAGCTTATATCAGCCCGAAAGAAGAAGTTTTGCCCGAAGAAAGTATTGGCAGGGTTTCTGCGGAAGTTATCGCGATTTGTCCTCCGGGTATACCAATTCTTGTTCCCGGTGAAAGAATTACAGAAGATCATCTTCCTTTCCTGTCAAAAACTCATTCAATTCAGGTTATGAAAGAAATATAAAATAAATTTGGATTTTATATTTTATAAAAGA